>Ga0073902_10001259_pt1 | contig 13846 bp, 7 predicted proteins | sample KloWWTmeKNB19Kit_FD_66667 | JGI IMG/M metagenome (GOLD analysis project Ga0073902, IMG submission 66667) | Active sludge microbial communities from Klosterneuburg, Austria, studying microevolution and ecology of nitrifiers - Klosterneuburg... | ecosystem: Engineered > WWTP > Aerobic digester >...
AAAAGTAAAATTAAAATAATGGTTAATGCATCATTCAATAGGGACTGCAAAACAAAGTACAGGTAAAATAGTCCGATTTGAAAAATCGTAATTATAAAGATGAATTGGAACAATTTAAGCTTATGGTTTATTATTGATTTTTGTGCAAGAAGAATACATTTTCCAATAGAAAAATTATTTTGAATAAAATGCAATTTACTAACAGTAGACCATAAGAAAATAACAATGAATAAAAAGGCATAAGTGATTAACAAAATCAATAGAAAGATAAAAATATACTTTTCTGAAGAAAAATAGTTTATTAAAGATTCTAAGTTCAATGCAAAGGGAACAAATAAAATAGTAATTACAATCACATTTAATGAGTGGAAAATTAAATTAAATTTTAAATTAGATATAAAGTACAAGGCACAACCTTTAAAAAAAGTCGCACCATTTTTTATATTATTATTTACTGTAGAAAATAAAATCCCTGCATTGAGGAAAGTGCTTATTAGTAACCATAGCACTAAGGTGTATTTTGTTAAATTAAAAAGGGACTTAATTGAGGATCCTTGTTGTCTTAAAAAGTCAGAAATTACAGTATGATTATAATGGTTCGTCAACTCTTTAATTTGTATTGAATTTCCAATTGAATCTTTCAGAATTGCATATAAATCGAGGCCAAAAGGCATTACTATTGATAGTTGAATTACATAGACTATCAGCGTAATTGGCCACTTTTCCAATATTTTTTTTATTTCATTTATTAATAAGTTCATCATATTACTATAAAAGCATGCTAATTGATTGAAGGATATTTTGTAAATGAAACATTAGTTTGTTACTATACCACATTAGGACAGATCGGGCAGGTTGTATTGTATAACTGTTGTTATTTAAATTTATATCAAGAAGAATTTTTTGGTTTGGGTCAATATGAGCAGAAATTACTTTGGAAGAATTGTAAATATCAATATCACGTCTACCCTCTTCTCCATCCCAATATATAGTTTGAGAAGAACCATTTTCAAAAATAAGGAGAATTTCAACAGGAAATATCCAATCTCCTAATCTTTCAATATGTACTTTAGAATGAATAATTTTATTTAATTTATAATTGGATATTTCATTTATTTGATTTGTTGCGTCAAAAATCCCATTTTTATTTTGTGAAATTTCTGTTGTGATATTGCTAACGGCATAATCGAGAACTTTACCATTGTAAATACTGGTCTTTATAAGTTCATAGCACTGCCGTGCCAGTGAGGAATCTAATCTATTCACTAATTCCGATTTCATTAAGTTCATAAAATCTAGGCCTTTTGGGTGCTTAAATTTCCAATTGTTGTAATAGGTTTGTATAATTCTATCGATATTATTCTCTCCAATCAAATTTTGGAGAGTATGTAATGTGGTAGCAGTTTTACTATATATCAAGGATTTATAATTAGTTTCGTTAAAAAACCATGCTGGTCTTGCAATTATACCTTCTCTAGGGTTTCGCATTGTTGTGTATTCTAAACGTGTTAATTCACGATTATCAAACCTGATTCCTAAAATATCCACAAGTGATTTTGATCTGCCGAATACGGTATCAATAATCCTGTCTTCATAATAAGTAGAAAAGCCTTCATCTAGCCAAGGTTCTTCTTTTTCATTGTTGGCCACAACGGCCATAAAATACTGATGTATGAATTCGTGAACTACAAGGGATTCAGTTGTTCTAATGTTATTGGGCATTCCATAGACACTACCTGTAGTGATTAAAGTGGGATATTCCATTAGACCAGATTTCAAACCATGAAGTGGAGGGCAAACCACCGTTATTGATGGGTATGGATACTTGGCAATTCTACTTTCCATGTATTCAAGTGCGAAGATCAGTATTTGAATATACCGATTACTTTGAACAGTATATTCTGATGGTAATAATAGTCTAATATCAATTCCTTTCCATTTTTCTTCTCTAACAATGTAATTTGGATAGGCCGTCCATGCAAAGTCAATAACATCATTGGCCCTATAACACCTGGTTATTGTTTTATCTTGATTTTTTATTTCAGAAATTAAGCATCCTGAGGCACCGACGACGAATTTTTCATCAGCAGTTATTTCTATATTGTAATTTCCAAAGTCTGCATAAAACTCTGTTGACCTTAAAAACTGATGACAGTTCCAACCCCAAAGGCCATTATCATTTTTCTCATAAACACCTAATTGTGGAAACCAGTGGCAAAGAAAGTAAAAGTCTTTACTATACCCACATCTTGCTATTGTTTTAGGAATTTTTGCTTTCCATTTTAAATGAAAGATGGCCGTGTCGCCAGGAGCAATGATATCATTAAGAAGGACCTCGATAACAGATTGATCATTTAAGTTACCATCATCACACTGAATATATTTGAGATTTTCAGTCAAGTCAACATTGTTCAGATGTATATCGCGCGTAATTTTTTCAATTGAAATCCAACCCCATTCATCAAGCCTGCGATTTGAAAATTGATTTCCGAAGATTTTGGTTGTTCCTTTAAGAAAACTTGATTCTGTGTTTTTAAATGAATTTAAATACATGTAGAATTGCAAACTTGTGATATCCACATTTGTTTGGTTCACAAAATGAATGGTTTGTATACTTTCTAATAAATTATTTTTATCATCAAGAGTTGTTTTAATGTTGTAGTTGGTCGTTCTTTTGCTTAGAGCATAATGTATTGAGTCTGCGCATTGAGCCTTCAAATATATTGGAGGTAATCCTATAATAATCCAAATGATAAATATGAACCAGGAGAATTTCATTTAGTTGAAATTAACAGTTAGGTACAATGACAAATATTGTGATTACAATAAACACAAAATAAATAAGTCACATACCGAAAGAAAATCATGCTAAATTAGGAATTTCATATAAGATGTACCTTATGAAATTGAAGAAAACATTTATTGATTTAACTATTCTATTTCTTTTAGTTTGGCTGTGAAGTGCCTTAATGAGGGTGCCTCAAAAATGATTTCCATCCCCTTCACCAAATTTCTATTATGAAACACATCAATAATAACCTCAGCTACATAATCAATATGACTCTGTGTGTATACACGTCGAGGAATTGCAAGCCTTACAAGTTCCATCATTGCCGGAATCAAAATTCCGCTTTCATCATACTTCCCAAACATAAGTGATCCAATTTCGCAACTCCTGATTCCCCCTTCTAAATATAGCCAAGCAACCAATGATTGGCCAGGATATTGATGGGTTGGGATATGTGGCAGGAATTCTTTTGCATCAATATAAACTGCATGCCCACCAGCAGGTTGCATAACCGGAACCCCTTCTTTTATAAGTTTTTCTGTAAGGTATTCAGTCGTGCGAATTCTATAGTGCAAATAATTTTCATCCATAACTTCTTCAAGACCAATGGATATAGCTTCAAGATCCCGACCTGCCAACCCACCATAAGTAGGAAATCCTTCAGTTATAATTAGAAGATTTCTACATAATTGAGCTAATTTCTCATCGTATAAAGCAAGAAATCCACCAATATTTGCAAATGCATCTTTTTTAGCGCTCATGGTGCAACCATTGGCGTAAGAGAACAGCTCTTTAGCAATTTCTTTAACAGATTTGTTCTCAAATTCAGGTTCTCTTAATTTAATAAAATAACAATTTTCAGCAAAACGGCATGCGTCAATAAATAATGGAATATCGTATTTATTGCATACTGATTTGGCCGCTCTTATGTTTTCCATACTCACTGGTTGTCCTCCCCCCGAATTGTTGGTAACGGTTATCAAGCAGAGTGGAATATTTTCAGAGCCTTTTTCAAGAATAAAACTTTCCAATGCCTCCACATCCAAGTTTCCTTTAAATGGAGCTGGAACAGATGGTAATTTGCCTTCCTTACACAATAGATCGATTCCAATGGCACCGCTGGCTTCAATATTGGCTCTGGTTGTGTCGAAAAGGGTGTTACTTACAATGTATTTACCCTCACCACCCATAATTGAAAATAAAATTTTTTCTGATGCCCTTCCTTGATGAGTGGGTATAACAATGGGCATTCCTGTTATATCTTGTATTGTTTTCTCAAAATGGAAGAAACTTCGACTTCCAGCATATGATTCATCTCCAATCATAATACCGGCCCATTGAGCACTGCTCATGGCACTCGTTCCACTATCGGTAAGCAAGTCAATAATTACATCCTTTGCCTTAATTAGGAATGGATTATAGAACGCATCCTTAATGATGGACTTTCTCTGTTCCCTAGAGGTAAAATTAATTGGTTCTACTGATTTGATTTTGAATGGTTCAATTATTGTTTTCATTTGATTTGTTTATGAAACTAATTAGCGAAGTAATCATTCTGCTGTTCTGGAAGTTAATCTTTAACCTACTTATTAAAAAGTATATTACTAAATTATACTTTTTATGAAGAATAATTGTGCAATACAATTACTTTATCTTCTTTTGACCAATGATGATAGTCATTGTTTAGAATGATATTGATATCATTTATGAAATGTAAGGAAAGTCTGGTATAAATTCAAAACAACCAAAACTCGAAACCAATAAAAGGTGTCCATTTTATAAAATTATGATGAAGTTAGATTGATTTATTTTTCTGATAGTTAACTTATACCTCCCACATCATTAAAAGTTTGAGAAGAGCTATATTCTCGATTATAAAGATTTAATAATAAAAGTACAATTGAAATCAAAATGGGTCCAAAGATCAATCCAATGAAACCAAATATTTTAAGGCCAATGATAACTCCTAAAATTGTAATTAATGGATGGGTATCTCCAATTTTTTTTTGTAACCAAAATCTAAACAAATTGTCAACAGATCCCACCACTAGTAATCCGAAGAATAAAAGAAAAACCCCACCTGTTATATTACCATTGTAAAGTAGAATAATAGAAAGAGGCACATAAATTAACATTGCCCCAAGCATTGGGACAAATGAGGCAATAAATGTTACCACAAACCATAGAAATGGTTCTTCTACACCCGCTATCCAATATCCCAGCAAAGCTACAAGACTTTGAAATAAAGAAACCATGGGGACCCCTATGGCATTGCTGTAAACCAAAGATTGCAAGTGTTTTTTTAAATATCTACGACTGTGTTCATTTAGTGGCAACATTGACAGGAATCTGCCTTCCATATGATTTCCATTTGTCATAAGGAAGTACAAAATAAAATATAACAAGGCTAGAATTCCGACACTGTTCAGAGTAGCATTGATTACAATACCTCCTTCCTTTACTATCCAATCTCCGATTGTACTGATATTTTCTTGAGTCATAATTTCAACGCCATACTTTTTTTCAATATCTCCAATAAAATCTTGAATGATGGTATACAGATATTCAGAGTTTTGAAGATATGGCAAAAATTTGGAGCCTAGTATTTGGAAAAGTCCATTTATAGGGAGAATGAATAGAATCATGGAGAGTACCATAAGTATAATAGCTGACACAGACTTAGGCCACTTTTTTTCAATATGGAGGTAAAACATCGGCCTTCTCAAAAGTATATATAATGTATAAGCTCCTAAAAAAGAAGGTACAAATTCTTTGAGGTTCCAGAATATTAAACCTACCAATGTGATAATTACTAGAATTAGAAGCACCTGACGGGTTAGAGAATTTGGAATTTGTTGCATTTATAAATTATTGAATATGAAAATTGAGATATTTTTTATATTTAAAAATTTGTAACTTCTGGTGTTTACTTGTAAAGAAAAATTTATTTAAAGTTGATAAAAGACAATATAGTGAAATATATTTATTTAGGACACTTTTATAATTTTTAAATCAATATTCATCCCTTAAATTAATGATAAATAAAACATTAAGCTAAGTTTATATTTACAATTTCAAAAGAGAATATTAATTTCGTATACTGACTAATAATTTTAAACAATTCAAAATATATTCTTCGGATGTATTTTAAAAGTTACCCAATATCATTTTCTTAGTCGAGATTATTTTACCGTTGATTCTTAAAGAATAAAAGTAATTTCCAGAATTATAATTGTTCCATTGATAATCATAAAGAATTTCATTAAGACCAGTTTTCAAATCAAGTTTTATAAATTTTATGGAATGTCCTGATTCTGTGTATATTTCAAGTTGGGCATTTTTCACAAACTGAGGATCATTAATTATAATAGGAATCAAGGTTAATTCGTCAAAGGGGTTAGGTCTATTTTGAAGTAATTCGACTGGAGAAGCGAATGATAAATTATTCGTATTCGAGAGTATCCTTGCATTATATTCCTGTCCAAACATTCCAATCCAACCATTGCTGTCCCGACCTGCTGCAGTCACATAATAAGTGCTGGCATTTAGATCATTGATTGTAATTTCTGGAAATTTTGAAAAAATTATAGTATCAAAATAGGCGGAATTTATTTTCCTGATTCCAATTATATATTCAAGAGCATTTTGAGGATTTTCAATTTTAACGACTAAAGAATTAACATCAGGAATAAGCTGAAGTTTGTATGGATCGAATGTACTCGAGGCCGCATTTACTGCCGAAATAGCATTAACCAGGGTATTATTTCTCAAATAATTGAAATCAACATAAAAGCTATCTAATATTCCATCTCCATTTATGTCTTGACCTAAGATATCACGGGAACTATGTTGTCGGTCGGTATAATCTGGTTGATTGGGATTTCCATCTCCATGTTCATATGACGATGTGAATCGTACCGCACTATAACCCAGTTCTCTGAAAGGGATATGGTCGCTACCCCTGCCACTTCTGTCTTCACCAAACATTACATCAATTTGAGGCAAATGGAATGAAGAGTCTTTTGACGCATCATCAATAATCAGCTTACTAAGTCGAGCAAGATTTTTTGACATGCTGTTGGTTACACCTGAAGAAAATAATCGCAATCTCGTACTATCATATTGATATGGTCCTGGACAGCTTGGAGGGGAAGACGTTTTTCCGCATTCTATGCCTCCAACTATATCATTGTTAAATACTGCCTTTATAGGAATAGCATTTTGTTTGCAAAAGGTAGCAAATGAACGAGACCCACCAAGTCCTTGTTCTTCTCCCGTAACCCAAAGGATTACAATTGTTCTCGAAAGACTGAACAGGCATAAATTTCGAGAGATTTCCATAAGTAAAGCAGATCCTGACCCGTTGTCATCTGCACCCTCGGCAAGGCAAATTGTATCACAGAGGGATTCGCAACGACTGTCTAAATGTGCTTCAAGAATTACTAATTCTTTGCGTAAAGGACCGTGACCTGGAATAATGCTCAGTAATTGTGAATGTCTTGTACGGTTACACATCAAGTAATCGAATTCAAATTCGCATGAAAAAAGATCCGCGCCCGGCTGATCTGACCATTTATCTAAATGTGATTTAATCCAATTTCTAGCACCTCTTATTCCTTGATTAGGCTTTTCGTTAAAATCATTTATTGTATTTCGATTTTGAAACGATACTATACCTTTCAAGAAATATGCGATTGAATCTTTATTAATATTTTTATTTAATAAAATAGGTAAAATTCTATTAGAGAGTATAGGTCTCGATGAAAAGCTGTCGGCTGGAAAGTTCCCTTTTAAGAGTTCCATACAGAAAGGGTCTGACAGTTTGAAGTTACTCTGAGCTTTGGTATAGAATACAAAGAAATTTGCCAGGAAAATAAATAATAAAGATTTTTTCATTGACTTTTTATGATTCATACAATTACAGACTGCATTTGTAAATATAGAAAAATTTAGCGTTCTGTATTTAATCAGTATAATATATTTTAAATACCAATTTACACCGAGGTTTCTAACATTATATAAGATGCCTTAATTTTGTTGAAATAAGGGAGGAGGATAGGCGATTCGAATCAATTATATATGAAAGAGAATATCATAAAAGCTAACTAACAGGATGCATTATTGGCTAATCCATAATTGAATAGAATATTACCTGGGATGCTTTGGATTATTACCGGAATTAGTAATTGAAACATCCATAACTAGTTAAAAGTCTCCAAAAGATTATCTTCTTATTATTTGTGAAGGCAACATTGGTATTATAACGGCACAGGTAATTAGCGAAAGTACCAACTAAAATTTATTGATATCCACACCTATAATGGACTTAAAGATTTCGCAATACACCCCGCATTTTCATTCACAGCTGTTGATTGAATCATTCCATATTTGGCATTGGAATTTCCTTAAGAGAGTTAAAGTCCTCTAAATCAAAATACTCATGATGTTAAGGTACTTTAGAAGTTAAACTTAAAAGTTAAATAAAGAAAACACCATTAGGCTTGACTCCAATCTGCGATAGAACATTTTAAAATTGGAAATTCTGTAATTATTCTATGTTGAGTCTGACTAATTTCTTCGTCGCTTATTGCTTTTAAATTCAGATTTTCCTTCCTTAAATTCTGACCTTCCTTCTTTAAATTCTGATCTTCCTTCTTTTTGTTTTGAAGCTTCATCAATTCTGAACGGCCTTCCATTAAATGTTGCGCTTGTTACCTGGCACATTTGATCTGCACTATCGCGGTCAGTCATAAAGAATGAATATACGCCTTTCATTTCTATATCTCTTACTGCTCTCCCACTGACTTTCGTGTTTTTGAAAATGAGCTCCCTAACCTCATCATACTTGAGTTGGTCTTTTTTGCCAACATTTACGAATAACCTAACCATTTCGGATGAATTTCTTCCTCCGTCCCTTCGGCTTTTACTTCTGGTATTATTACCTCTTGAATCATCCGAATGTGATGAAGTTTTTGAAAAAGATCTAGGTTCTCTTACCTTCTCATCGATATTAATATCTGGAGAATCTTTATATTGAATTCCAAATCGTTTCATTTCAAGGGTGAGTAATCTATGCACCAAATCCTCCTTCTCCATTTCCATTAATGGCCAAATCCATTCATTTTTAAACTTTATTTTATTTTCTCCTTCATCCTGATTTTTGAAAAAAGCTATAAAGTTGTTGATTCTTACATGGATCACATCTTCACCAGTAGGAATCATGTATTTTTCAAACTTGACCCCTGCCAGTTTTTCTATTTGATGCAATTTATAAGCCTCTCTTATATGCAGTAATGCGATTGAAATACCCTTCTGTCCTGCGCGGGCAGTTCGTCCGCTCCTGTGTGTATAATTTTCAATATCATCCGGAAGGTGGTAATGTATGATATGAGTGATATTCTTGACATCGATGCCTCTTGCAGCTACATCTGTTGCAAGTAAAGCTTTGATGGCTTTGTGACGAAAGCGATGCATTACTTTGTCTCGTTGAGCCTGTGCGAGATCACCATGTAAGCAATCTGCAGAGTATCCGTCTCTTACCAGGTGATCACTAAGTTCCTGAGTTTCTGCCTTTGTGGTGCAAAATACAATTCCATAAAAGTCCTCATGAAAATCTATGATTCGTTTAAGAGCAGTGTATTTGTCCTTGGCTTGAACAACAGAATATTGATGTGAAATATTTTGTTGTGCTGCATTCTTTTTGCCAATCGTTATCTCTGCAGGATTTTTAAGGTAGGTATTGGCAATTTTGCGGATATCAGGTGACATGGTTGCTGAGAACAAACCTGTAATTTTATCTTCTGGTGTTTGTGCAAGTATGGCTTCCATGTCTTCACGGAATCCCATATTAAGCATTTCATCTGCCTCATCAAGAACAACTGTATTGATGTTGTTCAATTTGATGACCTTTCTTTCCATTAGATCCATCAATCGGCCGGGAGTAGCTACAATAATTTGGGCTGATCTTTTAATGTCCTTAATTTGTTTAAGAATGCTGCTCCCACCATAAACGGCGACAACACTAATTGACCTAAGATTTTTAGAAAATTTAGCTAAATCATTAGCGATTTGCATGCATAATTCTCTGGTAGGAGAAATAATAAGGGCTTGGGTAAAATGGTTGTTTGGATCAATATTTTGAAGAATAGGTAAACCGAAAGCGGCTGTTTTACCGGTACCTGTTTGTGCCAGTGCTATTAGGTCGGTATTTTGGGCAAGAAAGATTGGGATTGCTTTTTCCTGGATTTCAGTTGGTTGTTCAAAACCGAGTTCAGTAACTGCGGTACAGAGTGCGGGCTGGATGCCCAAAGATGCAAATGGATTCATTGGTTAAATTGGTTAAATGATAAAATACCCGCAAATCGCTTGCCTCATTTACCAGAACCCTATAAGTTTAGTCGATCTAAAACGACACCCGAATCCTGTGCTGCGTGTGCAGAAAAATGTCAGTAAGGCGATTTTGGAAATAAAATAAAACCTGCTGTTAACTTAACAGCAGGTTTTCAAATATAAATCTTTACTGTTTGCTTATCTAATAATTCATTGTACTCAAGTGAGTAGAGACTCCTGGATCCAAATCAAATCGAGAAAAGAGAACAAAAGATTTATAGGATCCGTCTTTAGAATCTTCTAAAACGGTTGCCACCACCACCACCGCCGTTGTTATTCGGACGGAATGGTTTACGCTCTCTTTGTTCAGGAGGTTGAGCTTCTGAAACAGAAATGTTTCTGTCTTTGATAGCAGTTTGATCAAGATTTTTGATCGCTTCTCTTGCTTCATCGTCATTTGGCATTTCGACAAATCCAAAGCCTTTTGATCGGCCGGTCATCTTGTCAGTGATGATTTTAACAGAACTAACCTCACCAAATTCAGAAAACATGGCAGAGAGTTGTTGTTCCTTGACGGAGTAGTCAAGGTTTCCTACATAAAGATTCATTATAAAAAATATTAGAGATAAAAAAAAATTACAATGGTGAGATAATAAAACCGAGCATTCTCCTAAAAAACCAATTAAATACAAATTTCGTTCCACAAAAATATGAAAAAGTATGAATAAAAGCCGTAATTATTAAAATTTAGAAAATTGTGTTGGGGAAGAGTGGCATTTTAACTTATAAGAAAGGGAGAATACAGTTTAAATTCATTAAAATTGACAGGCATTAATAAGTCATAAATACATATAAATGTTATAATATCAATGTTATATAAATTTAAATATATATAATTTATTAAAAAACTGAGTTATATTGATCATTTTACTCTGGTGAATCCTTATAACCTCTAATTTTGTTGGAATTTTATTTAATATGGATACTCAAAAGTCTCAGTTTTGGCATAAATCAACATTTGTAGCGCTCTTTTTTGGGTTTATTAGTCTGGCATTATATTGGCAAAGTATCTCTTTTGGCTATGTTTTAGATGATACCATAGTCCTGGACGAGAATAAATTTGTTGCTAAAGGATTTTCAGGAATTTGGGATATTTTAAGCACAGAAAGTTTTACTGGTTATTTTGGGGAGCAGAAGAATCTGGTTGCCGGTGCAAGATATAGACCTCTTTCTATTGTGAGTTTTGCTGTCGAACAAGGGATTGTTGGTAAAAAACCTTGGCTCAGCCATCTAATTAACATACTGCTTTACGGAATTTGTGGATGGCTTATTTACCGGATGGGTGAATTAATGAACCTTGGCTCCAGTATGGGTTGGAAAAAAATGTTCCCTTTGATTTTTGGTATATTATTTTTAAGCCATCCGATACATACTGAAGCAGTGGCCAATATTAAGGGTCGTGATGAAATCATGTGCCTGCTTTTTTCTCTGTTAACTGCAATAAATGTTTTGAAATATTTTGACTCTAAAGCTTTAAAATATTTGATTTTAAGTTCTTTTTGCTTTTTCCTTGCGCTGATGTCAAAGGAAAATGCAATCACTTTTCTTCTCATTACACCACTTATCCTTGTGTTTTTTAGGGGAGAAAAGCTTTTGTCAAGTTTGCGACAGACATGGTTTTTATGGATAGTTGCTGGTTTGTTTCTAATAATCCGTACAAAAGTCATAGGTTTCTTTTTTGACAGCGGAATAAAAATCACCGACTTAATGAACGACCCATTCATAGGAATGTACCCTCTTCAAAAAATATCTACAATAGTTTATTGTGTTGGGTGGTATCTTAAGTTGCTTGTATTTCCACACCCACTTACACATGATTACTACCCATATCATGTTCCCAAAATGAATCCAACAGACTTGATGACTATTCTATCTCTTTTGCTCATTTTGGCCTTGGTTTCAATCTCCTTTTATTTTAGAAAGAAGGAAAAAGTAGCGTGGTTTAATGTGCTCTATTTTTTTATCACTGTTTCAATTGTTTCAAATCTTGTGTTTCCAGTAGGCACTTTTATGAATGAAAGGTTTTTATTTATGCCATCATTAGGCTTTTCATTTTATTGCGCTTATTTGTCGCTAAAAGGTTTGGAAGTTGGAAGCAAGACTTCAAAAATATTGATATATAGTATACTGGGTTTGGCAATGGTTCTTTATGGATTTAAAACAGTTGTTAGAGTCCCTGATTGGAAGGATAGCATGACACTTAATTTAGCTGGTGCTGGGGTATCAAAAAATAGTGCAAGAATAAATCTTTTCACAGGAGTTAGTTATTTTCATTTGTATGAAAAAGAACCGGATGCTGTTAAGAAAAAGGAGCATTTGGATATTGCAAATAGGTATATTGATAGAGCATTAATTATATTCCCAGCTTATGGACAAGCCTTAAATATGAAGGCGGGTATTTTAGCAGAATACCATAAAATGTCGGGTGATTTAGAAAATTTCCTTGATGGCATCAAAAAAGTAATAATAGTTAAACCAGATTTGAGTTTTGTAAATGAATACATCAGCTACATCAGCAAGCAGGAGGAAAACAAGCATAAGATGTATTTATTTTTAAGGGAAATGGGGTATCAGGTTCTATTTAAAAAAATGAAAAGATATGATTTTGCTTATCAATACATTAATCAGGCCCATGAGATGCGCCCTTACAATCTTGAGGTAAGTAAAGAAATGGTTGAAATATTAGATGCATACTTAACCAGACCAGGTATAAATCCCCAGCAGGCAGCTGAAATGAAGAAAAAAGTGGACGCTCTAAGATTACAAAATACACTTATGGAACCCAAAAATGAATGATTTACTTTATCAAATAGCACTTACCCAAACTGAAAACATAGGACCTGTAATCGCCAAACAACTTATTGGATATTGTGGTGGAGCAGAAGCCGTATTTAAAGAAAAGGCACATAAGTTGTTAAAAATCCCGGGAGTTGGACCTCAAACCGTGGAGCGTTTGAAAAATAAAGAGAACATTAGTAAAGCAGAAAGGGAACTTAACTTTATCCAAAATGAAAACATCAAAGCTATTCTTCAATCAGACAGCCAATACCCAAATAGGTTAAAACATTATCCCGACAGCCCATTAGTTTTATTTTTTAAAGGTGAAGCTGATTTGAACTCCTTGCATGTTGTTGCTATTGTTGGTACCAGAAATATAAGTCCATATGGAAAGCACCTTACCGAACAGCTTATTCAGCATTTGGCTAATTTTGAAGTTTTAGTTGTGAGCGGCCTGGCCTATGGAATTGATACAGCAGCTCACAAATCATCAATATTGAATGAATTACCAACTGTAGGAGTGCTTGGACATGGTCTTGACAGAATTTATCCGGTTGAAAACAAGAGTTTAGCCAACAAAATGATTAAAAAAGGAGGTATCCTTTCTGAATTTTGTAGTAATACAAAACCAGATCGACAGAATTTTCCCATGCGAAACAGAATAGTTGCAGGAATGTCAGATGCAATAGTGGTGGTTGAAACGAAATCAGGAGGGGGAAGTATAATTACCGCTGAGTTTGGAAATGAATACAATAAGGATGTTTTTGCTTTTCCAGGAAAAGTTGGAGATGAATTATCTGCAGGATGTAACCATTTGATCAAAAATCACAAAGCCCATTTAATAGAAGGAGGAGAGGATTTAACAGATGTTCTCAGATGGGAAAAGCCGGG
>Ga0073902_10001264_pt1 | contig 13819 bp, 9 predicted proteins | sample KloWWTmeKNB19Kit_FD_66667 | JGI IMG/M metagenome (GOLD analysis project Ga0073902, IMG submission 66667) | Active sludge microbial communities from Klosterneuburg, Austria, studying microevolution and ecology of nitrifiers - Klosterneuburg... | ecosystem: Engineered > WWTP > Aerobic digester >...
CATTTTGTGGCTAAAATGCTGGCCTTCGGTCTGCCTCCAGGGAGGTTCAGCCCGGACGATCAATTACACAGGTCATGGCCAGGATGCCTGCACCGTTTGAAATGACACGTGGGGATCTTGATGGCAAATTCGCTGTTGCTGGTGTTGGTGGTAGGAATCCTTGGTCTGGTCTGGGTGGCGCTGACTGCCCGCCGGGTGCTTGCCCACCCCCAGGGGAATGACGAGATGATCCGGATTGGGACTGCCATCCGGGAGGGCGCCCAGGCATTCCTGCGCGCTGAATACCGCGTCATTATCGTATTCGCGCTCGTGGTGGCGCTGATCATCGCCGGCGCCGATATTGCGGTCGGGAAGCCTGCGATTGGCGTCGCGACAGCGCTGGCCTACATCGCCGGCGCATTCACCTCCGCCCTGACGGGTTTCATCGGGATGAGTATTGCCACGCGCGCAAATACCCGCGCGGCAGCCGCCGCAATGATCTCGCTCGACAAGGGATTGCGGGTGGCTTTCGGAGCCGGCAGCGTGATGGGGATGAGCGTCGTCAGTGTTGGGCTGATTGGCTTGAGTGTGTGCTTTCTGATCTTCGGGGCCACGGACCTGGGGGTCGAAGCCTTGACCGGGTTCAGCTTTGGGGCCTCGTCGATCGCCTTGTTTGCGCGGGTCGGCGGTGGCATCTATACCAAGGCGGCCGATGTCGGGGCCGATCTGGTGGGTAAGGTGGAGGCCGGCATTCCCGAGGACGATCCGCGCAACCCGGCTGTCATCGCAGACAATGTTGGAGACAACGTCGGTGACGTGGCCGGAATGGGCGCCGACCTGTATGAGAGCTATGTCGGGTCGATTGTGGCGGCCTGCGCTGTTGCGATCGGCTTCAAAGGCGTGCCTCAGAGCTGGTTGATATTGCCGATTCTCATCGCCGGTGTCGGCCTGGTCGCCTCGCTGATTGGTTCCTTCCTGGTGCGCACCCGCGAAAACGCGAGCCAGGTACAACTGCTGCATACGCTCCGAAATGCCGTCGGCGTCGCCGCGGCGCTTGCGGTGGGCGGGTTTGCCGTCGTCTTTGCGCTTGATTCGAGCCTGGGCTGGCCGCTGTTTGGGGCCATCGTCGTGGGTCTCGTCGCGGGTCTGGGCATCAGCTTCTTCACGGAGCACTACACCAGTTACACCGAGAAGCCCACCCAGGGCATCGCCCGCAGCGCGCTGACCGGGCCAGCCACGGTCATCATCGAGGGCCTGGCGGTCGGGATGCGCTCGACGCTTGGGCCAACGGTCCTGATTGGGGCGGCCATCATTCTGGCCTACTCGCTGGGCCAGCTGGCTAACCGCGAGATCGGCGGCCTGTATGCCGTTGCCCTGGCGGGTGTTGGCATGTTGTCAACCCTGGGTATTACCTTGGCGACCGACGCCTATGGGCCGGTGGCTGACAATGCGGGTGGTATCGCGGAAATGGCTCACCTGCCCAAGGAAGTCCGCACAAAGACCGATGCCCTCGACTCGCTTGGCAACACAACGGCCGCGGTCGGAAAGGGCTTTGCCATAGGCTCCGCGGTCTTGACCGCGCTTGGGCTGCTCGCCGCATATGCCACAACGGCTGGTCTCAAACCCGAACACGTGTCGCTCCTCGACGCGCGCCTGCTGGCGTCGCTCATCGTCGGCGCCATGTTGCCGTTTCTGTTTGCGGCCCTCACGATGACAGCAGTAGGGCGCGCGGCGATGGGGATCGTTGAAGAAGTCCGCCGGCAGTTTCACGAGATTCCGGGCTTGAAGGAGGGTTTGCCTGGGGTTCGGGCCGACTATGCCCGCTGCGTGAACATCAGCACCCAATCCGCGCTGCGCGAGATGGTGCTGCCGGGAGTGCTGGCCGTGGCCGTCCCCCTGACGGTGGGGATTGTGCTCGGCCCCGCGCCGCTGGCTGGATTACTGGTCGGCGCGATTGCGGCCGGGTTTGTCCTTGCGGTAATGATGGCCAACGCGGGTGGGGCGTGGGATAACGCAAAAAAGTATGTTGAGACGGGTGAGTTTGGCGGCAAGGGCAGCAATGCGCACAAGGCCACTGTCGTGGGAGACACGGTGGGCGATCCATTCAAGGACACCAGTGGACCGTCGATCAACATCCTGATCAAGCTCATGACGATCGTGAGCCTGGTGTTTGCGCCGCTGTTCGTGCAGATTGGCGGTCTCATTCGCTAGAAGTCATCCTGAATGCGACTGGGCGAAATCGCCCTCCCCGAGCCACACGCGAGGAGGGCGGTCTCGCCCCGGTCAGGTCGTGATCCGGCGCAATGGTCCGTCAATGCTGTGTTAAGCCCGCCGTAATCTCTTGCGGATAGCATTTGTCCCGACCATGAGAACCAGACTTCCCGCCATCCCCTCCTCCGAGATCACCGCTGAAGGTGTCTACTTGTCGCGCCGCAAGGCGCTGCGATTGGGTGGGGCAGCCCTAAGCGCCGCGGCTCTGGCCGCTTGTGGCGTGTCTGCGCCGCCGCCAACTTCAAGCGCGCCCATCGGCCCAATGCTGACCCCCGCGCCGACACCGGATACGCGCGAGCCAGCCGCTGCAAAAGCGACGGATGAGCTGGGTGACAAGCTCACCCCCTACGCCAGCGTCACCACCTACAACAACTTCTATGAGTTCAGCACCAGCAAAGAGGCCGTTGCCTCGCTCTCGAAGAACTTCAAAGGCTGGCCATGGCAGGTGACCGTCGGTGGATTGGTCAATAAGCCCAAGACGTATGACATTGACGATCTGCGCCGGAAATTCGACCAGGAAGAGCGCATCTATCGCCTGCGCTGCGTAGAGGCCTGGTCGATGGTCATCCCGTGGGTGGGCTTTCCGTTAAGCAAGCTGCTCAAGGAAGTCGAACCAAACGCGAAGGCAAAGTACGTTCGATTTGAATCGCTGCAGGATCCGGCTCAGTTCCCCGGCCAGCGCGATCCGTTCTACCGCTGGCCGTATGTCGAGGGCCTGCGTCTGGACGAGGCGATGAACGATCTGACATTGATGGTGACGGGTCTGTATGGCAAGACGTTGCCGGCCGCGAATGGCGCGCCGCTGCGACTCGCCGTGCCCTGGAAGTACGGCTTCAAGAGCATCAAGTCAATCGTTAAGATCGACCTTGTTGAGGAGCAGCCGACTTCGCTCTGGATGTCGGCCGCCAGCAACGAATACGGTTTCTACTCGAACGTCAATCCATCGGTTTCGCACCCGCGCTGGTTGCAGGATACCGAGCGCCGGATCGGTGAGCTATCACGCCGCAAGAGTCTGATGTTCAACGGCTACGAAGCCCAGGTCCAGGATCTTTACAAGGGCATGGACCTGAAGCGGAACTATTAGGCCATGCCGTCGCTCGAATCGAACAAAACACCCTCCTGGCCGAAACAGATACTGGCCTGGATCGAGGCGCATCCGCATCTTGTTACCGCCCTTTTTGCGCTCGCACCGCTCGGTTTCATGCTGCGTGATCTGGCCTACGACTGGCTCACCGCAAATCCGATTCAGGAGCTTACCTTCCGGACGGGAAAAGTCGGGCTGGTCTTGCTGGTTGGGTCGCTCGCCTGCTCACCCCTCAACGCCATATCGGGCCTTCGATTCGCGCTGAAAATCCGGCGCGATCTGGGCCTGTTTGGGTTTCTCTATATCAGCCTGCACCTGCTGATCTTCACGGCCCTCGACTTGGGGCTGGATGTCGCCCTGATCGTCAGCGCGACCTCGCAAAAGCTGTTCGTGCTGGCCGGCATGGCGTCTTTTGCGTTGCTGATTCCGCTGGCCATCACGTCGACCAAAGGGTGGCAGCGCCGCCTTGGAAAGCGCTGGAAACCGCTGCACAAGCTGGTCTATCTGGCGCTGCCCATCGCCGCGTTGCATTACGTGTGGCTGGTCAAAGCCGATATTCGCACCCCACTCGCCTATGCCGCCATCATCGGGCTGCTGCTGCTGGCGCGCGTGCCGGCCGTGCGCGGCTGGATGAGCAGTCTGCGCAGGAGAGTCGAAACGGGCTTGCGCGGGCCTGCTGCCGGGAAGCAAAAACAGAATCCTTTTCCGAGATATCCCCCGGCGAAGCCGGGGGATATCTCGGAAAAAAGCATTCTGTGAAGAGTTCCAGGAAACTTGCCCGGTGCCCGGCCGCTCAGCGATCGACGACGTGACAGGCCCGGCAACGGGCCTGATAGGCTTCGCTGGCGCCAACCAGCACAATGGGATCGCTCGCGAGCGCAGGTTTCCCGTTGATCAGGCGCTGGGTGCGGGTGGCCGGCGCGCCGCACTCCATGCAGATCGCCGAGAGTTTGGTTACTTCCTCGGCTCGGGCCATCAGGGTCGGCATCGGGCCAAAGGGCTCGCCCCGAAAATCCTGATCGAGGCCGGCCAGGATCACCCGCTTCCCGGCGTTGGCCAACCGTTCGCATAACGTCACAAGCTCGAAATCAAGAAACTGCGCCTCGTCGATGGCGACCACTTCGGTGGCCGGATCCAGTTGGGCTTCGATATCGGCGGCGACCCGAACCGCGGTGGCGCCGACGTGCGAGCCGCTGTGCGAATTGACCGTGTCGTAGCCAAAACGGGTGTCTATCGCGGGTTTGAACACCTGGGTGCGCTGGCGGGCGATCTCCGCCCGCCGCACGCGCCGAATGAGTTCCTCGGACTTGCCGCTGAACATGCAGCCGCAGACCACTTCGATCCAGCCGGTAGTGCGTTGATGCTTGAGCATGAGTGGGTCGATTCTACCCATTTGAAGGGCGCTCTCCCTCGCCCCGGCGCAACCCGCGTGATCAGCGCAGCCGCGCGAGTATCATCCGTTTATGGGCGGAACGCTGAAGCGAAGAACCAGCAAAACAGCGCTGTGGACGTTGTGCGCAGCCATGGCGCTTGCGGTGTTCGCGGGCCGTGGCGCGCTCATTCGAGGCGCCCGAGCCGAGGTTGGCGTCGTGACCGCCCGGGCGCGCGCCGCCGTTGACGGCGGCAAGCGGGCCGATCTGTATGTCATTGCGGCCGGCTGGCCCGATCTCGGCGCGGCGCTGAGCTTGACCTCCAAAGAGGCCAGGACGCGCTTTGTGGTCGAACGCCTGCGTGGGTTTGCGGACACGGCCCAAAACTCCCTGCGCCAGGGCCTGCGCGAGCGCGGACTGATCTATCAAGTCGTCTGGATTGACAATGCGCTGCGGGTCCGGCAGGCTTCAGCCCTGGACTTGGATTGGCTGGCCGCGCGCAGCGATCTCGTCCTGGTGGACGCCGACGCGCAACTCCAGGTCGCGGCGCCGCCGCCGCGGGTTGGTGTGGTCTGGCATGCCGCGGAAGTCCATTGGTTGGCGCCGTATGGCCCGGCATTTGCCGACTTACTGCGTGCGAGGGCGCAGTCAGAGGATATCGGGGTGGCCTGGGGGGTGGCCCGAACGGGCGCGCCTGCGCTGTGGGCGCGCGGGTTCACCGGGCAGGGCGTCGTCATCGCCAATCTGGATACCGGGGTGCGCTGGGATCATGCCGCGCTCAGCCCGCGCTATCGGGGTTGGTTCGCGGGCTGGGCGCGCCATGCCGGCAATTGGTTTGATCCGGTCGGATATACAGACGCGCCGGAAGACCTGAGCGGGCACGGCACCCACACGGCCGGAACGATGATCGGCGATGACGGGCGGGGCAATCAGATCGGCGTGGCGCCTGGCGCGGCGTGGATCGGTTGCCGCAATATGTCGGGCGCCCAGGGTATCGGGGCCGTGTCGCTATATCTCATGTGCTTTCAATTTGCGCTTGCGCCGACCGGTCTGACGGGCGAGAACCCTGATCCCGGGCTGGCCGCGGACATCACGAGCAATTCCTGGGCCTGTGATCCGGGTTTTGGCGAAGCAGGCTGTGACCGCCCGGACGCGCTGCGCCGTGCCGTGGATGCCCTGAGATTGGCGGGGATCCTGGTCGTTGCCTCGAATGGAAATTCGGGGGCGGGCGGTTGCAATACCGTAACGCACGCGCCAGCCACGTTGCCTGGCAGCCTGGCAGTCGGCGCGTTTCAGACGGCGGGTGAGGTGGCCCGGTTCAGCAGCCGCGGACCGTCGCCGATCGGGGGGGGCATCAAGCCAGATATCGTCGCGCCCGGGGTTGACATTCCTTCGGCCGCGATCGGCAACCAGAATGCCTACCGGATTGCCAGTGGAACCAGCATGGCGGCGCCCCACGTCGCCGGCGTGGCGGCCTTGCTCCTCTCCGCGGCCCCGTATCTGCGTGGCAATGTGGTCGAGATCGAGGCCATCCTGCGCCAGACCGCCCGGCCCATGAGCGTGAGCGAGACTTGCGGCGCGACCGCTGGGGATGCACGCCCGAACAACACAACGGGCTACGGCGCCATCGACGCAGTCGCGGCAGTCGCTGAGGCCCTGCCGTTCGACCTGCGATTCGCGCCGACTGATGGGGCGGGCGGGCAGGACCTGATCCTGACAAATACTAGCGCCGCTCCGCGGCCCGGCGTAACGGTCGTCATCAAGTCCCAGACCGGTGTTCCGCTGACCCGGACGGTGGGCGAAATAGGCCCGGGTCAGGCGGTCACCGTCAGCGTGCCTTTGGCATCCGGCCAGGCTTACGAACTGGCGTACCAGGGGCTGGCTTCCGCGCGGATCGTGGCGCTGCTTTCGCCGCCTTAGGTGGGCGGCCCGGGCCTCGCCGGGTCGCAGGCGCCGCAACCACCGGCTTCTGAATAGTGGCGCTTCTCTTTTGGGCCACCTTGGGCGGCTGAGCGCCGCGGCTGGCGGTCTTGGGCGCAGGCGGGCCGTCGACCTTGGATTGAGGCGCGCGGGCCGGCTTGCGCCGCTTAGGGACGGGTGCAGCTGCTGGAGCGGCCTTCACGGCAGGCGGCGCCGGCGCCAGCAGCAGATCGGCGGCCATCAAGGCCGCGCCGACGACCCCGGCATGTTCGCCCAGGGCGGCCTCGACAATCCTGACCTTTTCGATCCCAGTGCGATTGATGGCATGTTCGCGAGCGGTGGTCGCGATCATGTCGATCATCCAGTGTCCAAGGCCTTCCACCACGCCGCCGCCATAGATCAGGGCCTGCGGGTCCAGAACGTTGATCAGACTGGCCGCGTGCAGGCCAAGATAGTAGGCGGCCCGGCGCAGCACCTCGACAGTCAGCGCATCATCTGCCTCGACAGCAGCCGACAGGACGCTGGAGGTCAGCGCGCCGTTTTTCTCGGCCAACAGCTCTGGCAGGATGGTTTTGCGTCCTGCCGCAATCCCTGCCCGCAGATCGCGCTCAATGGCCGTCCGACTCGCGATGGCTTCAATCCCGCCGCGAATCCCGCCGCCTGGCGCATACGGGCCGCCGGCCATGGTGATCATGTGCCCGACCTCGCCCGCGCTGCCGCGGGTCCCCTCATAGATCTTGCCATCCAGGATCAAGCCGCCGCCGATTCCGGTCCCGACAAAAATCGTAACCATGCTGCGCAACCCGCGACCGGCGCCCATCCGCAACTCGCCCGTTGCGGCGACCCGCACGTCGTTGGACAACACGACCGGAACCGGCCGCCACTCGCGCAGCATCCTGGAAATCTCGACGTTTTCCATGCCCGGAATGTTGGTTATCCGAATGATGACCCCGCGCGGGGCGTCGATGATGCCTGGCACCCCGATCCCGATCGCGGCGATGTCTTCCTTGGCGAGTCCGGCCCGTTCTACGGCGTCGTCCATGGCCTTGATCAACCGCTTCATGACCACTTGTGGGCCTTGCTGAGCCTGGGTCGTCTTCTTGGCCGAGGCAACTACTTTGCCGGCCTCATCCACGACGGCGGCGAGGATCTTGGTGCCTCCCAGGTCGATTCCGAGTGTGTAGCGGTGAGCGGATTTGCGTATGCGTGGCAGGGCCATGTGGCACTTCCTTAGGCCTGACGACCCGGAGGCCGCCGAGGACGCTGAACAAAAAGAAAGAGCGAACCACGCTCGTGCGTCGTCCGCTCTTTGCGGGTCATATGCGCTGGACAGGACTTGAACCTGCAAGCCTTGCGGCACCACCCCCTCAAGATGGCGTGTCTGCCAATTTCACCACCAGCGCGCGCTGCGACGTTTCGGTCGCGGCCGCAAAGTATACCGCAGTGGATGTGGGATTGGCTATGCGAGGACGCCGCTCGGTCGGGGCCTTCGTCGGTGGGCGGCGCATGGGTCGCGCCGAGTGTTTGGCGGTCTTGTTTCAGCACGGCGAACTGTCGCGCGCGGAGTCATGACACTCTCCGCAGATGCGCGCTGGGGGGGCCGGTTTCTTGGGCTGGCACGGACACTCTGAAATATGAGTATTTAATGAGAGTAGTGGTATATTCATCTGAGTCTGGATTTCCAGAGAGACGAATCCCTTGCCGGATCGCCTGAATAAGATCATGACTCCTGAGATTCAAGCCACGGCACCCGCTCAAGGCGCAACACCACTCCGTTTTGGCCTCTTGATAGCCGTTTTTGCCATGGCGGGAATCCTCGCAGGGGTGGGCGCATTCACTTTTTTCTACGCCAAGGGCGCCTCATATCTGCTCGACGATCCGCAGGCGTGTGTGAACTGCCACATCATGCGCGAACAGTATGACAGTTGGTCGCATAGCAGCCATAAGGCGGTCGCCAGCTGCAACGGTTGCCACGTGCCCCACGATTTCATCGGAAAGTACGCCACCAAGCTCGAAAACGGCTATGCGCACTCCAGGGCGTTCACTTTCCAGGATTTCAAGGAACCCATCGAAATGCGCCCGGTCAGCCGCAACATCGTACTGAACAACTGCCTGGATTGCCACAAGACAATGGTGAGCCCGATCACGGCGCTGCACACCGGCAGCCAGGATACCCTCGACTGCATTACATGTCATCGAAGCGTTGGGCATGCCGCAAAGTGAGGGCGCGCCCCGCCGATTTAGTTTTCAGATCATGAGAAAAACCACCCCGAGATCACTTCCCACTGGCGCATATTTCGTCATCTTTGGCGTGCTGGCGCTGTTGACGGCGGGAGTTCTGCTGTTGATGCAAAGTGTCAGCGAGCGGCAACGCGAAGGCCGCCAGGACGCTTTTCGTGTCGTTCCGCTGACCGAGGATGTTGTCGACCCCGCTGTCTGGGGACAGAATTACCCCAATCAATATGACAGCTACAAGCGGACTGTCGACGTTCAGCGCACTCGCTACGGCGGAAGTGAGGCAATTCAGAAGCTCGACGACGATAGAGCCTTGAGGGTAATCTTCAACGGTTATGCGTTCGGGACCGACTATCGGGAAGAACGCGGGCATGCCTACATGTTGATCGATCAGAACGACACAGAGCGGGTGAAGCAGTTCAAGCAGCCTGGGGCCTGCCTGAATTGCCATGCCTCAGTGGCGCCGGCGTTCTATCAGAAGGGTGTCGAGGCGGGCGCGCCTGCCAGCGATCGTGCCGCCGCAATCAAGAAGGGCTTTGACGTCGTTAATGTGATGCCGTATGCGGATGCCGCGAAACTGGTTCAGCACCCAATTACCTGCAACGATTGCCATAATCCGGAAAATATGCAGCTTCGGATAACGCGTCCCGCGTTCCTCGCTGGAATCGACGCCCTCGCCAAATCCAAGGATGCCGTGCCGCATTTGCCAAGCATCGAGCGCTGGCGCGCCGCCGGATCCAAGGGCGATTTCAACCCCAATCTGGAAGCGACCCGCCAGGAAATGCGCTCGTTTGTGTGCGCGCAATGCCATGTTGAGTACTACTTCAAGGGCGCTGAGAAGACGCTCACGTTTCCTTGGCAGAACGGACTCAAGGTGGAGCAAATTGCGTCCTACTACGATGCGGTGGGCTGGAAAGACTGGGTTCACAAAGACAGCGGCTCGAACAGCCTGAAGGCTCAGCATCCTGAGTTCGAGATGTGGAGTCAGGGTGTGCACGCAGCCAGCGGGGTAGCCTGCGCAGATTGTCACATGCCTTATGAGCGCGTGGGTGCGGTCAAGGCCAGCGATCACTGGGTGCGCAGCCCGATGTTGAACATCAACAACGCCTGTCAGGGCTGCCACAAGTTTAGCGAGACCGAGCTGAAAAACCGGGTCACGACCATTCAGGACCGCACCCGCGCCCTGATGACGCGCGCGGAGGATGCGGTGGTTGGCTTGATCCAGGACCTGGCCAAGGCAAAGGCTGGTGGCGCGACGGATGCGCAACTTGCAAAGGCGCAGGACTTGCAGCGCACGGCCCAGTGGCGTTTGGACTTTGTCGCCGCCGAAAATTCAATGGGCTTCCATGCGCCCGGCGAATCCGCCCGGATATTGGGCGAGTCTATCGACTATGCGCGCCAGGGCCAAATCGAACTGCTAAAGGTCGTGAAGCCGACCTCGGACCTGGGCGCGCCCGTGGCTACCAAACCCTGAAGCCACGTCTAGTCCGCGTCGCGCTTGATCACAACAAGGGTCTGATCATCAAACGGGACCTCACCGCCGGTGTGCTCCCGAACGGCGCCCATCACCGTGTCAACGATTTCCTGGGCGCCTAACGGTGATGCCGCGTGAAAGGCGCTGGTTAAGCGGCCCATCCCGAATTCCTCGCCTTCTGCATTCAGGGCATCGACAAGCCCATCTGTATACAGCATCAGCGCATCGCCCGACGACACGAAAAATTCGCGCAGGGGCGGCTCGATCGGTTCAATCACGCCAATCGCCATACCTGATCCACTGAGCGAGGCCAGGTCGCCATTCGCCCGCGCATGCATGGGCAGGTTGTGCCCGGCGTTGGCATAGTGTGTTTCTCCGGTGCGGGTGTCCAGAATCGCATAGAACATGGTCACGAACAGATCCGAGCGGGTATCGGCGAGGACCAGTCGATTGACGCGTTTGAGCACTGCGTTTGGTTCGCGCCCGCTGAAGGCAGCCCCGCGCAGCAGCGAGCGGGTGAGGGCCATGAAGAGCGCGGCGGGCACGCCCTTGTCGGCCACATCCGCTACCGCGACCCCAAACCGGCCATCCTGCAGCTCGATGAAATCGTAGAAATCGCCGCCCACCTGGCGGGCAGCCTGCCAATCCGCGGCGATGCTCCAGCCCTCGGGCGCAGGCAGCTTTCGCGGGAGAAAACTCCGTTGGATTTCGCGGGCGAGCGACAACTCGTGTTCAAGCCGCTGGGCCTGCAACGATTCTTGATATAGCCGGGCGCCGTCGATGGCCATCGCGGCCTGCTGGGCGATGCCATGCAGAATGCTGAGCGCGCGATCCCGCGGCATGCGCTCTGCGTGCCGGGCTCCGACGACCATTGCCCCGACCAGCGCGCCGCGGGCGGTCAGCGGAAGGGCGGCGGTATGGGCCACACCCAAAGTTCGGGCGATCGCGGCAGGTGTTGGGGAAAGGGCCGGCGCCGCATTCGTTGCCGGCTCGGCCACCCATTCGGCCCAGCATTCCGCGCGTCCGTCCAGCGCGACGAGCGTCTCGCGCGCGCCGCGCGCGATGCCGGCCGAGCCGGCCAGCCGGCAAGCGCCCGTCTCAGCATCCCGGACGAACATCGCGCACACGTCAACGCCCACCATCAGGGGCGTCAGCCGGACCACCCGGTCGACGATCTCGTCCACCGTCTTTTCCTCATTCACGGCTTGCGCCACTTCAAGCAGGGCGGCCGTTGCCCAGGCCTCTTCCTCGCGGGCCACGTTTGCGCGCACCGCGTCGAGGACGACCGCGGCCTGGCTCGCGAGGCCGGCCAACAGGTCGATTCGGCGCTCGGACGAAGCGCCGGCCCGCTCGCTGAGCACGATCAGCGCCGCCTGCAACTCGTCCCGCGCGACCATCGGCAAGGCGATTGCCGGCATCCGTAGACGCCCGGGCGCATCGCCAGCTTCTGGCAGGCGCGATGCCATCATCCGGGACAGTGCGGGGATGTCCTCGATCAGAATCTCATCCCCTGGCGAAAGGCGCTCGTGATCTGAAAGCTGGCCCTCGACCGCCGCGATTTCAAACCCAGGGCCCTGCGACGTCCGGACGAGGATGGCGCAGGCGTCCACGCCCGACAACATCTGCGAGAGGCGGACGATGGCCTCCATCGCGTCTTCAAGCGTCTCCGCGCTTCGAGCGACATCGGCCACCTGGAGCATTGCAGCCGATTGCCAGGCCTGTTCGCGTTCCGCTTCGTACAACCGCGCATCTCCAACCGCGACCGCGACCTGTTGCGCCAGCAACTCGAGATAGGCCTCGTCGTTGGCTGAGAACGCCCCGGTGGTTTCTGATTGCAGGTCAAGCGCGCCGATCACCTGGTCCTTGAGGAAGAGCGGGACGACCGCCTCGCTTCGCGTCTCGGGCAGATGCGGGGTTGAGACAAAGCGCGGCTCGGCGCTGACGTCCGCAATTCGGACGGTCCTGCGTTCTGTGATTGCAGCGCCGACCAGGCCAACCCCGGAGGCCCGGCGCAGGCCAAGCTCGGCCGGTTGCGTGGCCGCCTGGCATGCGATCTCGCCGCTTCGATCATCTATCAGGAATAGACCGACGAAGTAGTAGCCGAATGCGCGCTGGATGGCGTTGGCGAGCTTTGGCAAGAGCGCGTCCATGTCCAGGATCGACGCCGTTTCGCGCGCCACGGTGTCAACGAGGGCCAATTGGCGGGCCCGGGCTCGTTCGCGAGCCAGCGCTCGGGCATTCATCATGGCCGCGGCGGCCTGGTTGGCGACGATGCTCAGGATGCGCAGGTGGCTGTCGCTGTAGGCTCCCGGTTTGTCGGACAACAGGCCCATCGCCCCGACAACCTGGTCGCCGGCGAGCAGGGGCACAAACACGCCGCTGCGCGGCATGATGAATTGATCGCCGTCCAAACTGCGCGGGCGGGCGGGCAGGGTATCCAACTCGGTGCGGAAGTCTCGCACCAGGATCGACTTGCCGGTGTCACGCATCCAGCCGATGAGGCCGCCGTTATCGCCGATGTCGATCGGCTGGGTTGGCTGGCGCACACCGTGGCGCACCCGAATCCGCAGGTCATAGAGCGGACCGTCAAAGAATCCAAGCTGGAAGGATAGGGCGTCCATGAGCTTCGCCGCCCGTTCGTAAACGAGCTCGCACAGGGCTGTTTCGTCAAGCGAGGCGGAGGCGATGGCCTGGACGGCTTCGCTCAAATCCTGCAGTTCAGCGACCTGCGCGACAAGGGCCCGCCGGGTCGCGCGGCGTCGCCGCAGATAGACCCCGCCGACAACAGCAATCAGCGCCAGGATGAATATGGCGGCGATCAGCAACGCGGCGGGCAGGCGGATATCAGGAAGAGCAGGCATGGTCGGACAAGAATTGCGACTGTTATTATAGGGACGACAGCATGAAGGCAGTGGCGTCACATTTTGCGCGCGCGGCGGCGGGCCTCACCCTTGCGGCCTCGATTGTTGCGCTGACGGGCGCACCACTGGCCGTGCCGGTTCGGGCCGCCGCTCCTGGGGCGCCGGTCGTCTCAATGATCGCCGAAGGCGGATTCAGCGGATACATTCGACCGCAGACCTGGATGCCCATCCGGGTGTCGCTGACGAACACCGGAGACCCGGTCGATGGCGCGATCATCCTCGACGCGCCCGGCGCTGATGGCCCGCGGCGCTTGACCGCGCCCGTGTCTCTGCCGCGCGGGTCACGAAAACAAGTGCTCTTGTCCGTGCCGGGTGACATGCGCCTTCCGTCTTTGCGGTATGTCGCGGATGGCCTCGAATTGGCCACCGCCAGCATCGGCGCCCGGCCGATTGCTCCGGAGGACCGATTGGTCGTTGTCATCAGCGACCCGCCCGATGCCTATAACTTTCTGGCTGATATCCGAACGCCCTATGGCGGGAGGACCTATGTGGCTCCCCTGCGGATGGAGCAGTTGCCGGACCATTCGGCCGCGCTCGACAGCGTGGACGTGGTCCTGATCAGCAA
>Ga0073902_10001265_pt1 | contig 13813 bp, 10 predicted proteins | sample KloWWTmeKNB19Kit_FD_66667 | JGI IMG/M metagenome (GOLD analysis project Ga0073902, IMG submission 66667) | Active sludge microbial communities from Klosterneuburg, Austria, studying microevolution and ecology of nitrifiers - Klosterneuburg... | ecosystem: Engineered > WWTP > Aerobic digester >...
AGATTAATACCGAAACTAACAATGCAGAAATTGAATAAATCGTAAAATAAAAGCCAAGTAAATAAATACTTCCATTAAAGATTTTCAAATTGAAAATTTTTAAAAGGGTCTTGTTTACAAAAATATCCAATGCCTCCCATAAATTCATTCCATAAAAAACTGTAAGTGTGATGACTTTTTGAAAGGCTGACTCTAGGAAAGAAATTAAAGTAACAAAAAAAATAGAAAACCAATTTATGGAAAAAATAGAATACACTAGAATAGATAAAAAAGCCTGAAAACAAATAGCCAAGTAAGCGGTAGGTGGAGTGTGAGGACTTAATAAAATCTTTATAATGGCTACTTGCAAAAAACTAGTAAGTATTGTTTTAACCGGCGACTTTGAATAAAAGAATATAAAAGTTAAAATACTAACGGAGAATCCATTCAATATAATTCCTGAAAATGGAATTTTAAAAGCGTGTAAAAATCCACCCAATCCAGATTCAACTAAACCCCACAATGCAGTCAATCTAAAAAGAATATTATGCCGATTTTCTTCCGAAAGCATCAAAAAGAGCTAATTACCTGGAGATATAATTTCAGTCCGCTCTCCAAAATAATGAACAAACTGCTTAAATTCTCCTGCCAATTGAACATTATTTGTAGATTTTAAATAAGTATCGCTGAGAGCATTTAATGTTTGAAACATAAATCTATCCATTTCAACTACTTGCATTTCCTTGGTCCACAAATCAAGCTTGAGCGTATCCAAACTATCTTTTTCGAAAATTGACAGTAAAATTCCTTTTGCAGGAGAAAGCGATTCAGCTCCTGCATCCTGTGCACTCCATTCAATTTCTGAGGGAATATTTTCCTGATCCAGGGTAACCCTAATAAGAATTTCAGACTTCTTTTCCATATTTAATTAGGAACAACCAATTTATAATATTTACAATTTTGTGTACCAAAGATACCTAAGCCGTTGGAAATATTTCCATCAATTCTGACATATGAAGAGAAAGGTCCTTGACGGGTCCGACTGACCTCCAGGGTATTCCAGAACTCAAATTGCGCTTTTTCAATTCCGCACCATTTAATTTCAATACTGTCCCCCTTTCTAAAATATCCGGAGGTTTCATTAAAATCTTCACCAGGCTGCATTGCTTTTTGTAAAGTAAATTTGAAAGCTTGGCCATTAAAAAAATAATCATCAGTTACTGAACTAAAATTTGGAATTAAGGCCTCCCCTTCCCCGGCCGTAAAATACCTATAATAATCACGATCAACCGGTCTATCTTGTATCTTGCAAAACAACTGTAAAAAACTATCAAGTGGCTTTCCGGGAACAACATCAAACCAAATAGAATCTATTGGATTAAGTGCAGGAATAAATGCCTTTGACTTAACTGAATCCATACTGGTATAAATGTTAAGCTCATATTCAACCCCCTCTGAAATGTTTAATTGATTTAGCACATCAATGTACACACAAAAATTAACTGCTGTACTGTCTAAATTCAAACCAAATCGTTTAGCCAACGATTCACGCACCTCAACTGGCACATCATCAATGCATATTTCTGTTAGCTCGATTTTTTGTTGATCAGTACTTATAAAAACTTTTGCATCATGAATGAAAAGTTGATCTAATATATTTATTCCGAATTCTGAATAGAATGGTAAAGACTTAGTCAAAATTACATAGGGTGGTATTCCTTCCTCAGACTTCTCAATATAAGATTCTACTACAATTTTTTGTTGATCCGAGTTAGTAATTGGAATATACTCTTCTTCACATGAAATCAATAGCATCATCAAAAGCCCTGATATAAATAACAAATAATAAGATAATCTCATTTCGATGTAGATTTATTACTGTCCCAATAGAAATTCCAAACAACAGAAGGAATCAAGGTAAAGATTGAAACTTTAACCGCCCTTGCCTTTGCATCTCCTGTTAATATATTTGAATTCAAATCAGTGTATATAAAAAATGGATTTCTTCTGTTGTATAAATTATAGATGGAAAAAACCCAACTACTGTGAAAGCGCTTTTTGTGATTATCTCTATTGTCGTAAGCAACCGATAAATCAAGTCTATGATAATCTTCTAAACGTGCACTATTACGAGGCCCATATTCTACATTAGGACGAGCGTCTATAATAAATAAACTTTGAATAGGCGTATATGCTCTACCTGTCGCGTATATAAAAGTGGAAGACAATTGCCAATTTTTAAAAATTTGGTAGCTACCTACCACAACCAGATCATGCGGTCTGTCGAAAACTGCAGGGAAAACACGCCCATTTTCAATTCCATCATACCATCTTTCTGTTTTTGACAAAGTATAGCCAACCCAGCCATTCAACCTTCCCTTCTTTTTCCGAATAAAAACCTCAATGCCATAAGCGCGTCCTTTACCGTACACAAATTCATTTTCTACTTCAGATGAAAACATCTCTACATAGCTTTCTCTGTAGTCAATCTGATTTCTCAAATCTTTAAAATAGGTTTCAATTGAAAATTCTATCTGGTCACTAAATAAATTCCTAAAGTAACCAAGAGCGTATTGCAATCCTATTTGTGGTTTGACCAATTCAGTACTTGGTACCCAAATATCAGTAGGCAGTGTGCTTCCAGAATTGCTTACCAAATGAAGATATTGACTCGCTAAAGTAAATCCTCCTTTCAAGGAGGAATTTTTATCTAATTTTTTATTAAAAACAAATCTAGGCTCCGGAACAAAATAAGTTTTTACAATTTGGCCCTTTTCGAAATCAATATTTTGTAATGAACTTTTGTACGGGCCCAAAAAAACGAAAGCGGACAATCTTAAACCATAATTTACACTCAATCCTGAATTTAATTTCCAATCATCTGATAAATACAATTCAGATTCATGGGCAAATTTCTTAGTCAAGTTTGACTTAAACTCAACTTCACCATTAGTTGCACTAACTATATTTGGAGTAAGCTGGTGATAAGTATGCCGCAATCCCGTTTTTATATGATGAGATGGACTTGGGTAATAATCAAGATCAGATTTTATTGAGAAATCCCTGACCCCTGAATTTAATCTTACCTGAAATTCTTCCTGCCCACCATTTAATTGAAAATTATAATCATTATATATCATTGAAAAATTGGCAAATAGGTTCTCTTTGAGAATGTGATTCCAGCGAAGTGTACTTGTCGCATTTCCATATGGCAATTCAACCGAAAATGCCCTCTCTCCACTTTTAAATTTAAACACATCTCTACCAAAGTATCCACTTAAATATAACCGATCTTTTTTAGAAAGACGAAAATTAATTTTAGTATTCAAATCATAGAAATAATAATTTGTACCGGCAAAATTAGTTTGATTAATAAACGGTTGTGCCAGATCCAGTGCATATGTTCTTCTGGCCGATAAAATAAATGAGCTTTTGTGTTTTCGAACAGGTCCTTGGGCTGTTATCCTCGAAGATATTAATCCAACACCTCCATCAATGCTATAGTATTCATCATTTCCTTCTTTCATTTGAACATCAATAACACTGGATATTCGACTTCCATATTCTGCTGGCATACTTCCTTTTATTAACCGAGTATTTCTAATTGCATCAGAATTAAAAACACTAAAAAAGCCAAGCAAGTGACCAGTATTATAAACCACAGCTTCATCTAACAATACAAGATTTTGATCAGGCCCTCCTCCCCTTACATATAATCCCGCAGTGCCTTCAGTGGCAGAGGAGACCCCAGGCAAAAGTTGTAGTGCCTTAAGCGCATCAATTTCCCCTAACAATGCAGGGAGTCTTTTGATACTTTCTACACTGAGATCAATTGTCCCCATCTCATTACTTTCCAAATTTTTCTTAAGTTCATCAGAGGTGATTACAATTTCATCCATCAATACACCTTCACTAAGTTTTATTTGGATAGTTGTATCAGATCTTAATTCAAGTGCTAGATCAATATTATTATATCCCGTATATGAAATTACAAGATCATAAAACCCCTCATTCAAAGTAATGGAATAGAAGCCATAATTATTTGACACAGTTCCAACTGCAGGATTTTTTTTTAAGTACACATTTGCTCCGACTAGTGATTCTCCTGTTGACTTCTCCGTTAAGTACCCATTTATTGTAAACTTTTTTTGAGCTTGAGAAGCTGAAATTAAAGTTAAAAAAAAAGTGAGGCAAATTATAAAACGCATGCAAATGACAATATGGTTAATAAACCAAATTTTATACGGAATGTTTAAGAATCACTGGTCTTAGCTTGTAGTTTTTATCTTTCAATAATTTAAGCATCCCAAATTGACCATCAAAATGCGATGCCCCTACAGAAGCAAATACGCTGCCTCTCTTCAACAAATCATCTAAAGCATTTACCATTGTTTGATTTCTCTCATATAAAAATGGTTTTCGCAACTTACCCAAGCGTCTCTTAGTTGATTGGTATATTTTTGGAGTCTCTTGAAGATTATATAGTTCTAATAATTTTGTCAATTGTCTTCTCCACAATTTAATATTCCTGAGAGCTTTATCTAACATTTTGAATTGTTCCAGAATGGTCATCTTTAGTAAATGATCAAAATGATAATTTATATCTTCCAGCCCGGACATTTCTTTTCCTATCCCCTTAGAATAATCCCATATTAACTCATCAAAATTGGAAGACTCCAAATTGCTTTGGGTTATCTTTAATGACAACAAATTCAAGAGAATTATTGGATTTAAATGACAGTGGTCTTGCAAGGAAAAGCCCAGACTTTTTTGTATCAATAACTCATACTTCTTTATCTTGGAAAAAGACCAATAATCTTGATATGAATTACCTGAAGGTAGAGAAAAGTATTTTGGATTTAAATTTTGATGAACCTCATCAAGGTGAATTTCAGTAGCAACAATATCTACACCTTTTATGTATGGCTCTAAACTGGCAAGAAGAGAATGTACAAATTCAGTATTAATGTGAATTGAACCAAACAAATAACCTGAACCTGAATTACCATTATTAAACTCCCAAAGTAAGGAGCACTGACGCACCATAATTTAAATATGAGGACTCTGCAAAGTCCTTTAAAAATTACTCAATTTCAATTGGCAGTAAATGATTCTCTTTTATTATTGAAAGGTTCATAAGGGTTTTAAGCCTTTCAACTTCTTCAATTTGAGACAATTTCTTAAAAAGCAAGGCTTCATAACTCTGCATATCCTTACAAACTACCTTCATTAATATGTCGGCATCTCCTGTTATTACAAAACATTCAATAATCTCATTAATACTCTTTATGCGTTCAATAAAGCTTGCTAGAGCATTTTCTTTACTCCACTTTACATTAACCAAAACAAATGTACTAATGGACAAATCAACTTTCTGGGGATTGATCTTTGCATGATAACTCTCAATAACGCCAGTCTGCTCCAACTTTTTCACCCTCTCGAGTGTCGGAGCTGGGGACAATCCAATTTTCTTTGAAAGCTCTAGATTGGTAATTTTACTATTTTCCTGAAGTAAATTAAGAATCTTTACGTCTATTTTATCAAGTTTTTCAACCATTGTAATAATCTTTAGAATATTTCACTGAAATCATCTTATTAACGATGCTAAAGTAGAATATTATTTTGAAAAACCTCTTAATTAAAGAAATATTAACAATTAACTATGGTTTTTTCAAATATTATGTTGGCAGTGAATTAGGAAGCTATAACAATGAAAATCTCTAAGGAAATATACCAAGATTGGCATAATCGTTTGAAATCTTCTCGAGCGCCACAACAAAGGCTGCATTTCTTAAACTACCAATGTCCTGTCTCGTACTATAAACTTCCCAAATTTGTTGAAAAGAGGTAACCATGGTCTCCTCTAATCCAGACCTGACCAAATCTATTTCATCAGCGCCATGTGTAAGAAATTGCTTTTCTTTGGCACTTATGGTCTTTCCAGATAAATTCTCAACGGTTTCAACAAGTTTGGAATAAAGATTGGAATCAAATCTTTTTTCCATCCTTCCAAATCGCATGTGGGACAAATTTTTTAACCATTCAAAATAAGATACTGTTACCCCACCTGCATTTAAGTACATATCTGGAACAATCAAAATTCCTCTTTTAACTAATTCTTCCTCAGCATCCGCGGTTACCGGACCGTTTGCAGCTTCCCCAATAATCTTAGCTTTAATTCTAGACGCGTTTTCAACAGTAATTTGGCTTTCTAACGCAGCGGGTATCAAAATATCACACTCAAGTTCTAATGCTGAATCTCTTCTTTCCAATGTCTTCGTTCCAGGAAAGTTTAGAATCGAACCTGTTTCTTTACGAAATTCCAGTAGTTTTTTAATATCAATTCCATTTGGGTCATGTATGGAACCCTCATATTCTGCTACTCCTATCACTTTTACCCCTCCTTCTTCTTGCATGATAATACCTGAAAAAGAACCAACATTACCCATTCCCTGAATTACTACTGTCTTTCCCTTAAGTCCTTTAGTAAGACCCAGCTTCGTCATTGCTCCTTCTGTTTCACAAAGTTCTCTTAACCCATAAAATACGCCTCGACCAGTTGCTTCGTTTCTGCCTCTTATTCCATTTTGATTTACGGGTTTACCTGTAACACATCCTGAAGCATCAATTTCTCCTCCTTTGAAAGTTACATATGTATCCAGAATCCAAGCCATTTCCCGTGGCCCAGTTCCGTAATCTGGAGCGGGAACATCAATCCCCGGACCGATAAAATTCTTTTTGATTAATTCTGTTGTATACCTTCTGGTTATGCGTTCCAGCTGATCTTCTGTATACTGCCATGGGTTGATTTTAACCCCACCTTTGGCCCCACCAAAAGGAACATCCACAATTGCACATTTATAAGTCATTAAAGCGGCAAGAGCTTCTACTTCGTCTTTATTCACATGCTGACTGTACCGAATTCCACCTTTTGTTGGTAATCTGTGGTGACTGTGTTGTGCTCTATAAGCTTCAATCACTTGAATTTCATCACCAATTCTTACCGGAAACCGAATCTCATAGACTGCATTACAAGCTCGAATTTGTGCAAGTATTCCCTTTGGTATATCAGTAAAACCAGCTGCACGGTCAAAATTTCTATTTACACTATCTAAAAATGAATTTGCTGAAATATCACTCATGGTTAATTCTATTTTCAAGTTTACTAAGCTTTCTGTCCAATAATATTAAAAAAACAATAATTCCACAAAATATTATGAAAATAACCCCAAATACTACATTGATCTTACCGGTGCTTCTCATAAAATCCTGACCTTGGGCTTGTCCGATTACTAAAAAGAGACAAAAAAGTATTGACGTAAGTAGCATTCTAATTTTTTCCATAATCTAAACGCGAAATTGAGTTTAAAATTCTAAAAAAAGAAATATTTGGATATTATTTATCTTCTTGATCATCTAAAACCGAACTTAACCGATCCAGTCTGTATTGTAGTTGGGCCATCCAAAAACCAAGAATACTGAATCCGATAACAGCAGGATAAAATACCAATCTGAGTACATTGTCCATGTCGTCCGAACCAAAAGCAGGATTTCCTCCATTTCCAGGGTGCAAGCTGTCAGTAAGCCTGGGAAGAACAAAAATCAAAGGAACAACTGCAACCAATGCAAAAATATTATACGCTCCGGAAATCCGGGCTCTTCTATCAGGATCTTCGATTGAAGATCGCAAAATGAGGTATGCAAAATAGATGAGCATGGATAAAGCCGACATATTCAACTTGATGTCATTGGTCCACCATGTATCCCAAGTATTCCTCGCCCACAATGAACCGGTAGCCAAACCTAAAACCCCAAACAGCATCGCTGTTTTTACCAGAGACGATGATCGAAGATCAAAATCTCTGTTTTGGGTCTTCAAGTATCTAATCGCATAATATACAGAGACCATCAACATAGAGAACATTGCAAACCACAACGAAACATGAAAAAAGGTGTTTCTGATAGTTTCGTAAAGGATGTTTCTATAAGGAAATCTGGAGGTGTGTTTAATATGGAAACCAGGACTTTTTGTCAATGTCCAGGATAAATTTCCCGCAATTTCATTAATAGAATCTTGGCTAAGAATTATTTTTGATGGAAGCACACTGGTTCCATCAAAATCCGAATCTATTATAAAAGAACATTGTACCAAATTTAGCTTACCTGGTAAATGTGGAGGCAAATCAAAAACTGTCTCCAAATCAGTGTCATTAATTATATTAACTTGTGAAGCCTTCAGTAAAAATGAATTTCCGGTTTTTAAATAAGATATAACACTCCCTTTTGTAAAATTCGTATTGTATCCTTTTACTTTAATATTCACCTGCTGATTAGTTATAAACCTATTGGGTTCTAAGTCATAAATACCTGGTTTCAAAGGATTCAAGATACCAACAAACAAGACATAGACCAACAATAAGATCCCCAAGTATTTCCACCAATGAATTTTAAAAATCATAAATCAGTTTTTCCATGTTAAGGGAACTAAAAAAATTATCATTGCCAGCACAAAAAGATTTATACCTATGATTATTCTCAAACCCGAAAAATAAATATCAAATCCGTATCCATTCAAAATTTTTAACCCTGTTTCAAAAGCTGTACCCATTAATGGAAAGCTTAAGGGTAACACCAACACAGTCAACAACAAAGTTTTTCCTTGCCCCTGGCTGGCCAAAAAGGATGAAAAAGTTAGTATTAATGACATTCCGGTATTAAAAAATATCAACAAAATTAACCAGTTTGATAATGCATTTTCCGAAAGTGGAATGAGTAAACTTAAAACACTCCATAAGAGTACGCCAAGAACATTTAGTAAAACAAAGAGGTAGACAGATTTTGCAGCAAAAAGCTTAAAGGGGTGCAGAAGCTGATAACTTATAATTTTAAACCTTTGGGTATCTTCTTCAAACACTCGGGAACCAGTAAAAAAACATAAAAACATAAAAACTAACCAATACAACAAATTCCACAATTCAGGGTTAGCTCCTCCAGAAAAAAAATAAATCAGATAACTCACTCCAAAGAGGAATGCAAGTACGCCCCCAATTTGATAAAGAGATCTCCACTCATACACCAACTCCTTACGAACCAAACTAATAAAAGACTTCATTTAAGTGCAAAAGTAATCTAAATCTTATCAGTTGTAACTCAATCTTGGCATATGGAAAATAAGAAAAAATTAAATCAAGAAGACATAAGGCACTGAAATTCAAATCAATACATTACTAAAATAATTAATCTATATGTTACTATATAATAAGATATTACATATTATATATATATCATATATTTGTGTTAAATACTGTATATGATTCAAAGGCTTCTCTTGGTCGTTACCCTATTGACCCTGCATATTGAAATGACAGCCCAATTACGGGGGAAAGAATATTTGTCTGCCAAAGCAACTAAAGGACAAGGTGTTTTAAGTCTTCTCAGAACATATAAGCTATTAGATAAAAAATGCAACCTCGAGGCATTTTATGAAATCAACAAGCTGGTACCAGGGGCTGAATTGAAAAATGGCAAATCTTACAAGTTGCCTATTTTAAAGTCTAAATACGATGGAAAAAGTATCAGAACATCTGTCGACATTGCGAACTATGAAACAGCTAGGGCAATTCAAGAATTTAACCAAGATTTGTTTAATGCAAAATTGAAAAAATCAGATTATAAATCAAGTAGAGAATTGTGGATTCCATTGTATTATGAAGGCTGTCCAATACAAGAAATTGGCCAGAAATCTAAGCATACACTAATTGACAAAAATTTTGCTTCAACGCGTAATTCGTTATCCCTTGAGCCTATTAAGGCTCTTAATTCGACTCCAAAATCACAAGACAAACGAATATTGGTTGCAGATACAAAATTAGATGAAGAGCTTTTTGAAAATGAATTTAACCAAGTTGAAAACTCAAATAGACGCCCAATAAACAACTCTGTGAATGACAAATCATTCACCAGAAAAGTTTCTAATAAAATGGTAAAAGTATCCCTGTTTGGGAAAGAGAAAAGTGAAGTTCCAATTGAATCTGATGAATTAAAGGATCAAATATTTTACATTGTCCCCGGCCACGGTGGACCAGATCCAGGCGCTTTAGCAAAACTGCCCAACAGTCACACAATTTGTGAAGATGAATATGCCTACGATGTAAGTCTCAGGTTAGCGCGAAATTTAATTATACGTGGCGCAACTGTTCATATCATTGTTCAGGATAAAAATGATGGTATACGTGATGAACGCTATCTGGATTGTGATGAAGATGAAAAGGTAATGGGCGGGCTAGAAATGCCAATTAGCCAGAAGAAAAGACTAAGACAAGGGATGGTAAAAGTAAATCAACTATACCTCGAACATAAATTAGAAGGATTTAAAAAGCAATGGATGGTTTCGATACACATTGATTCGCAGCCGGAAGAAAACAGACAAGATGTTTTCTTTTACTATCAAGCTGATAGTAAGAAAAGTAAAAGAAAAGCTAAAGATCTTCAAAAAGTGTTTACAGAAAAATATCAAGAATTCCAAGGAAGAGATTATAATGGAGATATTTCCACCAGACCGCTCTATGTAATTCGTGCTTCTCAACCTGATCCTATTTTCATTGAGCTCGCCAATATTCGCAACCCTAAAGACCAGGAAAGAATCCTTTCTCCAAAAAACCGACAAGTACTTGCTGACTGGTTGTTACAAGGATTTTTAGATTAATCATTAACCCCCTATTACAAAAAATATTGTGCCGTTTTGGCTTGTTAATTTGATGTTACAACTTAACAGACTTAACCTTAATGGTAATAAGATTAATTCATCTAATATTTAATTCTATTACCCTTGTTTTTGGCGTACAATTTTTAATAAATTGAACTTTATTAAATCAACCAATATATTAAGCCATAATTTTTCTATTCATTCATCGAATAATACAAATCCTTGAAATTTTAGATAAAATAAAAAAGGGACAATGAATTCATTGTCCCTTTCAAAATATGATACAATATTTTACAATTCAGAAGAATGTTTGCGTCTAAAACCAGTGTTAACCAAAAGATCTTTGTAAATCTTCTGACCCGTACCTGCCGGAATTTTCTTTCCAATAATTACATTCTCTTTTAAGCCAGACAAATCATCAGATTTTGCTGCAATTGCCGCTGAGCTCAAGACTTTTGTTGTTTCCTGGAAGGAAGCTGCTGAAATCCAACTACTTGTTCCGAGTGATGCTCTGGTAATACCCAAAAGCAAAGAACTGGAAGTTGCTGATACCGCATCCCTGAATTCACAAATTTTCTTATCGTTTCGCTTAAGAAATGAATTCTCCTCTCTTAATTGTCTTATAGAAACCAACTGGCCGCGTTTCAACTTTGCAGAATCTCCTGCTTCTGTGATCACTTTTTTGTCAAAAATGTTATCATTTTCAGCAATAAATGTCCATTTATCTACCGGTTCCCCTTCAAGCAAAGTTGTATCACCCGGATCTTCTATTTGAACCCAACGCATCATTTGCCGGACTATTACTTCAATATGTTTATCATTTATATTAATCCCTTGAGAACGATATACTTCTTGAACTCCATTCACTAAGTAAGATTGTACAGCAAAGAGACCTTTGATTTGGAGAATATCCCGTGGGGCTATAGTTCCATCTGAGAGCGGAAGTCCAGCTCTTATGAAATCTCCCTCCTGAACGAGTATATGCTTAGACAATCCTATAAGGTATTTCCTTCTTTGTCCAGTTCGTTCATCCTCAACAAAAATTTCTCTATTTCCTCTTTTAATTTTGCCATATATAACAATGCCATCTATCTCTGAAACCACCGCAGGGTTAGAAGGATTTCTAGCTTCAAATAATTCAGTAACCCTTGGAAGGCCTCCTGTAATATCCGATACCTTACTGACGTTTCTCGGAATTTTTCCAATTTTCTGCCCTGCAGAAATTTCTTCATTGTCTTCAATGGAAATATATGCACCCACTGGTAGGGAGTAACTTTTAAGCTCTTCTCCACTTGGACTTACAATGAATATTGCAGGAATTTTTTTCTTGTTTTTAGACTCTATAATAATTTTCTCAGAATATCCCGTTTGGTCATCTCTTTCCATCCTAAAAGTAACTCCCTCCTCAATGGAATCGAATTTCACAATCCCGGAAAATTCAGACACAATCAATGCATTGAATGGATCCCAATTACATAAAATCTCACCTTTTGTAACCTTCTGGCCATCCTTTATCAATAAAGTAGCACCATATGGGACGTGAGCACTTGTCAACAATTTCCTGTTATCAGGGTCAAGCACTTTAATTTCACCAGAACGAGAAAGAACTACATGAGATTTTACACCACCTTCATGGGATTCTGCAAATTTCACCCCATCGAACTCAATAATTCCATCAAATTTAGCTGTGACTTCAGATTCAGCTTTTGAAACGGCGGCTACACCTCCTACGTGAAAAGTTCTAAGTGTAAGCTGTGTTCCAGGCTCTCCGATACTTTGTGCAGCTATGATCCCAACAGCATCCCCGGTCTCAGTAATTCTTCCGGTTGCCATATTTTTACCATAACACTTCGTGCATACACCCTTTCTTGCTTCACAAGTAAGAACGGATCGAATCATTACATATTCAACACCTGATTTTTCAATATAGTTAGCAGTCTTCTCATCTATATACTCACCTGCTGCGATAATTACCTCATCAGTAATTGGATGATGGACATTATTTAAAGTAAACCTACCCTGAATTCTCGAAGATAAATTTTCTATAACTTTATCATTGTCAATCAAAGCAGAAGTATCAATACCTCTAAGTGTATTACAATCCTCATCAGTAATTACAACATCTTGGGCCACGTCAACCAACCTTCGTGTAAGGTAACCCGCATCGGCCGTTTTTAAAGCGGTATCTGCAAGACCCTTACGAGCTCCGTGAGTTGATATGAAATATTCAAGTACCGACAAGCCATCCTGAAAATTAGAAAGGATTGGGTTCTCAATAATTGCCCCACCAGTGTCTCCTGACTTTCTAGGCTTAGCCATTAGACCCCTCAATCCACAAAGCTGCTTGATCTGCTGTTTTGATCCTCTAGCACCTGAATGTAGCATCATGTATACTGAATTGAAGCCCCCTTTGTGCAAGGCCAATTCCTTCATCAAATTATCGGTAATCCTGTTGTCAGCATATGTCCATCGGTCAATAATTTGGTTGTAACGTTCATTGTTTGTGATCAATCCCATGTTATAGCTATCCCAAACTTCGTCAACTTCTTTCTGAGCATCAACAAGGGTTTTCGCTTTAATTGATGGCGTTATTAAGTCCCCAAGATTGAATGAAAGACCTGCTTTAAAGGCCCAATAGAAGCCCATGTCCTTTATATCATCTAGGAACTTTGCAGTTACCGCAAAGTTTGTTCTTTGAATGATTTCCCCAATGTACTGCTTTAGATGTTTTTTAGTCATCAACTCATTTACATAAGGCACACTTTGTGGTACAGCTTCGTTAAAAATCACTCTTCCTACAGTGGTTTTAACAATTTTTTGCACCATTTCGCCATTCTCATCCTCAGCTCTTGCTTTGACCTTTATTGGGTCGTGCAGCGAAATTTTTCCTTCGTTAAATGAAATTATAACTTCTTCTGCACTATAAAAAACAGATTCTTTAACTACCTTTTCAGTAACTCTTTCTTTGGTTAGATAATATAATCCTAACACCATGTCCTGAGAAGGTAATGTTACTGGTGATCCGTCTTGAGGGTTTAACATATTGTGTGGCGCAAGCATAAGTAACTGAGCTTCAAGAATTGAAGCATTACTTAGAGGAACGTGAACAGCCATCTGGTCCCCATCAAA
>Ga0073902_10001268_pt1 | contig 13789 bp, 10 predicted proteins | sample KloWWTmeKNB19Kit_FD_66667 | JGI IMG/M metagenome (GOLD analysis project Ga0073902, IMG submission 66667) | Active sludge microbial communities from Klosterneuburg, Austria, studying microevolution and ecology of nitrifiers - Klosterneuburg... | ecosystem: Engineered > WWTP > Aerobic digester >...
GAAATAAAACATTGCACGTGCAACAGCACCTTTATGCTCATCTCTTGGTTCGAAGAAAGTATTAGTTCCTGAGGATCCACCAACCGACCATGTCGGATTCGTTACTTCTGCAAATGGATTATCGCCACGGATACCATTCGCTGCATCGTCTGTTGGAAAGAGATGATGCAGATCTGATTTCATTGGCTCTGCACTTGCAAATAAAGATTGCGGCCATGTATGTTCTGTATTGAAATTGTCGCTTGTCTGGCAGTCTGAACGATCAACGTAACCGGTCGCTAATCTTCCTGTGTAAACACACTCTAATGTATTTATAGATGCGCCTTGTCCATTGACACGTTGATTATCGATCGACATAAACATTTCGTCACGTGCATCATTATATCCAAGTGAAGTATATCCAACACCCGTAACATTGTGAATTGATGTTTTCAATGCTTCTTCCGATGTATTTTCCGTTGCAGAATAATATGTTTTTGAATAACGGCCTTGTCCGATAAGGTCAACGCTTACGTAACCTCTCAAGCCATCATTTTCAATTACCATTTCCGTATTGTGTAATATGTTGTGACGAGGAGAAAATTTTATCCATTCAGCTTGTGAACTACCTGCTGAAATCACATATGCATTTGTGAATCGCGATGAAAAGGCAGGCTGTCCGTAGGTCGTATAGAATTTAATTCCGGTAACAGTGATGTCACGTGAAGTTGGATTCTGTATCGTCAACAAAAGACTGTCGGGTGCATTTTCATATGCTACACCAAAATTCAATTGCGCAGAACTTACAGTTAATCCTTGTGCATGCACCAACGACGGTAAATAAAATAAGGCTGCAATGAGCAGCCTTACTGAAATATTTATTTTCTTATTCATCTAGTTTTTTTTACAAAACAATTTATTCTTCTGTCACTTCGATCTTTGTTATCTCATCATCAGCACGAATTGCATCGATCACTTCAAGACCTTCCACTACTTTTCCAAAACAAGTATGGTTTCTGTCAAGGTGAGCAGTGTTTGTACGGCTATGACAAATGAAAAATTGTGAGCCACCGGTATCGCGACCTGCATGAGCCATACTCAAAACGCCACGATCGTGGTATTGATTGCCACCATCTAATTCGCATTTGATCTTGTAACCCGGTCCACCTGCACCTGTTCCATCAGGACAACCACCCTGAATAACGAAATTCGGGATCACACGATGAAATGTTAACCCATTGTAGTAGCCTTTTTTAGCTAAATCGACGAAGTTTTTTACGGTATTTGGGGCGTCTTTATCGAAAAACTCCACCTTCATATTCCCTTTGTCTGTGTAAATTGTTGCTTTTGTCATTTTTTGTTCAAATTGGGTTGCAAAGGTAGTGAATTGTCAGGAAGTAAATGCTTGGGGCGGTAAAATTAGGTCAAGGGTTAATGGTAAAAGGTTGGGACTAATGTCTCAATTCTAAAAGGTCAAGGGTCAAAAGTCAAAGGTTAGCTCGGCTTACCCTTGACCTTTGACCTATTCATAAACTTGAAAAGACTTCAATTCCCATCGATTCACCAAAAAGTGATTTATTAATTCAACAAATTGATTTAAAAATTATATTTTTATAACCTGATAAAACCGCCCAAAGTATCATCATATGAAAAAATTATTACTCCTTGCATTGCTATTTTTCTCATTTAATTTTTTAAAGGCTCAGGTAGCATCCATAAGTCCATCAAATGCTTTCCGTGGACAAACTCTTACTACGACAATTACCATGGCGAATGGCGTTATGTTTACCAGTTCGTCGTCTTTAGGAACAAATGATATTTATTTACAACAAGGAGCAACTACCATTTTTACGAGTTTCTATACTTGGCCAATGTCAGTTCCGCCTTTCTATGACGATGTCTTTACGGCTGATTTCACAATTCCTGTTGGCGCTCCATTCGGATGGTATGATGTGCATGTAATTACCTATGACAATTCAATGCCATGGATGGGATCTATTCCTGTCGATAATATTTTAGCAAATGGATTTCTGGTTCCTCAGGTTAACTCTTGTCCGGTACCAAGCGGTGTTTCTGTTTCTGCAATAACAAATACAACTGCAACGGTCAACTGGATAACTCCAACTCTTGCTGATACCTTCCGCATTCGTTACAAAACTGCTACTTCAGGATATTTCTACAAAGATGTAAATGGCTCAGGAGGATTAACAAATACGTCACTGAGCAATCTTTCTCCGGGAGAAACTTATGATGTTGATATTAGCACGATATGCAACGGAGCAATTAGCAGCACTTACAGTGTGCCAGTTGTTTCATTCACAACAGATACAACGGTGCTTCCATGTATTCGCCCTTATGGAATTTCTGCAAGCGGTGTAACCAATACAGCTGCGACTATACTATGGACAAATTATGTTTCTGCAGATACATTCCGAATCCGGTATGCAGAACAGAATACGATCAATTATCGTTACATCAATTCTACTTCGCCAATACCGCATACCGCCTCACTTACAAATTTGAATCCGGGCACGACTTATACTGTTCAGATCAGTTCGATTTGTCTTGGTGTTAGCAGTGGATATAGTGCGCCATTTAATTTTACGACTTTATCGACACCAATAAATTGTATTCGTCCTTATGCTGTTGCTGCGGGATCGATCACCAACGTTTCCGCAAATATCAGCTGGACAAATTTTGTAGTCGCTGATACTTTCAGAATTCGGTATTCTGAATTCGGATCAGGTAATAACAGATACATAAATGTGAATGGCGCATTGGCACATAATTATACGCTTACAAATTTAGCACCTGCAACAACGTATAACGTTCAGATTAGTTCAATCTGCAACGGCGTAAGCAGCGGATATTGTCCGGTTTATCAGTTTGTGACATTGTCAACACCGGTTGCATGTGCAAGACCATGGGGACTTTCATCATCGAACACAACAAATACAAGTGTAACATTGAGTTGGTCGCCATATGTCACTGCTGATACTTTTAGAATTCGTTATAGTAAATTCGGAAGTGGAATTAACCAATACATGAATATTAACGGAGCAGGAGGCAGTACAGTGACCTTAAACAACCTCCAACCAAATTCTCTTTACTCATATCAGGTAAGTTCAATCTGCAGTGGAGTAAGCTCTGGTTATAGTGCCTCTGACAATTTCACGACACTTAATATTCCCGTTGCATGTTCCCGTCCACACAGTCTGTCTGTTTCGAATATCACCAATGTTTCAGCATTAATCGACTGGACAAATCTTGTAACTGCTGATACTTTCAGGATTCGTTATAATGTTCAGGGCTCATTTAGTTTTATTTATCTAAACCAGCCTGGAAGTTCCGGATATTCGGCAATCATAAATGGTCTATATCCAAACACAACTTACAATTTAGCAATCAGTTCTATTTGTTCAGGTGTTTCAACCGGATATAGCAGTACAATCACTTTCACTACTTCGGCAGTTCCAATTGCATGTGTAATTCCGACAGGACTTGCGACATCTAACATCACTAACAATTCTGCTGATGTGAGTTGGACGCAATATGTTTCTGCAGATACATTCCTAATCCGTTACTCTGTGAATGGAACAACGAATTACTTATGGAAAAAAGTTGCGGGTACCGGTGGAAATGGAACGACGCTTACAGGACTCGCAGCAAATACTACTTATCAGTGGCAGGTGCGTTCTGTTTGTATTGCAAGTCCGCAATCGAGTTATTCAGCTCCACTGGTTTTTGGTACGCCATTGAGAACACGCAAACCGGATGTTACAGAAAATTCGTTTGTCGTTTATCCAAACCCGGCAACCGATAAGGTTTCTATTAGCATTGAAAGAATTTCGGAAGAAGAACAGCATTCGCTTATTTCGATCTATGACCTTTCCGGCCGATTGGTTCTTGAAAAAGAAATAAATATTGTTTCAGGTAAAAATTTGTTTGAGCTTGATGTGGAGTTTTTAAGTTCGGGGATGTATCTCTTGAAAGTTGGAGACGAAAAAATATTGTTGAATAAAAACTAAGCCATTCCGTGGTCTCATTGTGTTCTTGTGTTCTTAGTGTTTAAAATTTTAACACAAGAACACAAGAACACAATGAGACCACGGAATTTTGCTTTGAATACCTATTCGTTATTCGTTATTTTTCTGAATTTATCTTCGCCGGGAATACGTTCCATCTCTGTTCCGTACGGCATTTTGAGATAGTAGACAATCGCTTTGTCGTAGTTCGCAATGGTATTCACTTCAAAGATTCCTGAATTCTCGGGGTTATCGACATAGTCTTGCTCCTCTGTTCCGGATAAAAATCTCCATCCGCTGTCATCTTCTTCTTCCGGTTCTTCGCGGTACATGTAGCCTACCGGTAATCCATCGACTGTGATCTTATCGGATGCCAGACAAAATCCCATCTTCGCAACTAAATCTTCATTCGCTCCGGCGCTTAGTTTATATTTCTTTCCTTCCATTGGTTGGCTATTAAAAATGTTGCACTGATTACTTCACTCTTTTTACTTCCACCAACCAATCAAATGGATATGGATCACGCATCCATGAAGGTGGCGAATTGAATTCTGTTGCCCAATCATATTCTACTCGATCGATGTTTTCCAACTTGAAATTTCCTTTATTGAAAAACGAAAATAGTTCAGCAAATGAATAATGTTTTGTAGGAATGTCGTTGATCTTAAAAATTCCTTGCATCACTCTTTTGCTGTCAACTTCGTTCAGATGTGTCAATTCATCTAATGGAATTTCATTGATGACAGTGTTCTCCTTTTTATACCACTCAATCATTTTTTGTGATGAAAGCGAAGACGATTCTAATGAAGGTAAAACAAAAACTGCAATGCCTCCAACTTTTAATGAATTCAATACATTTTGAAGAATGCGATAGTTTCTTGTATTGTTTCCTGAGATAGCAACGTTACAGCAAAAAGCAAAATCGCCTTTCACAGGATCGATCTTAGTGCTAGCAAGATCTGCTTGTTTAAAAACTACATTCTCATAAGAAACCAATTGTGCTTTATTGATACATTCCTGAGAAACGTCCAAGGCAATCACTTTTTTGAAATATGGAGTGATCAATGGTAATGCATAGCCGATACCGCAGCCAAAATCAATAGCAACATGATTTTTGTCTGCGTGCTTTTTCAGATAGTGTTCTATCTTTTTGCCTTTGTCGTTTTTAAATACGCTGAAGATCTCATCTTCGTATTTGTCGGCAACATTGTTCCATTGGAGTTTGTCGTTCATGATTTTGTTTTTTGTGTGACTTGCGTGAATCCATAAGCAGGATCGCTTATCAAAGAAAAACAAATTAATTGGCGCATTTCCAGAGCGGATCAATAAATTATAAACAACTGTTAATTGGATTTCATCGTCAGTATTTGAAAATTTTCATTGGTGTTTTTTTTCGCAGATTTCGCAGATAAATACGCAGATAAATACGCAGATTTTGGAATCGCTTAGGATACGATTTTCACATTAAGAATCTGCGACCTTATCTGCGTATTTATCTGCGAAATCTGCGGGGATTTTTTAAGCGCTGTAAAGAATTAGCTCACCACTATACAAGTTGGCTTATGTTGAATCGGAAAATTACACGAGTTCGCAATGAAACAAAATTCATTTGCTTTTTCGTGAAGCTCGATTGCTTTTTCAATCATACTGGCATCGCTGACAATTACGACAGGATTCAATGTTACTTCGGAGAATTTTCCTTTGCCTCCTTCTTTAATTTCCAGTACTCCGTGCGCTTTGTCAGTGTAATCTGTTACGATCACTCCGGCATCCGCACAGAGATGTAAGTACCAAAGCATGTGACACGAAGAAAGCGAAGCGAGAAAAAAGTCTTCGGGGTTGTGTTTGGATTTATCACCACGAAATGGGGTGTCGGAAGAACATTCAAGGTCGGGTTTATTTTCGATTGATAAAATGTGACTGCGTTCATATTCGGTGTAGCCGGATGTGCCGTGGCCTTGATTGCCGGTCCATTTTATACTGAGATTATATTGATGAGTTGTTGACATTGTGATTTACGATTTGGGGAGGATTATACAATCTATCATTTGTTAGCCACCGATAGGGCGTCCCTACGGGACTTGGGTGGGGTGTCCCTGCGGGACTTTTTCAGCGAGTGTACCTTCGGGTTAGTAATGCTACACATTAAACAATTTAAACACATTAAACTGATATGCTTTCGAATTAGCTTAAGCTATTTAAATTGTTTGAAAACTTAAACAAACTACTTATTCAAGCCAGCAGAATATTCTTGCCAGCTTTTTGTTTTGTAAATGTCGTCGCCGTAAAAATGAGAGATCTGTTTCATGAAGGGGGAATTGATGTATAAGGGTATTACGTCAATAACTTCATTGGCTTCGCTCATGATTATCATTGATGGCATTGTAAGTGAACCTCGTCCAAGTGACATTGCCAGACTATGATATGGCATTTCTTTGGTGCCGGGATTATTCATGGCAAGACCTTTATAGTAGAGCGTGTCTTTGATCGTTGGATCGAAATCGATGAGGTCGTATTTTGAATTTAGATAATCGATGTTCAGCGAGTCGACAAAAGATGAACGCTTCATTACCTTACACGAATTACACCATTCAGCATTAATGAATACAAGTTTCTTTTTAGTGGATGTTGCGTTTTGAGCAAATGATTCTTTAGGCATTTTCCATTTCAATTTTTCCAATCGCTTTTCTATTGTCGTATCATAAAATGCACTTTCATATCCAACTCTGAAATCATCATAACTCGAATTTCGAAATGCATTCTCCAAAGTGAATATCAATATTGGTTCTATTTTTTTTATTTCCAGATATCCACTCGCAACCATACTCAACAGAAATTCATTTTTTGTTTTATCAAAGCCATTCAGAAATAATGTCGTTGGATACATCAATTTATTTTGAAGCAATTTTATTGCAAGCGGATGTGGTGTTCTTGGTTTGTCGGAAGTCGGCAAATACTTTTGTCCTAAATATGTAACGGTATCTTTTCCTTCTGCATCGAATTTCACCGGATAAAAATAGGTGTTGATATATGAAGCAAGATTTGGATCTGCATAAGTTGTTTTCATCATGTGCTTACACCAGCCACACCAGTCGGTGAAAAAGTCCATGATGATTGGTTTGGGCTGCGTTTCATTCAATTTCAACGCTTGCTCAATTGACATCCATTTAACAAGACTTCCTTCGGCGTCGGGCTGTTGGGCTTTTAGCGAAAAAGTGATAAAAAATAGTAAAATGAGGGCTTTGGGGTTCATGGGATAAATATAAGCTTTTGGACCAGGATTTAGCTGATTGGGGGATTTTGACCAGGATTTAGCTGATTTATGGATTAGAGGTTTTTGAGCTGGATTTGGGGTTTTTCTACACTTTCAATTACTTTCTTTATTCTTTGGAATAAGCACTCCATTTATTAAAAACTAACCTTTTAAATCAGCCTAAAAACAAAGATTATTAAAGTCGAATTTTAAAATATGCCTCAAAAACCTTAAAAAGGGGCCCGATTTTGTTGTAAAAACTCCGATTTTTCAAGCTCCCACTCAATAAATTCTTAAATCTGCTAAATCCCGGTTCAGACTTCCTTTAATGTTGGTTTTTCAAGTAAAAACGGATTTGGTTGGCTATTCAAACTCTTGGGTTGGCCATTGGATTGGTAGCTTTTACCAATTTAAAGTGACAACCCACCGCGTTGGGGTTAATTTGCTTGCACGATGAAACAATTACTATCAACCACAGCTCTTGCAATTTTCCTGATCACAGGATCTTTTGCACAAAGTACTTTCGAACGTACTTACAATTACGGAATGGGGACTTCTGTCTGTCTGCTTCCAAATGATGAATTCATTACATCAACAAATTATCCGATGTATGGAATTGCGAAAATGGATGCTAACGGAAACGTGCTTTCATTTAACAGCATTCTGAATTCAACGATCAACAATTTACGTCGCACGAATGATGGCAATCTGATCTATACCGGAATGAATATCGGTGCCGGAACTGCAGTCGTTTCAAAAACAGATTTGAATGGAAACAGCATTTGGACAAAATCATTTGAGGCTGATGGATTCTCTGCTTACACTGCAGGTATCATTGCACAGAACGATAACACATACTTATTCAATATGTCGAGCAATGGCGGAACAACAAGCTCGCCTTACGAAATTTTTAAGCTCGATGATTTCGGAAATGAAATATGGAGAAATTTTCCGGGTGATGGTTATGCATCTTCACATTCACTAATGAATACAAGCAGTCTTGTGATTGATGCATATACTACAAGTATTGCTGATGAATTTGGCATCATTACGCTTGCGGGAATTGACAACAATTCAGGCATCACTCAGTGGACAAAAACATTTTATGATCCTTCGCTTTTAATTGACAATACATATCCGGGATATTCATTGGCTGCGAATGGTGCATGTCTATCGAGCACAAACAACATCTATATGGTCGGTTCTAAATCTCTGATGACTGAACCACTTGTAGGAACGCCTTATCAATTCATCATGAAAACCGATGATATAGGAAATGTGATCTGGTCAAGAACATATTCAGAAGGTTCATTTAATCAGATCGTTGAAACAACAGACGGATGTTTTGTTGTGATCGGTAAATCTGCAACAAGCACAGGAATTTTGATATTAAAATTAGACGCGAATGGCGACAGTCTTTGGTCGAATACATTCTCTGCATTCTCAACTTCAACAGGAATGGATTTTCATGAGACCTCAGATCAAGGATTTATTATCAGCGGATTTGCTTATGAAGATGCAAATGGACAATACTACACTTATGTAATTAAAACAGATAGCCAGGGAAATGTTGGAAATGTTTCAACAGTAATTTCAAAAGCGAATACAATTTTCAAGAACGCAACGTTGTCGCCAACAATATTACACGAACGTTCAACGATCACACTTCCTGCTGAAACTCTTACACTGGGAAATACAGCAACAATCATTGACGTAACAGGAAGAGTTCTTCGTCAGTTTCAGATCACGTCAGAAAATACAACTATCGAACGCGGAACACTTGCATCAGGCACTTATTCGCTTTTGATCACGAACAAACAAGGTTCGAATGTAAATTTTAAATTCATCGTAGAATAAAGATAGTATTTTGAATAGTTAATCATCGTCGTGAAAGGCAGGGTCGGAAGGCTCTGCTTTTTGCGTTTGGGGCTTTATTGGGTCAAAGGTAAAGGGTCAAAGGTCATTCGGCGTTGATTTTGTTTTACGTTCTGGAATTTGGAGTATTTAATACGGCTTATTTTGTTGCGGTAGTTTCGATTTTCACCTTTGGACTCCATGTGCATCAAATATTTATCGCAAAGACAACCCACTAAATGCAAAAAATAAAACGCCAAGTTTTTCAGACATTTTTAACCAACTTACTCTTGAAAGCTAATAGTAGAATTAAGACAACTAAACTAATTGAAAAGTAGATTTTAAAATTCGAAATCGATTCGCACAGATTATCTCCTGTTACTTTTGAAATACAATCACCAGCATTTTCAGTTTCATATTTTAAACTAACCATTGTATTTATAATTCCATATGGGAATAAAAAAGTTCCAATAATTGAGATTATAATTAATAAAGTGTAACTTTTCTTGGTTATCATAAGATCAAGCATTTGATGTTCTTCTAGCTATTGGCTTATTAGTCGAACGATATATCTTGAATTTGTCTTTTCATTTGCTAAAATATTCAACTATCAAACTCTTCTCAGCATTTGTAAGTCATATTTCACTGCCAATGAAGGCAATATCTAATTCTACTTTCTTTGACTTCATTGTTATTAGTTTTGAAAATTTTTATCAAACAAAACTTGGGCTGATTTTGATTCTATTACTAATACCCCTTCGAGATCATTGTTCCCTTTTGACTTTTGATCCCAATAGCCATCAGGACTAATTTTCGACTTCCCCATCTCAAAGCTCCGCCTCAAACGTATTCCCATGATCCAAATCACCAAAGTTATAACCGTTGTAGAACCATGTCCGGCGTTGCTCGGAAGTTCCGTGAGTGAATGCATCGGGAACAATCGTGCCGCGGGTTTGCTTTTGGATGTTGTCGTCGCCAACTGCGCTGGCTGCATTTAACGCCTCTTCGATATCGCCGGGTTCAACGATGTGATTTTGTTTGTCGGCATAGTGCGCCCATACTCCTGCGTAATAATCTGCTTGCAATTCCAGCTTGACTGAATATTTGTTATATTCCTTTTCGCCCAAGCGTTCACGCAGTCGCTGCATTTTTTCAGATGTACCTAAAAGATATTGGATATGATGACCTACTTCGTGTGCGATCACATAAGCCATTGCAAAATCGCCTGAAGCATTAAATCGGTTTTTTAATTCCTCGTAAAAACTTAAGTCGATGTATAATTTTTGATCGGCCGGACAATAAAATGGTCCGGACTCTGCACCTGCATTTCCACAACCTGACTGAACTTGATTTCTGAACAACACTAACTTTGGTGGTTGATATTGCATTCCGTTTTTTGCAAATACTTCTCCCCAAATTGTTTCCGTTTCAGCAAGTACAACTGATACAAATTGAGCCATCGTATCTTCACTTGCACTTTGTTCGGCAGTCATTTCTTTTCCGGACTGCATTGCATTCATATCCGGTAATTGCGAAGGATCCCCTCCTAAAAAACTATATAAAAGATAAACAACGAGACCAACCAATCCACCGCCGGTTGCAATTCCTCCGGCAGACATTCCACGACGGTCTTCAACATTCGAGCTTCCGCTCCTTCCTCTCCAAAGCATAGTGTGAGTTTTTCTTGTGAAGATAATTTTTTAAAGTTAGAAATCAAAAGGCAAAATTTATCAATTTTTTCTAAAGGGTTTAGCAAGAATCTAAGGATAAAGTAATCCGGGAAAATGTATATTATTAAAACAGCTTTTCAGATTGAATTTGTCAATCTGAAGTTAAAATCAGAGCACTGGTAGTTGACAAATTCTCAGGCAAAGCGCGCCCCGGGGACGAAATTAAATTAAATTTCTCCCAATCATTTCTTTCACAACAATCAATAAATTTCACAGCTGAATAAGGAAGGCTTTCGCCTCCCCTGCAAGGTTAAACCCCATACTTTTCCCCTCTTGCAGACCGCCCCCATTGGAGGCAGACGAATAAATAGTCAAATGACAAAATTTTAAATGAAAATCGTTACCGCATAAATGCTGGTTCTTTTTCTGAACAGAAAACGAAATTTGCATGGACTACTCTATCTTGCACTGAACTTAAAGATTGATTTATTTATAAAAAGCTACCTTTACACTTTAACTAAAATCTATGTCAACTTTCTCCAAACAAATCTCAATTCGCTGGGCTGATCTGGATCCTAATTTCCATCTTCGTCATAGCGTGTATTATGATCTTGGGTCTCAATTCAGAATGGAACTTTTAGAAGAAGCCGGATTAACGATGAAGATCATGAAAGAACAAGGTTTTGGTCCGGTGCTTTTTCGTGAAGAATGTGTTTTCAAAAGAGAAATTATACTTTCTGATGTAATCACTCTTACTGCAAAAGTTTTAAAAATGAGAGAAGATGGTTCTAGGTGGACTATCCAACATGAATTAATCAAAGCAGATGATACTTTGTGTGCGGTAATAACTGTTGATGGCGCATGGATGGATGTCAAAAACCGAAAACTGGCGAATCCAACGCCACAAATTGCAATAGATGTTTTAAGTCAGTTCCCACATGCAACCGGATTTGAAGTGCTGTGATTTTTTACTGAATAACCAACTTTGTATTCAATACACTTCCTGAATCTACATCTGTAATTCTTAGAAAATATATTCCTGCTGAAATTTTATTTGTAGAAATTCTTGCAGGTAAAGTTTGATTCAAATTGCCGAATACTTTTTTTCCTGTAGTTGAAAACAATTCGATTGATACGTTATCGTGATCTTTTGAATCAATTAACAAACTTGATGACGATTGTACCGGATTTGGATAAATTGTCAAACTCTTTTCAAATTCAAAATCATTGGTCGACGGACAAATTTGAAAATCAACGATCACATCGTCTGAAGTTGGACAACCATTTATATCAACAACGGTAACGGAATATTGTATTGTTGCAGGTGCCGATGATAAAGCAATATAAAATTCTGAAATTGTTCCGTCTTGCCATAGGTAAGAAGTGAAATTCGGTCCTGCATCCAATAGTAATGATTGATTGATACAAACGGTCGTATCGTCTATCAAATCGACTTGAAGAGGCTGGTAAATATCTATTCTAACAAAGGATGTGTCAGTACAAACTCCATTCGTAAATACCAGAAAATAGATTCCCGATGTATCTACCGTTAATGTAGTATCCGTTGAACCATCGGACCATGTCCATTGTAATATTCCCGGAGAGTTAAGGGTAATAGGACTCGTGTCGCATTGTTGTATATCCGGCCCTAAGGTGAATGGTGGTAATGAAATGAAAGACACTTGTATTGTATCAAACGTGCTGCATGAATTTGAATCAATTGTTTCTACAATATAATTACCATTTACATCAATTGTATCGACCTGATTAAACGAACCGGTACTCCATTGGTAAAATGAATAACCACTGCCGGCATCCAGCATATAACTCTCTCCGGCACATAATGTCTGATCAGGTCCGAGATTAGGTTTTACTGTTGCCAATACATTTAATGTAATTGTATCGGTAAAAATTTGCACTCCGCCGGTGTCGGTTAATATTGCAGAATAAGAATTTGCAATGCTGACATAAATCGTTTGTCTTGTTTCACCTGTACTCCATAAGTAGGTGTAACCGGAAGGCAATGAAAGTGCTGTTGAATCTCCGGAACAGATCGAATTTGTAGAAGACAAAATAGTAGGCATTCCAATTGTGTTACCCATACTATCGGCTTTGATGATGATTGCTTTTGAACTTGCCCCATAGCTTCCCGTTTTTCCGGAAATCAAAAAACCACCATCTGATTCAAGTAGCATGTTTGAAAAATACTCGTCGCCTCTTCCTCCATAATTTTGACTCCAGATTAAATTCCCATTCCGATCGTACTTGTTAATGATGATCTGCTGACCGGAACCCACTACCGGCTTATCACCTGCAAGAATGAACGAACTATCTTGCAACTGTCTTAACGCAATTTGAAATGACATTGAAGATGGCATTGGCGTTGTCCACATAACTCCTCCAGCTGTATCTATTCGAACAAATTCATTCTGACTTGCCAAAACAAAACCGCCGCCATAAGTAGTATCAACTGTATGATATAGCTCGGTATAATTATAAGCTGTATCAACTCCAATTGCATCAAATATTGTCAGTTTTGAAAAATAGTACTGAACTGTATCATAACAACCCGTCAGATATGGGGCGACTGTACATAATTTGTCGCCGGGTAAAAATTGAAAAGATTGTTTGGATGGATTGATCATATTGTTAGATGAAACTCTTTCCCAAACCATATTCCCAACACTATCTTCTTTTCTGAAATATTCAGGGTCGTAACACATTTCGCTGTTGTTCCAGAAATTATACATTATACCGTTATCCGGTGTACGATAAACACCATGAGCCTGAGCTCCGCCAACTGCGCCATATTCAAGATGGTGAAAAATTATTACTCCGTTCGAATCGGTATGTTCTGCATATGCAGTAAACTGAAGTGAATCGCGCCCAACAAAATAATAATCGAACTGATCAGTCACTGCAAGACAAATAGGATTCAACCTGTTCTTTTGAATTACGAATCTATTGAATTCTATTCCACTTTCATCAAGTCGGACAATGACAGGTTT
>Ga0073902_10001269_pt1 | contig 13788 bp, 13 predicted proteins | sample KloWWTmeKNB19Kit_FD_66667 | JGI IMG/M metagenome (GOLD analysis project Ga0073902, IMG submission 66667) | Active sludge microbial communities from Klosterneuburg, Austria, studying microevolution and ecology of nitrifiers - Klosterneuburg... | ecosystem: Engineered > WWTP > Aerobic digester >...
TGGTGAAGGGCCAGAAGCTGCAGGACTACGTCAACGAACTGGTCGGCGGCCGCACCATCGAGAAGATGCGGAAGCCGCTCGCCGTCGTCGCCACCAACCTCGCGAACGGCGAACGCACCGTGTTCGTGCGCGGCAACACCGGGCAGGCGGTGCGCGCATCCAGTTCGATCCCCGGCGTGTTCGAAGCGGTCGCGATCGGCAAGGCGCACTACGTCGACGGCGGCGTGGTCAGCCCGGTGCCGGTGGACGCCGCGCGCGAGCTCGGCGCCGGGTTCGTGATCGCGGTCGACATCTCCAGCAAGGCCAGCGGCATCGCCAGCCCGACCAGCATGCTCGGCAACGTCAACCAGAGCATCACCATCATGGGCCAGAAGCTCGGTGCGCTGGAGTTGCAGCGCGCCGACATCGTGATCCGGCCGCAGGTCGGCGATATCGGCGCCACCGATTTCGAGCAGAAGAACCGCGCGATCCTCGAAGGCGAACGCGCCGCGCAGGCCGCGCTGCCGCAGATCCGGGCGAAGCTGGCAAGCCTGCAGGCCGCGCGCGTAGCCAGCGCCCGGCAGGCAGCGGAAGCCGAGGCTGCGCGCCAGCGCGAGGCCGAACGCAAGGCGCGCTGCGCCCGCCAGCAGGGCTGGCTGGACACCCTGCGGCGCGACCCGGATTGCCGCGAGGGCTGAGCAGGCCGCGCTGTCCGGCGGCGGCGTAGACTTGCGCGCATGAACGCCAAACCCGCACGCCTCGAGAACCTGCACACCGACAAGGGCAAGGTGCCGGTGTACGCCACCGGCATCGTCGAGCAGCCCTGGGACGACTACACCGCCGCCGACCACGACGTCTGGCGCCAGCTGTACGAACGCCAGCGCCAGCTGCTGGTCGGCCGCGCCTCGGATGAGTTCCTGCAGGCGCAGGGCATGATGGGCATGAGCCCGGACCGGATCCCGCGGTTCGATGAGCTCAACCGCGTGCTCGAGGCCGCGACCGGCTGGACCATCGTCGGGGTCGAGGGCCTGCTGCCGGAACTGGATTTCTTCGAGCACCTGGCCAACCGCCGGTTCCCGGTCAGCTGGTGGATCCGGCGACCGGACCAGCTGGACTACATCGAGGAACCCGACCTGTTCCACGACCTGTTCGGGCACGTGCCGCTGCTGATGATCCCGGCGTTCGCCGACTACATGCAGGCGTACGGCAAGGGCGGGGTCAAGGCGCATGGCCTCGGCGCGGAGGCGCTGGCCAACCTCACCCGCCTGTACTGGTACACGGTCGAGTTCGGCCTGATCCGGCAGCACGACGGCCTGCGCATCTACGGCAGCGGCATCGTCTCCAGCAAGGGCGAGTCGATCCACTGCCTGGAGTCGGATGCGCCGAACCGGATCGGCTTCGACCTCGAGCGCATCATGCGCACGCGCTACCGCATCGACAGCTACCAGAAGACCTATTTCGTGATCGACAGCTTCGAGCAGCTGATGGACGCCACCCGCCCCGACTTCACACCGATCTACGCGCGGCTGGCGCAGCAGGGTTCGATCCCGGCCGGCAGCGTGCTGGACACCGATGCCGTGTTCCACCGCGGCAGCGGCGAGGGCTGGGCCACCGACGGCGACGTCTGAGCATCGATGCTGGCGCAAGTGCGGCGGGCGCGGTCGGCTGCTGGCGCAGCGACATTTCGGGTCGCGTAGCGAATTGCCGCCGGCCCCGCCGACGCTGCATGGGACCCGCGCCACCTACGCTCGCTGCGGCAAGCGCCCCGCCCGGCCGGGCGCACCCAGGTACTTGCGGCCGAGGTAGACGCCCGCCACTGCCGCCACGCCCAACGGTGCCAGCCACGCGAGGTTCTGGAACACCGGTCCCTGCAGCATCGGCAGCAGGCGCGGCAGGCCGATCGACAGGAACGCGATGTGGGTGGCGACGCCGTTGCCGAGCATCGCGCGCAGGTGCTGGCGCATCCACCAGCGCGCTTCGGTCGGCGGCTGCAGGGCGAACCGGCGCATGCTGGCGAACGTGCTGATGCCGATCAGCGAGAAGCTGACGATGATCAGCTGCATCCGGTCCGCCACGAACAGGCCGAACAGTGCAATGCCGGCACCGGCGCCGAGGTTGAGCCACATCAGCGCGCGGTAGGCGGGGCCGACATAGCGCGCCCAGTCGCGCCTGTCGCGGATCGCGCGCCAGCTCAGCCAGGTGCTGGTGCAGGTGATCACCAGCAGGTACAGCAGGAACACCACGATCTTCTGGTGGCCGGCGAACCACGCCAGCCAGCACATCGGCACGGTGGCCGCGAGCAGGCCCGCCATCGCCAGCAGGTACACCTTGCCGGCGCCGACATGCAGCGGACCGCCCTTGCGCGCGATGCCGGCGGTCCAGAACGCCACCAGCGCCACGCAGCCCAGCGCGATGTGGACCAGCTTGAAGGCGAGGTACGGATTCATGGCAATGCTCGCGACGGGAGGTGGCCAGTCTCCGGCACCGCGACCGCCACCTCAGGTGCCGCGGGTCATCGGCGCGAGGTGCCGGAAGTCATTTTCTGCGCCCGCCGCATTGTTTGCGGCCTGATCTCCGCGCAGCATGTCCAGATGCTTGCCTTCCTGCGCACCGCCTTCGCTCCTCTGAACCTGGCCGCGCTACTGGCGATCGGCGGCATCGGCCTGTCGTTGCGCTGGTTGCCGGGGGAAATGCGCAGCGGGGCGTTCACCCTGCTGATCGCCTACACCTGCTGCTTGTTGCTGGCGACGTTTCCGCAGCGGCGGCGCTGGGCACAGAATGCGGCGTTATTGCTGATGCCGTTGCTGGCGCTGGCGGCCATCGCGGTCGCGCCGCGAATGGGCACGGCACAGATCCTGCTGGTCGTGTGGGCGGCAGTCGTGGTGATGGCGTGGCCGCCGCTGGTGGTCCTGGCGGCAATTGTCGCGGTAGACCTCGCCGCATTTGGGGTCCTGCGTCATGCTGGCCATTCCAACCCGGTGATCACCACCATTCTCTACGCCAGCTTCCAGGGCTTCGCCGCATTGACCTCGCACTACGCACGCAGCGCCGAGGAAGCGCGCGACCGGCTGGCACGAACCAATGCGGACCTGCTGGCGACGCGCGCCCTGCTGGCCGACGCCGCGCGCGACGGCGAACGCCTGCGGGTCGCGCGCGAACTGCACGACGTCGCCGGCCACAAGCTCACCGCGCTGCGCCTGAACCTGCGCGCGCTGCAGGCGGCCGCACCGTCGCCGCAACTGCAGCTGGCCGAGCAACTTTCCGCCGAACTGCTGGGCGACATCCGCGGGGTGGTGCATGCGCTGCGCGATGCCGGAGGACTCGACATCGACACCGCCCTGCGCGCATTGGCCGCGCCCTACCCGCGGCCGGCGCTGCGGCTGTCCATCGATGAAGGCGTGGTGGTCGAGGATCCGGCCCTCGCCGAAACCGTGCTGCGCACCGTGCAGGAAGCGCTGACCAATGCCGCCCGCCATGGCCACGCCGCTACCCTCGACGTGCGCCTGCGCCGCGATGGCACCTGGCTGTGGGTGGAGATCGAGGACGACGGCCGCGCCAGCCTGCCGCTGCGCGAGGGCCACGGCCTGACCGGCATGCGCGAGCGCATCGACGCGCGCGGCGGCCGCCTGCGGATCGCGCGCGGATCGCGCGGCGGCGTGCGCATCGAAGCGGGCGTGCCGGCATGAGCGCGACACCGGTTCGGGTCGCCCTCGCCGACGACCAGGCCCTGGTCCGCGCCGGCCTGCGCGCGCTGCTGCAACAGCAGGGCATCGACATCGTGTTCGAGGCCGACGACGGGCAAGCCCTGCTGGATGCGCTGCACACGGCGCCGGTCGACATCATCCTCAGCGACATCCGCATGCCCGGGCTGGACGGAATCGCCGCGCTGGAGGCCCTGCGCGCGCGCGGCGACGCCACCCCGGTGCTGCTGCTGACCACGTTCGACGATGCCGAATTGTTGCTGCGCGCGACCGAAGCCGGCGCCCAGGGCTTCCTGCTCAAGGACGCGGCCCCCGACGACCTGCGCGAGGCGATCCTCCGCGTCGCCCGCGGCGAAACCCTGCTGCAGCCGGTCAGCACCGACGCGGTGCGCGCGCGCTACCGCTACCACGCCGACGACGCGCCCCCGCGCGACACCTTCGGCAAGCGCGAGGTCGCGATCCTGCGCCTGATCGCCGGCGGCTATTCGAACCGGGAAATCGCGCGCAGCCTGTTCCTTGCCGAAGGCACGGTGAAGAACTACGTGTCCGAGATCCTCGACAAGCTGGGCACCCGCGACCGCACCCGCGCGGTGCTGAAGGCGATCACCCTGCGGATCATCTGAAATGCCGCCGCCCTCGCCGCGCCATGCAGTCCCGCTATGCTTGGCCGGGACGATCGGAAGGGCATGAAGATGGCGAGATTCGACGCATGGTGGCGGTGGGCGCGGCAATGGCGCCAGGCGCGGCTGGTCGACACCATCGACCGCGTCGCGGTGCTGGAAAACGTCCACGACGGTGGCGCGCTGGGCCCGCGTTATGCCTTCATGATCGTGATGGCCTGCGGCATCGCCATGCTCGGCCTGCTGCAGAATTCGGTGGCGGTGATCATCGGCGCGATGCTGATCTCGCCGCTGATGGGGCCGATCGTCCAGCTCGGCATGGGCCTGGCCACGTTCGAGCTGCGCGGCATCCGCGACTCGCTGCGGACGCTGCTGGCGGGGGTCGCGCTGGCACTGGCGATCGCGATCCTGATCGTCTGGATGTCGCCGCTGCAGGCCAGCACCAGCGAGATCCTGGCACGCACCGAGCCGACCTTCTTCGACCTGCTGGTGGCGGTGTTCTCCGGCCTGGCGGGGGCCTACGCCACGGTCACGCGCAAGGGCGAAACCATCGTCGGGGTGGCGATCGCCACCGCGCTGATGCCGCCACTGGCGGTGGTCGGCTACGGCATCGCCCTCGGCAACTGGACGATCGCCGGCGGCGCCGCATTCCTGTTCATGACCAACCTGCTGGCGATCGCGCTGTCGGTGACCATCGTCGCCCGGTTGTACGGCTTCGGCGGCTCCGACAGCCCCAAGCAGACTGCCTGGCAGGCCGGCCTGATCGTGGCCAGCTTCGTGCTGCTGTCGGTGCCGCTGGGACTGGCGCTCAAGCGCATCGCCCTGCAGTCGCAGACCGAATTGCTGGTGCGTTCCGCACTGGAGGAGAGCGCCGCGCGCGCATCCGGCCGGGTGTCGGCGCTGCGGGTGGAGTCCGGTGCCGACGGCGTCGCGGTGGAGGCGGTGGTGCTGATGCCCGATCACGTGCCGGGCATGGAGGCGACCCTGCAGACCCAGCTCGCTGCGCGGCTCGGACGCCCGGTCAGCGTGCGCGTGCAGGAAGTGCTGACCGCCGACGACGCCAGCTTCGGCCGCCAGCAAGGGGCATTGGCCGAACTGCGGCGCAGCGTGAGCGCGCTGCAGGATGCCGAAAGCGTGCGCAGCAACCAGCAGCGCGCGCGCGCCGAGGAACGTGCCGCGCTGCAGGCATCGCTGCTGGCCTACCTGGGCCGGCTGCAGCGCAGTGCGGATGGCAGCCGCTGGGAACTGTGGGTGGCGGCGGAGACGCGCATGCCGCTGGCGCGGGCATTCCGGATCGAAGCCGAGCTCGAAGCCGCCCGCACCGACGGGGCGCCGGTGCTGCGGGTGTTCCCGCCGCTGCAGGCGCTGCCGGCGATCGCGCTGGAAACCACCGAGGCCGACGGCCCGGGCCCCGGCGAAGCCGCCCTTCGCTCCCTCGCCATCCAGGCCTGGGCGCTGCAACGCTGGCGCGCGGGCACGGTGGACGCGCGCCTGGCCAGCGACGACGACGCCCAGGCCGAGGCGTGGACCGCGGCCCTGCGGGAGGCACTGTCGGCGCGCGGGATCACGCTTGGCCGCGTCGAGCGCAGCAGCGAAGGCGCGCCCGGCCTGCAGCTGGCACTGCCTGCGCCGTAGCCCTGGTCAGGGTTTCGCCGGCCAGCCGGCGGGGACCTCGAGGTAGCCTCCCGACAGGTCGATGCCATCCACGTCCGCACCGGGCGCGACCGCCACTTCGATCAACTCGTCCGGCGGGCAGGGCGCGCGGATGCAGCGGATCTGCGAGGCATGCGCAAGCAGCGCCAGTTCACCCGCCTGCACCCAGCCCATCAGGTAATAGCGGCCGGGGGCAACGCCCAGGCGGTAGTCGCCGGAGCCGGCCGGCGAGTCGGTGCAGGTGGGCGCGCCGCCGCCGACCGGATGCGCGCAGATGCGCAGGGCCGGCGGCGGGCGGTTGCCGTCGCGGATCGCGCCGCGGATGCTGGCGCCGGTAGCCGTCGCCGGCGTTGCCGCCGGGTCGGCAGCCGCGGCGGGAGGCGAATGCGCGGGTGCGGCTGCCGGCGGCGGGGCGGGACTGGCCGCCGGTGCGGACGCGCCGATCGCCGGGGTGGTGGTGGCGGGCGCGCAGGCGCTGAGCGGCAGCGCGGCGAACAGCAGGATCGGCAGCATCCGCGGCATGGGACCTCCTCCGGGTGGCGGGCTTCGGCGACAATAGCGCCTCCCGCCGCCGCCTGCCCGCCGATGACGCCGACCCCGATTTCCCTCACCCGCTTCCTGATCGAGGAACAACGCGCCGGCCGCATCAGCCCCGACCTGCGGCTGCTGGTCGAAGTGGTGGCGCGCGCCTGCAAGAGCATCTCGATCGCGGTCGGCAAGGGCGCGCTGGGCGGCGTGCTCGGCGATGCGCTCAGCGCCGGCGAGGCCAGCATCAACGTGCAGGGCGAGGCGCAGAAGAAGCTGGACGTGCTCAGCAACGAAATCCTGCTGGAGGCCAACGCCTGGGGCGGCCACCTGGCCGGGCTGGCGTCGGAGGAGATGGACCACAGCATGCCGATCCCGGACGCCTACCCGCGCGGCAATTACCTGCTGCTGTTCGATCCGCTGGACGGCAGTTCGAACATCGACGTCAACATCTCGGTCGGCACCATCTTCTCGGTGCTGCGCTGCCCGGACGGGGTCACCCATCCCGGCGACGAACACTTCCTGCAGCCCGGCACCGCCCAGGTCGCGGCCGGCTACTGCACCTACGGCCCGAGCACGATGCTGGTGCTGACCGTGGGCCACGGCACCCACGCGTTCACCCTCGACCGCGAGGTCGGCAGCTTCGTGCTGACCACCCGCGGCATGCGGATCCCGGAGGAGACCCGGGAATTCGCGGTCAACATGTCCAACCAGCGCTTCTGGGAAGCGCCGATGCAGGCGTACGTCGGCGACCTGCTGGCCGGCAGCGAAGGCCCGCGCGGCAAGGACTTCAACATGCGCTGGGTGGCGAGCATGGTCGCCGACGTCCATCGCATCCTCACCCGTGGCGGCATCTTCAGCTATCCGCTGGACAGCAAGTGCGCGCCCAAGGGCGGCAAGCTGCGGCTGATGTACGAAGCCAACCCGATGGCGCTGCTGGTCGAACAGGCCGGCGGCGCCGCCAGCACCGGCCGCCAGCGCATGCTGGAGGTGCAGCCGACCGGCCTGCACCAGCGGGTGCCGGTGTTCCTGGGGTCGAAGGCGGAGGTCGAGGCCGCGGTCCGCTACCACCACGCGGCGGACGCCGCCTGATCCCGGTCCAGGGCTTTCCCGGCGGCGGGTCCAGGGCCAGCCAGTACAGCCCGATCCGGCGCACCCGCTCGACGAAGCGGTCGTGGTCCACCGGCTTCTGATGTAGCGGTTGGCGCGGATCGCCTGCAGCACTTCGCGGCCTGCGGCTGGGGCATGGGCGGTCGGTCCTGGGTGGGCGGAATCCAGGCGTCTGCGTCGTAAAGCGCATGTGCACATGGCCGCGACGATGCCCGCGCCCGCCGCGAGCGGGCACAATGGCCGGATGCTCTCGACCTATCCGCTGCTGTCCTCGCAGATCGCCTTCGGCCTGATCCTGGCCGTCGGGCTGTACCTGTTCATTTCCGAGAGGCTTCGAGTCGACGTCACCGCGATGCTGATCCTGCTGGCGCTGGTGCTGACCGGCGTGCTGGACAGCAAGCAGGCGCTGTCCGGCTTCGCCAGCGAGCCGGCGATCATCGTCGCCGCGGTCTTCGTGATTTCCGGGGCGCTCGCCGCCACCGGCATCAGCGAACGGCTGGGGGCGTGGATCGGGCGCGCCGCCGGCGTCCACGAGTGGCGCACGATCGCGGTGGTGATGCCGGCGGTGGCCCTGCTGGCGGCGTTCACCCACCATGTGATGGTGACCGCGATGATGCTGCCGCTGCTGCTGCGGCATGCACGCGACCGCCAGTTGCCGGCTTCGCGGCTGCTGATGCCGATGTCGCTGGCGGCGTCGCTGGGCACCACCCTGACCCTGTTCAGCGCGCCGGCGTTCCTGCTCGCCAGCGACATGCTGCAACGCGCCGGGACCGACGGCCTCGGGATCTTCTCGATCACCCCGATCGGCATCGCCCTGGTGCTGGTCGGGACCAGCTACATGCTCGGCGCGCGCTGGCTGCTGCCCAAGCGCAGCGGCACCCACGGCGACGACGACTACCTGCGGCTGGACCGCTACCGCACCGAACTGCTGGTGGTGAAGGACGGGCGCTGGACCACCCGCCCGCTCAGCGAACTGCACAAGGCGCTGGGCGCGCGCTTCCGCCTGCTCGGCTGGCTGCGCGATGGCGTGCGGCGCGACGACCTCACCGCGACCAGTCCGCTGCTGGCCGGCGACGTGCTGCTGGTCGAGGCCTCCGCCGACGAGCTGCTGTCGCTGCACGACGACCCCGGCCTGGACCTCAACGCGATCGTGCGCTTCAACGACACCGTCAGCGGCGAGGGCGCGCCGCAGCTGGTGCAGGCGGTGGTCGCCCCGGGCTCCGAATTCATCGGCCGCAGCATCCGCGAGCTCGACTTCGCCCGCCAGTTCCACGCAGTGATCGCCGGCCTGTGGCGGCGCGAGGGCGACATGGCCGACCGGCTGTCGGACGCGCGCCTGCGCGAGGGCGACCTGCTGGTGCTGTACGGGCGCCCGTCGCGGTTCTCCGACCTCGCGGCGCACCATGGCTTCCTGATGCTGGTGCCGTTTGCCGGCGAGGCCAAGCGCCGCGTGCATGCGCCGTTGGCGTTGCTGATCCTCGGCGTCACCATCCTCGCCGCCGCCACCGAGTGGCTGTCCGCCCCGCTGGCGTTCCTGATGGGCGCGGTGGCGATGGTCTCGACCCGCTGCGTCGACATCCAGCAGGCCTACCGGGGCATCGACGTACGCATCTTCGTGATGATCGCCGGGGTGATCCCGCTCGGCATCGCGATGGAACAGACCGGCACCGCCGACCTGCTGGCGCGCGGGCTGTCGCACATGGTGGCGGGATGGCCGGCGCTGCCGATCCTGCTGGTGATGTTCACCGCCGCGGCGTTGCTCACCCAGGTGATGTCGGACGCGGCCACCACCGTGTTGCTGGGGCCGGTCGCGATCTCGCTGGCACGCACCCTGGACCTTCCGCCGACGCCCTTCGTGGTGTGCACCGCGCTGGGGGCGGTGGTCGCGTTCCTGACCCCGATCGGCCACCACGGCAACCTGCTGATCCTCGGGCCGGGCCAGTACCGGTTCGGCGATTTCCTGCGCATCGGCCTGCCGCTGACCGTGGTCATCGCCCTGGTCAGCGCGTGGATGGCGCGCTGGCTGTGGCTCGGGGGTCCGCTGCTGCCGCTGTCCGGCTGAGCCTGGCGAACACGGCGGCCGCCCGTAGCCGGCGCCCGGCTGCGGCCGGCCCGTCACGCGACATTCGCGGCCGCGCGCCCTACCCTGTCGTGGTCGTAGCGCGCGCGCCTGGCGCGACCACCGGAGACCGAATGCCCACGCTGCTGTCGTCCTGGGAGGCCCTGTGGGCGATCCCGCACATCGGCCTCTACGTAGGCCTGGGCTGGCTTGCGTACCTGCTCGGACTGGGGGTGTGGATCGTGCTGCAGAAGCGCGAGCCGGCGGCGACGATCAGCTGGCTGGTCAGCCTGGCCGCCCTGCCCTACATCGGCTTCTTCGTCTACCACGTGTTCGGTCCGCAGAAGATCCGCCGCCACCGGCTGCGGCGCTCGCGGGCGCGGGTGGGCATGCCGGGACCACCAGGCGAAGGTGAGCACGAGGCAGTGGAACTGGCGCGACTCGGGCAGGCGACCACCGGGCTGCCGCCGACCACCGCGCAACGCGTGGACCTGCTGATCGACGGTGCGGCGACCTACGACGCGCTGCTGGACGCAGTGCGTGGTGCCCGCGACCACGTCCACCTCGAGTACTACATCTACCACCCCGACCGCAGCGGCACCGCCCTGCGCGATGCGCTGGTCGAACGCGCCCGCGCCGGGGTGAAGGTGCGCCTGCTGCTGGATGCGGTGGGCAGCGCCGGCACCGCGGATGCGTTCTTCGCCGACCTGCGGGCAGCCGGAGGCGAACTGGCCTGGTTCCATCCGATGCGCTTCGGGCACGTGTGGAAGCGGCCGTGGCTGAACATGCGTACCCACCGCAAGATCGTGGTGGTCGATGGCCGGGTCGGCTTCGCCGGCGGCATCAACATCACCGACGAGGAGAACGAGCGCCTGCGCGCAGACGCCTACCGCGACCTGCACCTGCGGATCGAGGGCGACAGCGTGCGCGCCCTGCAGCTGGTGTTCGTCGAGGACTGGGTGTACGCCACCGGCAGCCGCGACTTCATCGGCGAGGTGGCGCGGGCGATGCCGCCACCCGCGCACGGGCCGGTCCATGCGCAGGTACTGACCTCCGGCCCGGACTCCGACTGGGAGGCGATCCACCGCCTGCACGTCGGCGCGATCCACGCGGCGAAGCGGCGGGTGTGGCTGGTCACCCCGTACTTCGTGCCCGGCGAGGCGGCGATGATGGCGCTCACCTCGGCCGGGTTCGGCGGGCTCGACGTGCGCCTGCTGGTGCCGAAGACCAGCGACAGCACCCTGGTCACCTACGCCGCACGCTCCTACTTCGACAGCCTGCTGGAAGCCGGGGTCAAGGTCTACGAATACGGCCCGCGCATGCTGCACACCAAGGCGCTGCTGGTGGACGACGAGCTCGCCCTGGTCGGCAGCGCGAATTTCGACCACCGCAGCTTTCGCCTCAACTTCGAGGTCTGCCTGCTGATCCGCGATGCCGGCGTGGCTGGCGACCTCGCGAAACTGATCGAGGGCGAATTCGCGCAGGCACCGCGGGTGCGCGCCGACCGCGAGCGCCCGCTATGGCGCGCGCGGCTGCCGGAGGCTTTCGCACGGCTGCTGTCGCCCCTGCTCTGACGGATTCCTCGGCGCCGGCCGCGGGCGTACACTGCCGCCAATTCCGCCCGGAGCCGCCTGCATGCATTGGCTGTACCTCCTGCTCGCGCTCGCCGCGCTGGTGCTCGCCATCAAGACCACCTCCACCAGCCTGATGGTGGTGAGCCTGCTGGCGTCGCTGGTGTTGCTGCTGCTGTGGCTGGCCGGGCTGTACTCGGCGCGCATGGCCGGCCGCAGCCGCGATCCCTCGGCGATGATCGACCCCACCGAACTGCGCCGCCTGCGCGAACAGGCGGAGGCGCGCAAGGCCGCGAACCAGTCCGAATCGCAGTCGCCTTGAGCACCGCCCTCAGCGTCAACCTCAACAAGATCGCGGTCCTGCGCAATTCACGCGGCGGCAGCGAACCCGACGTGGCGCGCGCGGGGATCGCCTGCCTGGATGCCGGCGCGCATGGCCTGACCGTGCATCCGCGCCCCGACGCACGCCACATTCGCGAAGACGACGTCCACATGCTGGCGGCGGTGTGCCATGCGCGCGGGGTCGAGCTCAACATCGAGGGCAATCCGTTCGCGCCGGCGCGCGCCGGCTATCCGGGGCTGCTGGCCCTGTGCGGGCAAGCCCGGCCGGCGCAGGTCACGCTGGTCCCTGATGGCGACGGCCAGCTGACCTCGGACCACGGTTTCGATTTCCGGCGCGATGGCGCCGCGTTGCGGCCGCTGGTCGCCGCGTTCAGGGCGCTTGGGTGCCGGGTCAGCGTGTTCGTCGATGCCGGCGACCCCGAGGTCGCGCGTGCCGCCGACTGCGGCGCCGACCGCGTCGAGCTGTATACCGGCCCGTTTGCGGAGGCCTTCGCCGCCGGCGATGCCGCTGAAACCCTGGCACAGGCCGCGGCCACCGCGCGCCGCGCGCAGGCCGCGGGACTGGCGGTGAATGCCGGCCACGACCTCAGCCAGGCCAACCTCGGTGCGTTCCTGGCGGCGGTTGCGGACGTGCGCGAAGTGTCGATCGGCCACGCGCTGGTCGGCGAGGCGCTGTACGCGGGGCTGGACGCCACCGTCCGCAGCTATCGCCGGATCGTCGACGCCGCATAAAAAAACGCCGCCCTCGCGGGCGGCGCCGTCATCCACGACGGGCTCCTGAGCGGAGCCTGAGTTGTCTGGTTCAGTTCTGGACGAAACCGATCTTGACCATTTCGGCGTTCTTGGCCGCGGTCAGGACCTTCGCCAGCACGCCGTATTCGGCGGCTTCGTTGGTGTCGATCTCGAGGGTCGGCTGGTTGGTCGGATCGCGGTCGACCTCGTTGCGCATCATCTGCTGCAGGGCAGTGATCGGGGTCGGCGTGTTGTTCCAGAACACCTGGCCGGCGGCGTCGATGCGCAGCTCGATCGGATCCGGTGGTTCCTTCGGGTTCTCCGGTGGCTTCTCGGTCTTCTGCGGCAGGTCGACGTCGACCGGGATCGACTGGATCGGCATGGTCACCATGAAGATGATCAGCAGCACCAGCATCACGTCCACCAGGGGCGTGACGTTGATGTCGGCCATCGCCCCACCGCCCGAATTGCTTGCAAATGCCATGGCGGTCTCCTTACAGGTTCTTCTTGGGCGGCGTGGTGACGAAGCCGACCTTGGCGATGCCCTGGGCCTGGGCGATCTTGACCACGTCGTTGATCAAACGATACGGCGTGGTCTTGTCGCCGCGGATGTTGACCGGCGGTTGCGGGGTCTTCTGCGCCTCGACCGACAGCTTGCTTTCCAGCAGCTGGCGGGTCGCCGGTTCATCGTTCCAGAACAGCGCCCCGGACTCGGTCACCGCGATGGTGACCGGCGGGACCGCCTGCTTCTTCTCTTCCTTCTTGTCGACCACCGCTTCCGGCAGCTGCACCTTGACCCGATGGTTCATCAGCGGGGTGGTGATCATGAAGATGATCAGCAGCACCAACATCACGTCCACCAGGGGCGTGACGTTGATCTCGGCCATCGGGCCGCCGCTTTCGTTACCGGAACTGAAGGACATGGTGGGGCTCCGTCGAAGCAGTCAGGTCGATCAGCGCTTGCCGGCCACTTCGCCGACGCGCGAGCCGGTGGCGAAGAAGTCGTGCAGGTCGTGCGCGAAGGTGTCGAACTGGTTGTTGGTCACGCGGTTCAGGCGCACGAAGAAGTTGTACGCCAGCACCGCCGGGATCGCCACGAACAGACCGATCGCGGTCATGATCAGGGCTTCACCGACCGGACCCGCCACCGCGGAGATCGAGGCGTCGCCGGAGGCGCCGATCTTGATCAGGGCGCGGTAGATGCCCCAAACGGTACCGAGCAGGCCGACGAACGGCGCGGTCGAACCGACGGTGGCCAGCACGGTCAGGCCGGTCTCGAGGCGCATGCTCTCGCGGGTCACGGCCTGGCGCAGGGCGCGGTCCACGAACTCGGAGCGGTTCAGCGACTCGGCCAGGCGCGAACCATCGTGGCGCTGGTGGTGGGCGGCGGCCTGGGCGGCGTCGAGCGCGATCTTGGAGAACGGCTCGGACTTCGGCTGTTCTTCCATGAAGCGGATCGCGTCCTGCGCGTTCGGGGTTTCCCAGAACGTGCCGGT
>Ga0073902_10001271_pt1 | contig 13765 bp, 12 predicted proteins | sample KloWWTmeKNB19Kit_FD_66667 | JGI IMG/M metagenome (GOLD analysis project Ga0073902, IMG submission 66667) | Active sludge microbial communities from Klosterneuburg, Austria, studying microevolution and ecology of nitrifiers - Klosterneuburg... | ecosystem: Engineered > WWTP > Aerobic digester >...
ATCCTTGAACCACTCTTCGTGGTGCTCGCGGGCCCAGGTTTCATCGACATAACCGGTTTTCATTGAATCCAGCGCCCCGTGCACGCCAATCGTGCCCATGTAGATGTGGCCAAAGGCCAGCAAAAGCATGGCAATCGCAGCGACGGCATGGACCAGACTGGCCAGTTGCATGTCGGCACGGACTTGCCCGAAGTTCGGAAAGTCCAGTACCACCCCGGAGGCGGCAACCGTCAAACCGAGAATGGTGACGCCAATCCAGAACCAGGTCTTTTCGCCGAAATTGAAGCGCCCGGAGGGCACATGTTCGCCGCTCAGCAGGCCGCCGGCCTTGCTGATCCACTGCGCGTCGATGTTCTGCCAGACGTTGTCGCGGGCCCAAATGACGATCATGGCCAGCGTCGAAAAGGCAAAGAGCGGCCCGATGAAGTTATGCAGGTTTTTGCCGAGCACCATCAGGTAACCGAACAGACTGTGGCCGATGACCGGTATCAGCACATGCTTGCCGAACAGGATGGCCAGGCCGGTGAGCGCCAGCACCACGAAGGTACCTGCCGTGATCCAGTGGATCACCCGTTCATAGGGTGGAAAACGCTGGATCAGTTTGCCGGTGAGCGGATCGTGGTTGGTCAGCGGCCCCTTGATCTTGTAGAAAACCAGGATCGCCACCGCCACCAGCAGGACCAGCCAGCCACCATAGAACGTCACCGGGCCGTTGCGCAGATGCCGCCAGGCATCGCCGCCGGTCTGGATCAACACTCCGGCTTCCGGACCGCGATTGGTCGTGAAATGCTCCTTGTCCTGGCGTACCTCACGCCACATCGGTGCATTGTTGCCGGGCTGGGTCTGCTGCCGTTCGGCCTGTTGCTGCGCCGGCGGGGCATCGGCCGCGCGCAGCGGCAGGCTCCAGGCCAGCATCAGGCAGGCGGCGATCAGCCAGCGCCCGAATAGCGAAGCAAAATTTGAAGTCGTCATCGTCAACTCCTCAGTTAGTCCGCTTGTACTCGTTTTGCCCCTGTGCCCGGTTCGCCAGCGCCGCTTCCCAAGCCTGCTTGTTACCGGCAAACTGGCCGCCCTCCCAAGGCCGGGTATCCGACTTGCCCTGGTAGTTACCTGGCTTGTAGTTGGCGACCTGCGAATATTCGCCGCAGGCCGAGAGGCCCAGGGCCAATGCTGCGACCATAGCAACAAAGGCTGGCCCCAGGGTCAACCGCATTCTGGATACATTTTTCATTTTCCGCCCTCCTGCTTTTGTTCGCGCGTGCGCTCCTGGGTCCGTTCCTGCGCCTGCTCCGGCTTGCCATAAGCCGTCGTCCAGCCCCAGGCGGCATCGCCCGCCTTGCCGCGACGCAAGGCACGGTCACGGAAGATATCGGAAATCACCGGCGCATCGCCGGCCAGCAGCGCCTTGGTCGAACACATTTCGGCACAGGCCGGCAATTTGCCTTCGGAAATCCGGTTACGGCCGTATTTCTCGAACTCTTCCTTGGTGCCATTCTCTTCCGGACCACCGGAACAGAAGGTGCACTTGTCCATCTTGCCGCGCGCCCCGAAAGCCGCCGGGCCGTTGGGAAATTGCGGCGCCCCGAACGGGCAGGCGAAGAAGCAGTAACCGCAGCCGATGCAGGCGTCCTTGTTGTGCAGCACGACGCCTTCGTCGGTCTTGTAGAAGCAGTCGGTCGGGCAGACCGCCATGCACGGCGCGTCCGAGCAGTGCATGCAGGAGACCGAGATCGATTTCTCGCCCGGCACCCCGTCGTTGATCGTCACAACGCGGCGGCGGTTAACCCCCCACGGCAGTTCGTGTTCGTTTTTACAGGCGGTGACGCAACCATTGCATTCGATGCAGCGTTCCGCGTCACAGAGGAATTTCATGCGAGCCATTATTTTTCTCCCTTAGGCTTTTGTGACACGGCACAAAGTGGTTTTGGTTTCCTGCATCATGGTCACCGAGTCGTAACCGTAGGTCGTACCCTGGTTAACCGATTCGCCCCGCACGATCGGCGCAGCGCCTTCCGGGTAATACTCGAGCATGTCCTTGCCCTGCCACCAGCCGGAGAAGTGGAAGGGCAGGAAGACCGTGCCCGGCGCGACCCGCTCGGTGACCTGGGCGCGCAGCTTCATGCGGCCCTTGCTCGGCGTTTCGACCCACATGAACTCACCATTGCGGACGCTGGCGTTGTTGGCATCCTTCGGGTTGATCTCGGCGAACATTTCCTGCTGCAACTCGGCCAGCCACGGGTTGGAACGGGTTTCCTCGCCGCCGCCTTCGTACTCGACCAAGCGGCCGGAGGTCATGACGATCGGGAACTCCTTGGAAATATCCTTGACCTTGTCCTGCAGCGACTTGAACAGCGTCGGCAGGCGCCAGAAGACTTTCTTGTCGGCACCCTGCGGATACTTTTCGACCAGATCCGGGCGCGGCGAATACATCGGCTCGCGGTGCACCGGCACCGGATCAGGGAAATTCCAGACTACGGCGCGGGCCTTGGCATTACCGAATGGGTGACAGCCATGCACCTTCATGACGACGCGCTGGATACCGCCGGAACGGTCGGTCTTCCAGTTCTTGCCTTCGGCCAGTTTCTTCTCGTCATCGGTCAGGTCGTCCCACCAGCCGAGTTTCTTCAGCAGCACATGGTCGAATTCCGGGTAGCCCATCTGCAGATCGGCCCCTTTCGACGCCGAGCCGTCTTCGGCGAGCAAGGACACGCCATCCTTCTCGACGCCGAAATTGGCGCGGAAGTTGCCGCCGCCGTCCATCACGTGCTTCGAGGTGTCGTACAGGTTGGGCGTACCGGGGTGCTTCATTTCCGGCGTGCCATAGCACGGCCAGGGCAGGCCGAAATAGTCGCCGTCGCAGGGGCCACCGTTGGCGCGCAGCGTCTTGACGTCGAAAGTGTGCATGTTCTGCATGTGCAGTTTCAGACGTTCCGGCGACTGGCCGGTATAGCCGATGGTCCAGCAGCCCTTGTTGATTTCGCGCAGGATGTCCTCGACATTCGGCTCGTCCCAGCCCTGCTTGTCCTTCTCGACCTTGATGTTCTGGCAGAACTCCTTCTCGAAGCCGAACTTCTTGGCGAAGGCGTACATGATGGTGTGGTCGGGCTTGGATTCGAACAGCGGCTCAATAACCTTCTCGCGCCACTGCAGCGAACGGTTCGAGGCGGTGGCCGAACCGACCGTTTCAAACTGCGTGCAGGCCGGCAGCAGATAGACGCCGTCTTTCCGCATCATCGCCGACATCGCGGCCGTCGCCGACGGATAGGGGTCGATGACGACCAGCAGGTCAAGCTTCTTCATCGCCTCAACCATTTCCAGGCCACGCGTTTGGCTGTTCGGCGCCATGCCCCAATAAACCACCGAGCGCAGGTTGGAATCCTGGTCGATATTCTCGTTGGCTTCGAGCACGCCGTCGATCCAGCGCGACACGGTAATGCCGGATTTCTCCATCATCACCTGCGAGGCAAACTGCTTCTTGACCCACTCGTAATCGACACCCCAGACCGCGCACCAGTGTTTCCACGAACCGGTCGCCAAGCCGTAATAACCGGGCAGCGAATCGGGATTCGGGCCGACGTCGGTCGCCCCTTGAACATTATCGTGACCACGGAAAATATTGGTGCCACCGCCGGAAACGCCGACATTGCCGAGTACCAGCTGCAGGATGCACATGGCGCGGACGTTGGCATTGCCAACCGTGTGCTGGGTCTGGCCCATACACCAGACAACGGTGGATGGCTTGTTGTTGGCCAGCATGTCGGCAATGCGCAGCACTTCGGCTTCGGGGATGCCGGTGACGTCCTGGACCTTGTCCGGCGTCCACTTCATCACTTCTTCTTTCACCTTCTCGATGCCGTGCACGCGGGCCTTGAGGTACTCCTTGTCCTCCCAGCCATTCTTGAAGATGTGATAGAGCATGCCCCAGATGAACGGAATGTCAGTACCGGAACGAATGCGGGAGAAATAATCCGCCTTGGCCGCAGTACGGGTGAAGCGCGGATCGACCACCGCCATCTTGCAGCCGCTTTCCTTGGCGTGCAGCATGTGCAGCATCGACACCGGGTGCGCCTCGGCGGCATTCGAACCAATGTACAAAGCCGCTTTGGAAAACTGCATGTCATTGTACGAATTGGTCATCGCGCCATAGCCCCAGGTATTGGCGACGCCGGCAACGGTGGTCGAATGGCAGACGCGGGCCTGATGGTCCATGTTGTTGGTGCCGAAGAAGGATACGAACTTGCGGAACATGTAGGCTTGCTCGTTGCTGTGCTTCGACGAGCCGACCCAGTAAGTCGCATCCGGGCCGCTTTCCTTGCGGATGGCGAGCAGTTTGTCGCTGATTTCAGTCAGTGCCTGGTCCCAGCTGATCTTCTTGTACTTGCCGTCAACCAGCTTCATCGGATATTTCAGGCGATGCTCACCGTGGCCGTGTTCGCGCACCGAAGCGCCCTTGGCGCAATGGGCGCCAAGATTGATCGGCGAATCGAACACCGGCTCCTGGCGCACCCAGACACCGTTTTCGACAACGGCATCGACGGCACAGCCGACCGAGCAATGGGTACAGATGGTGCGCTTGATCTCGACGCCGGTTTTTTCCTTGGCGACATCGGCCGCTTCGGCCGAACCGATCATGTTGTAGGGCAACTGGCTGGCCATCGCGCCGCCGCCAGCCACCAGGCCGGAACGCTTGAGGAAGGTCCGACGATCCATCGTCGTCGCCAGAATGTTGTTTGCTGCGCCCCGCAGGAAGTCGCCTTGGGGAACGGTCGACGCCGAGTTTGCCCCGAAATTGGCGGCCAGATTTGCGGCCAAAATAACGCTCGCTTCAGGCTTGGCCAGGGAATGCGCTTTTGATTTTCTGATCAGCATGATTTGCCTCCGCTCAAACCCGCGCCGTGCGGTAGTAATTGCTGATGTGTGGAGTCTCTGTGTAGCTCCCCGTTTTTTCCTCAGCCGAAACGGTGGTCAGCGGCTTGGCGGCGTCCTTGCCAACGCCGCTGGCGACCAGGGCCACGGCGCCAGCACTACCAACCCCGGCAGCGAGCAAAAAGCCACGACGCTTGAGGTTTTTTGGTTGTTGATCTTGCATTTTCCCCTCCTCCACGAAACTAAAGCATGTCGAACGCGAGGCGTTCGATCTCAAAATAAGCACGTACCAAGGCCGCGGTCCGCGGATAAAAGCGGGCATCGGGCGCGCTCTCAAGGGCATCGCACAAGGCTTCGAACCACGGCGCAATGTGCCGGGCGAAAAAGAGCTGCTGCCGGGCCAGACCGGCTGCATCCGGGCCGGTGACAATCAGGTGACGCATGACATCGCACAGGGCGGCGATGTGATCTTCCGATTCGGTAATACCGAGACGACGACCAAGGCCAAGTTCCGCCAGGTCCTGGCGCAACTCGACAACCGGCTCTTCCATCAGGAAACCGGCGATGTAGAAGGAGCCAAAGAGCATCACCTCCGGCCGGCCGATGGTCAGGAAAATCCGCGTGTACTCTTCCTCGACTTCATCAACAGTGACACTTTTCGCCGCATCACCGAGCACCAGCCAGGCTTGGCCCAGCGCGCTATCAACGCCGCCCCAGGCCCCCGCCAAAGCTGGCAGCTTTTGCAAAAAACCGGCATCCGGGGCGCTGGAAAACAGCCGCGACAACACGGCGTAATGCTCGGCCCGGGCGCGGTCTTCATCGCCCAGCAGCGATGCGGCAGTTGTTTTTTCAGTCGAGCGTTCCATGACCACACTCATTCCGTCATCTCCCAGGCTTTCGTGCTTTTTTCGTTGTTGATCAAATCGATCACCCGGCAATCGCCGCACATGCTCAGGCGCGCCAGGGCTTCCGGCGTGGCGAACATGCTGTGGCCGGACAATTTTGAAATCATGTTGAGGACAGTCGGCGCCGCCCCCATCGCCTTGCCGCAGGCGGTGCAGCAGAAAATCTCGGCTTCCTTGAGCAAGCGTTCCGCCCGGCGCTCCTTGAGCAACAGGCGCGGCGCCAGCGTAATGGCCTGCTCCGGACAGGTATTGGCACACAGGCCGCACTGCAGACAATTGCGTTCGAGGAAGGAAAGGCGCGGCGCATCGGCAGCGGCTTTCAAGGCACCGGCCGGACAGGCGCTGGTGCACGACATGCACAAGGTGCAGGCGTCGCTGACCATGACGTTGCCGAAGGGCGCACCAACCGCCAGTTCGATGAACTCGGGCAAGGTCGGCGCATTTTTTTGCAGATGATCGATGACGAATTCAAGCGTCGTCCGCTTGTCGGCCACCAGCCGGAATTCAGCCACGGGCACGGCGGCCGGAACCTCCCAGGCAGCCAGTTCAGCCAGCCAGTTGCTGTTTTCGCTATCGACGATATGTAAGTATTCGCCGGCGAAACCGAGGCCATTGAGCAGGCTCTGGCCCAGCCTGGCCTGTTTTTGCAGCGGTGCCACATCGTGTGAACCCGCGCCGAGCACAGCGACCTGCGCGGCACCCAGCGTCACTGCGCCGAGCAGCAGGTCGAGCCCGACGGCATCGGCACTCCAGACTTCGACCAGAATGACATTGGCCGGCAAAACCTTGCCGGCGCGCTTCAAGGCGGCCAGCTGCTTGCGGCCGGCCTCGGTGGAATGGAAAAGCAGACAGGCATTGGCCCCGCCGGCTGCGCGATAGGCCTTGAGCTGCACCTTGATCGCCAGACCGACATCGGCCACGCGCGGGAACTGGTATGCCAGCGCCCCGGACGGGCAAACCGTGGTGCAGGTGCCGCAGCCCTGGCAGAGATAGGGATCAAGCTTGATCTTGTCGCCGGCGCTGACGATTGCTTCGGTGGCACAGACCTCGATGCAGTTGCTGCAACCTTCTTTTTTCGAACGGCTGTGGGCACACAGACGCTCATTGACGGCAACGTAACGCGGCTTTTCAAACTCGCCGTCGAAGCCGAGCAGATCAATCACGGCCAGCGCCTGATCAAGCGGATCGCGGCCCGGCGCCCGATAGCCCTCGGGCAGCTCGACACGATTCAGCAAGGCTTGCGGCGAGAGATCGAGGACGACATCGAAAGTCGCTTTCTTCGTACCCTCAACGGCTTGCCAGTACAGTTCAAAGGCTCCGAGGTGGCCGCTCAGTTGCACCTGGTCGCCAAATTCGAGGGCGAAATTTTCGGCTTCCGGCCGGTCGACCGCGGCAGGCGGCTCGCCCAGCGCCAGCACCGTCACCTGGCGCTGCCCGGCCAGCCGTTCGGCCCAGCCCAGCGCAACCTCAAGTTCGCCAATAATGACCAAGTGGCCATCGGCCAGCATGCTGACCGCAGGCACCGGTTCGGGTGCAGGAAGGTCGGCCAGGGCAACCAATGCCGCCACCAGCAGCGGGTTTTCGGGAGCCTGAAAAGCGGGGGTAGCGGTAGAGTTCAAGAAATAAGCCTCAAATAAGACTGAACTTATCTGCAGGCTTCGTGCCACCTTTGGCGCATCCCGCAGGACGATTTCCAGACAACATACTGACAGCGACACCAAGCCGCTGATTTTTATAGATTAATTTATAAGTTGGCGGCTCTAATCCGGCAGAACCGGCAATTTCTTTGTCATTAATCGCCCTCGCCCGACCGATCGGCTGGCGGCGCAAGCGGGACATTCTGTCCATCCGCGGTCAAATTGTCGCAATTGCCAACCTCTTCCGGCGGTGCCGGCAAATCCACCAGAGGCGGCGCTTCTTCCGGTGCGGGCTCACTCAGTGCCCGCATCTGGTTCAAGGTCGCCAGCATTTCGGCCGGAATCGGGTCACTGAGCGAATAATCATCGATGTAGATATCGAGCCCGTCCATCACGTTGAAATGTGGATCGGCGAACAGCGTTTTCATCGCCTTGCGACGGATTTCCTCGCTGATTTCCTGGCGCATGAACTGGCCAAAATCGCTCTCAGAAGTGAGATTGGCCAACAAGGCTTCGGCATCGGGGATTTCTGCGGTCGACGCCGTTTCGGCGATTTTTTTCAGTCGCGACCAACGTTCGAAAAAGCCCTCAGCGCTCATCGCGGCCGCTTTCCGGCAAACGGATCGTTACGCTTGACCTTGTGGCGCACCGCCGGCTTGTAGTGAGTGTTGACGAAATCGCCCAGCCAGTCGGCAATCTCCGGCGGCATTGGTACGCCATCGCACTGCTCGCCCGAATCCAGCCAGCGCGCCGCCTCGCCATAGCTCAGGGTGACTTCGACCGGCTTGGCAAAATCGCCGTCAGCCCCCTGTTCCATTCGCCACATGACGAAAACCCGGGGTTCGGGTGAAGTCAGGTTGAGATGGTAGTTATCGACCTCGTCGCGGAACAGTTGCAGCGGGAAATGTCCGGCCAGGAAATGTTCGCGTTGCTCGTCAGCAAAAATGCGCCGGGGCGGCGCGTCGACCGCAGCATCGAAGGCAGGAATGACGCCGATCGCCTCCCACTTTTCGCTGGCCCAGCGATTTTCCAGACAGGCTTTTTCGATAATCACGGCAATGGGAAACTGTTTCATGGCTCAACTCGGGAATACTGTTTTTTCAGCATAGCCCAAGTTCGCCGGGAGTTGCCAGATCGCCAGACATTCGGCCAATACATGCTCTGTATTGGCCGAGCGAGGAAGTGCTTCCAGAGGCTTATGGGTGACGGGCAACAAACGACCCTCAGCCGTCTCATGACATTGAAAAGCAATTTGGCTGCTAACAAATCATGAAGCGGGCGGTCGAGTTGCCTACAAAGGAGTCCGAATCTGGGCCATCCCGATAATGCGATCAGCGCCAAACGAGCGGCAGGTATTTTGCAGTCAACAAACCTTGGGGTGGTACTTAGCGTCGAAGATCAACCTTGGATGTGTCGCCAGTTTTCGCTCAACGCAATTTAGGCTGTGCCTGATAGCCTGGCGCCAACACTGCGTTCTGCACGCCGTAGAGCACCTGAGGGTCACTGAGCCAGAGGCGGTATCGCGTTGGGTCAAGACTATGGTCCGGGCTGCAATCCACGTTCCATTGCTGCAGGACATAGCCAACGATGGCCGCCCTGACCTTCAATTTCAGGAACCCGCCGGCCATGGCAAAGTCTCTCGCCACGATCTCGGGTCGTGCCTGGGCTGGATGGGGCTGCAACTCCAATTCCACGATACGCGACCACTGAATGTCGCTGTCTCTCTGTTCAGGGGCCGGGATAGGTTCGGGCGGCAGCATTACCGGCGCTTCCATGCGCGTGATGACCAGATCCCGGAACTCCTGCGATACCCGGTCGAATACGCGTGCATGCCAGCGCAGCCCACTATCGACTAGGGCGAAGGGTACGATCTCCCGTTCGGAGGGACCATTGTTGAGAGAGTGATAGGTTAGTCGAACGGCCCGCTGCTGATGGATGGCGCGGGTGATTATCGAAAGCTCCGCCAAGGGCGGCTGGTTCAGGCGCAGCGGAAAATCACATCTCAAGTAGCCAGATGTCACCTCGCCCAGGCTGCCACCAAAACCACGTGACAGGGCTGACATAACTCGTTCTGGTCGATGTTCAAACAGGGGCTCAAAATTTTCGCCCGGCACATAAACCTTGCGGCGCTCGTCAAACTCAATGTTCTGGGGTGCCAGTTTTCGGTAGGCGGACAAATCCCGCGTCGCAACGGCCGGGGCAATGCCGAAGCGATCCATCAAGTCCGGCCTGCGCACGTCGCCGAGGAACCAGAGCCGAAACTCAACGAATGCCAGCCGCTCGCGCTGGGCTTGATTCAGGGATTCAAAAGGGCGATTGTCCATGAGGGCTTTCTTCAATGAAGGCCGTAGCATACAACAACATAATCGTTTAGGCCTATATACATCATCGTATTGGTCATATACAATGACATCATCAAAACGATCACACTAACTAAGGAGTGCGCAATGGGCTACGACATCATTGGGGACATACACGGGCAGGCCGACAAACTGGAAGCCCTGTTGGAGACGCTCGGCTACCAGTATAAAAATGGCGCCTGGCGGCACGCTGAGCGGCAAGCAATTTTTGTTGGGGATTTTATCGACCGTGGTCCGGCGCAGCTTCGCACCGTAAATGTCGTGCGCCGCATGGTGGAGGCTGGGTCAGCCAAGGCTGTGATGGGCAACCACGAACTGAATGCTATTGCCTGGCACACCCCCGATCCCCGCCAGCAGGGAGAATTTCTGCGTCCTCGTTACACCCCGAAGTGGGGCGAGAAGAATCACGCTCAGCACGCCGCTTTTCTGGCGGAAGTGGCGCACCAACCGAGCTTGCACACGGAAATTATCGACTGGTTCCTAACCCTGCCGCTGTGGCTGGATCTGCCGGAGCTACGCGTGGTGCATGCCTGCTGGCATCAGCCGTTCATGGACTGGCTGGCGCCGCAACTCCATGAAGGCTGTTATCTGACGCGGGAATTGATGCAAGCTGCCACGGATGAACCGGCGGATGAAGCGGAAAAGGACAACGCTACACCCAGCATCTTCAAGGCCGTCGAGGCCTTGACTAAAGGTATTGAGATTCCCTTGCCCGACGGCCATCACTTCATCGACAAAGACGGTCATCAACGCACTCGGGTACGTGTGTCCTGGTGGGACAACGATGCCACGACCTACCGCGCCGCCGCGATGTTGTCTGACCAAGTGCGTGCAGCACTTCCGGATCTGCCGATTCCCGAGCACGCAAGGATTGGCAGTCAAGGCAAGCCGGTGTTCTTCGGTCATTACTGGATGACCGGCAATCCCTCGCCCCAAGCGTCCCGGGCCGTTTGCGTGGACTACAGCGCAGGCAAGGGGGGAGAGATGGTGGCCTATCGCTTTGACGGGGAAACCAGCTTGTTGCCAGAGAAGTTTGTCCGCGTCGGCTAAACCGAGCCAGCATACGAAACACACTGTGGGAGAGCAGACCATGAACGACAAATCCATCGATCACGAGATATCTGCCTTGATCAAGGCCGCCAAAGCTGGCGCGGGTGATGCAGCGCATGCGTTAGGTGGGCGGTACCGTGAGGGCAATGGCGTTCCGCAGGATATTGTCCATGCACTGCACTGGTATGAGGTTGGCGCAAAACTTGGGGACGCGGGTGCCCAGAACGATTTTGGGAGCATGCTCCTGAACGGATTAGGGTGTCCTGCGGATGCCCAGATCGCAACCCACTGGTACGCAGAAAGCGCCAAACAGGGGTTCTCTATCGCGCAGTACAACCTTGGCAAGCGCTTCCTACATGGCGACGGCGCCGATCTGGATGATGAACAAGCCTTTTACTGGATAGCCAAGGCGGCCGATCAGGGGCACCTGGAGGCACGCTGCGAACTGGGGACGCTATACCGTTTCGGCCGCGGTACCGCAGCGGATGTGTTGCAGGCGGCTGAGTATCACATCTCATGCGCCGAGGCCGGCGATGCCGTCGCCCACGGCAACCTTTGTGACGAGAAGGTGGAACTCACTCGTCTCGCTCTCGAAGGGAATCGTCAGGCAGCCTTTGCCCTTTGCCGCGTGTACAGCGTGGGCCTCGGCGTGGACAAGCAACCGGCGGTGTCATGGAGTTGGATGCGCTGGGCGCATGACGGCTGCGATCCCTTGCCTGAAGGTGCTGATCCCTGGGGCATCAACTGGGACGTAGCCAACGCCATGAGTTTCTATCTGACGTATGTGGCCAAGGACACGCGGACGGAAGGCGATCTGCTTTTGGCAGAACGACTGAGCGCCGCTGGAATAAAACCGGAAGGTGGCCAGCGCATCATCCTGCGGGTCGGCGGCGAAGGCGGTGTTCTGACGCTCAGCGGTCGCTGGGCGGCCGCAGGTTGGCGCTTCCAGGTGCATGACTGGACGCCAGAGATGGAGGACGGAGCCGCCATTGCCCATGAACTGGATGACATCAGATCTTGGCGCAGCGCCATGAAGACAATGGACCGCAATTCCTGGCACGCCCTCTATCCCCTTGAAGCCCATCCGGAGTTTGGCGAGAAGATCTGGCAAGCCCGGCAGCGCCGCTGCAAGGTGCATTGCCTTGACCGCTATGAAGAGGAATGGAAGCGGGTTTGCAGAGGAATCGAGAGCGATGTCTCACTGATAGAGGGAGGCGGGGAATCAGACGCCTCATCAAACACAACTCGCGACGGGTTAACCGAATACTCGAAGTGTGGGGCATCTCAACCTGATGGTGAGGATCCGGCAATAGCGTGCGCTCGCCGAATGCTTGAGATGGTCGCAATACTCCATAAAATGGGATACGAGCAACTGAGGATATTTCCCATCATTGGAATGTCCGGAATGGCGTGGAGATGTCGCGTTTTACCTGCCGGACTGATGAGCAGGGAAAATGGGGCATTGCCCGTAGATGAGGACATAGTCCCTGATGGGCGGAACTGTGCTTATTTCTCGACGAACATGCCAACAAAATTTTTCGGCTTGATCGTACCGGGAACTCTTACGCCCCGGCAACTTGCAGAAGATTTCATCGCTGAATACCCAGAAATCGTACAGCTCGGGCGTGGCGCAGATCCTGAATACGCAGCCTGGTACCGTGAGATGCTAATTCTGACAGCCCCGTCCAATCTGCTGTGGGGGACGACGACTATATGCGGCCCGGAAAACTATCGACCGCCGGTCCGCATATTGACCTGTACCTTGACATGCCGCCGCCATTTCGTTCTAGATGATGTGTACCATGTAATGATTGCAGGTTTCATAAAGGGGGCGGAGTTCGATCAGCCCGGTGCTCTTCTATCTGTACGGTTGGATTGCAGAATTCAATCTACAAATCATGACCGTGAATTGGCTAAACAATATGCTTAATGGTACATCTGAGTCGTTGGAGGACACTGGGCAGCGGCAATCGCGGGCACCGAAATTGATCGGTGATTTTGGCGAAGGTCTGGTGACCTATGCACTGATCAAAGCAGGCTACGAAGTCGCGAATGTCGACCACGTCGGTGCGGACCTGATCGCAGAGAGGAACGGTGAGCGCATCGCGGTTTCGGTTAAAACCCGCAACCGTAATACCGACACAAAAGAGAGCGACATGGTCGTCATTGAGTCAACCAACTTGGCAAAACTTAAATATTTCTCAAATCAATTCGGGATGCTACCCGTGTTCACGCAAGTCGTATGTCATGCAAAAACCAACACAATCCACCTGTTTATGATCCGCGTCGAGGACATCGAAAAAAACATGAAGAAGGTTCAGCATGGCTACAGTCTCTCCTTCGGGCCACGGGGGATCGTTTCCGTGAAAGCCATTTTGGGGATGAAGTACAGCTGCTGGAGCGGCGAAAATATCGAGGTCGTATAGCGCTGTTTGAACAGCGCGCGAATATCAAGGATTAGTGACAGGCAGCTTACTAGTCAGTAAAACGGTCATAGCCCATGAAGGTATTATCAGGCAGCTGTGGGTCGCTATTAAACCTCTGCATGTCGAACCTTATCTGGAGTTCTACATAAGGCCGAGCAGCGAACCGACGGCGATCGGGGCTGAATGGCGGGTTCCGAATCGACTACCGGTCGTTCGCGTCGCCCGTATTTTTCCTCGGGCTACTTCCGCTCCTGGCCGGTTGCTGCCCAATCGCCAACCCACACTCGATGTTGGTGTTCACCTGATCAATCATCCGCACCCAAGTACGACGCTAACCAGCGGCTAACCGGGAAAATGTTTCGGCCGTGTAGAATTCTGCCGATGAATCGCCCTCAACTGACCCAGGCCAGCCGGCCGCTGACTTTCGAAATCGATGCCATCAACGAGCTTGGCGAAATCGTCCCGACCTCGATTGCCGGCGAACATCCGCTGACGCTCTACGTCGACAAGCGTGAAATCGT
>Ga0073902_10001281_pt1 | contig 13734 bp, 6 predicted proteins | sample KloWWTmeKNB19Kit_FD_66667 | JGI IMG/M metagenome (GOLD analysis project Ga0073902, IMG submission 66667) | Active sludge microbial communities from Klosterneuburg, Austria, studying microevolution and ecology of nitrifiers - Klosterneuburg... | ecosystem: Engineered > WWTP > Aerobic digester >...
AGATTACGCGGATTGAACCCCTCCGTCAGGTTGTCGCAGGATGGGCGATGGCCACCCGCCCTGACGCAATTCGGCGAGCGGACGCATAATAGTTGAGCGGGACAATTCAGCGTCCCGTACTGGAGAGAGACATGATTCGCACACGCGCACTACTAATTCTGACGACCCTCGCTCTGCTGGCAAGCGCCTGCAACAACCCGACCCCGACCGTCGGGCCGCCCACGCCCGCGCCGGCAACCCCTGTCGCGGTCGCACCGAGCCCCACCCCGCGGCCGCTGGGCAACCCGATCGTCGTCGATCGTTCGCCCGCCCGCGGTGAAGAACTCGCACTCGATAAACCGATCTCCCTGGTCTTCGACCAGGCCATGGATCGGACCTCGGTCGAACAGGCCATCCGGGTGCGCTCGAACGGCACAACTGTGAGCGGGTCCACCTTCACGTGGACGCGCGACAACGCCGTCACCATCACCCCGCCAGCCGGGTGGGAAACCGCCACCTCGGTGGAAGTGGATGTCGCCGACACCGCCAAGAGCGCGCGCGGGCTCAAGCTGGGCAAGGTCGAAAATTTCAAGGTCAATGCCGTGGGCGGCCTCTTTGTCGCTCAGACCCTGCCCGGGGACAAAGCCGCCGATGTCTCGGCCGACACTGGTATCACCCTGCTCTTCAACCGCCCGGTCGTTGCGCTGACCCTGCTCGACCAGCAGGCCGCACTTCCGAACCCGGTCTCATTCTCGCCCGCCCTCGAGGGCCGCGGCGAGTGGCTGAACACCAGCATCTACGTTTTCCGTCCTGCCCAGGCGCTGCTGGCGGGCGTCGCCTATCGCGGCACGGTGGCGGCGGGATTGAAGGACACGACCGGGGCCGTGCTCAAGGAGGATTACGTCTGGACCTTCAGCGTGGCCGCCCCGATTGTCAAGAAGTTCAACCCGTCCCAAACCATCGACGTAGACCTGCGCCAGCCCATCAGCGTGACCTTCAGCCAGAAGATGGACCATGCCAGCGCCGAAGCTGCTTTCTCGATCACCCCCGCGGTGAAGGGCTCGTTCCGCTGGGCGAACGAGGCGCCGACATCCGAAGGCGGCCCGGCGCCGGCGCGCCTGCCCGAGGGTCAGCCCGCCCTGGCCCAGACCGGCGAGGTCATGGGTTTCTGGCCGGACGCCCTCTATCCGCGCAACACCAGCTATAGCGTGTCGGTCAAGGCCGGCGCGCGAGGTCGGGCCGGGGCCGGGACGCAGAACAACGCCGGGATCACCTTCCGCACCCTGCTGGACCTGGCGATCCAGTCGACCCGGCCGGCGAACGGCGCGACGAACTGGGCACCCGGCAGCGGCGTGCAGGCCCGCTTTACCTCGCCGGTCCTGCCCGAGACGGTGATGCCCAACGTGCGTTTCGAACCCCCCATCTCGCTCACCCGGGTCTACAGTTACTACAACCAGTTCGACCGCACCTTTGTGATCAATGGCCCGTTCGCGCCGTCAAAGCGCTACACCGTCACATTTGGAGCGGCAATCGCCGACAAATACGGTCAGACGCTTGGGCGTGATGCGCAAATCTCCTTCACCACCGACAAGCTTCCGCCCTACTTCGCCCTGCAGACCCGGGCCCAGGTGGGCACCTACAACGCCGGGGTCCCCACCCGCCTGTTCTCGTCGTATCGCAATGTCAGCCAGTTGAACTTCAGCCTGTATGCCCTGAGCCTGCAGGAGTTCTATCAGATGACCGGCCCGGACCGGGCCTTTGAAACCTTCCGCAGCCTGATCCCCGAGCGCCGCCTGCGAACCTGGTCCCTGCGCTCCGAAACCGGATTGAACGAATCGGCCGTGTATCGGGTCGCGCCAGCCGCGGACGGTGGCGCGTTGGCGCCCGGGATCTATTTGCTCACGGCCTCGGCCCCCGAGGTGAAAGGCGAGGGCGAACAGCGCCACATCCTGGTTGTCAGCAACCTGCAGGTCGCGGTCAAGAATGGTGAACGGGATGCGCTTGCCTGGGTGACCGACCTGGCGACCGGCAAGCCCGTCGCCAACGCCTCGGTCGCGTTGCGCGGCAAAGACTTCGACCTGCTGGGCGGCGCCGACAGCCGCACCACGCCTGATGGCATCGCGGCCTGGGTTTCACCCGCAAAAATGGATCCCTTCCAGCCAGTCTATGCCATCGTCGGCCAGCCCGGCGAGGCCCGGTTTGGAATGGGCCTGAGCCGTTGGGCGAGCGGGATCGAGCCCTGGGACTTCAATGTCCCCACCCGCTTTGGCGAAGAGCCTTTGCGGGCGTATGTCTACACCGATCGGCCGATCTACCGGCCCGGCCAGATGGTCTACTTCAAGGGCGCGCTCCGCGACGACGACGACGCGCGCTACAGCCTGGCCGCCTCGCCGGGAACCGTCGACATCATCGCAACAAATGACCAGGGGCAGCAGGTTTACAGTGCAACGCTTTCGCTGTCAGCGGCGGGCACTTTCTCTGGCGCGGTGATGCTCGACAACAGCGCCGGAACGGGCTACTACAACATCGCCGTGCGCGGACCCGCGCCAATCGCCGCAGCCGGACAACGCGAAGATGGGTTTAGCGTCTATGGGGCGGTCGGGTTCCAGGTTGCCACCTATCGCCGGCCCGAATTCGAGGTCAGCGTCACCCCTGCCCGGACCGACATCGTCGGAAATGGGACCGTCACCGCGGTGATCGAAGCGCGTTACTTCTTCGGGGGCAACGTCGCCGGGGCAAGAGTCGAATGGTCGTTGCTGCAGCGCGACTTCTTCTTCAATCGTTACGTGGGCGAAGGCGGCTACGCCTTTGATGACTACGACTACTTCACCTTCGGGCGCGGCCCGGGGTTCAACGAGCCTGTCGCCAGCGGCACGGGTGTGATCGGCCCGGATGGCCGGCTGGTCATCGACGTGCCGGTCGACATCGCCCGTCGCAAGAATGGCGCGTCCCTGATCCTCGAAGCCAGCGTCACTGACGCCGATGACGCCGCGGTCGCGGCCCGGGCCGAGATGGTCGCCCACAAGGGTCCGATTTACTTCGGGATCACGACCGAGGACTATGTGGCCAAGGCCGGCGGGCAGACCAAGGCCCTGATTGTCACGGTCGACACCCAGGGCCAACCCGTGCCCGACACCGAGACGCAGGTGGTGCTCACCCGGCGCGAGTGGTTCACCACACAGATCGAAGACGCGGCCGGGAATCGCGAATACGACTCCGTGCCGCGCGACACGCCTGTGCTCACCCGGACCGTGCGGACCGGCGCAGATGGCAAGGCATCGGTCAACATCGACGTGAAGGACGGGGGTGAATACCGGTTGGTCGCGTCCGCGACAACGCCAGGCGGGCCGCGTGGGGCCGCATTCCTGTATGTCTCGAGCCAGTCCGGCGCGTATGTCACCTGGCGGGTGAACAACAACGACCGGATCGACATCAAGGCTGACAAGGCCGCCTACAAGGTGGGCGACACGGCCAAGATCCTCGTCCCGTCGCCCTTTAGCGGCACGGTCACGGCCCTGGTGACGGTCGAGCGCGGGCGCATCCTCTCATCCCGGCTGGTAACCCTCAAGACCAACAGCGACATCATCGAAGTGCCCGTCGACGCCAGCATGGCTCCGAACGCCTATGTCAGCGTCCTGATCGTCAAGGGCATCGACGAACGGGGCGGGCTGCCGGCCTTCCGGCTGGGCTATGCCAGCTTCAAGGTCGATCCGGGCGCGTTCGCGTTAACGATCGAACTCAAGCCAGACCGGCAGGCCTATCGCCCGCGCGACACCGTCACCTATGACATTCGGGTGACCGATGCGAGCGGCCGGCCGGCTCAGGCCGAGCTTAGCCTGGCCCTGGTCGACAAGGCGATCCTGTCGCTGGCCGAGCCCAACAGCATCGGCATTCTCGACTACTTCTACGGCGCGCGCGGGCTGGGCATTCACACCGCGTCATCGCTCAGCGTCAACGTCGACCGGGTCACGGCCGCCCTGGCCGCTGAATACGGCAAGGGCGGCGGCGGCGGCGGGTTGGCCAGCGCGGCGGACGGCGTCTTCACCCGCGAAAACTTCAAGGACACCGCCTACTGGAGCGCCGACATCGAGACCAATGCGGCCGGCGAAGCGCGCGCCCAAATCGTCCTGCCCGACAACCTGACCACCTGGCGGCTGGACGCGCGGGCGATCACCCGCGACACGAAGGTCGGCCAGGCCACCAATGAAGTGATCAGCAGCAAACCCCTTCTGGTTCGGCCAGTGGTGCCGCGATTCTTTGTGGCCGGAGATTCGGTGACGATTGGCGCGGTGGTCAACAACAACACGAATGCCGACGTCGAGACCGATGTCAGCATCGAAGCCAAGGGCGTGCGTGTGACCGGCCCGCTGACCCAGAAGGCGACCGTCAAGGCTGGCCTGACTGCGCGCGTGGACTGGGTTGTCATCGCCGAGGACGCCGCAGCCGCCGATCTGACTTTCAACGCAAAAGGCAGTTCGTATCAAGACAGCGCCAAGCCGGGCCTGGCCACCGCGCCGGGTGGCGGCATTCCGATCTTGCGCTACAGCGCCCCCGAGAACGTCGGGACCGCCGGAGATCTGTCCGAACCGGGCAAGCGCCTGGAACTGCTGGGTCTGCCCCAGCGCCTCGACACAGGCCGCGGCACGCTCGAGATCCAGGTCGACGCGTCACTTGCCTCAGCCACGGGCAGCGGGCGGCTCGCCCTGGAGCGCAGCATCTATGAGGACAACGAAACCACGGCCTCGCGGCTGCTGGCGGCCCTGGCCGAGATGTCGATCCCTGGCCGCTCGATGACGGCAGCGCGCGCCGACGCGCTGGAGTCGGTCCAGCGGCTGGTGAACTACCAACTGAGCAGCGGCGGGTGGTGCTGGTGGCGCAACGAACAGTGCCTGGCCAACGTGACGATCAGCGCCTGGGCCTACATGGCTCTGGCAAAGGCGCGCCGAGCCGGACTCTCGGTTGATCCCGGCGAGCTCACCCGGGCCGAACGCTATGTGCGCGGCGCCCTTGTGAGCGTCAGCGCGTCGACGTCGGCTCGGGCAGCCAATCAACAGGCCTTCGTGACCTTCGCGCTGGCCGAAGGCGGCGCAACTGGAATCCAGCCCCAGCTCAACTTGCTCTATGAACAGCGCGAGAAGCTGGACTACTGGGCGCGCGCGCTGGTGGCGATGTCCATCGCCACTCTCAATCCGACGGACTCGGCGCTGCGCAGCCGTTCCCAAACCATGCTGGGTGATCTGGCCAATGCCGGAATCGCCAGCGCAACCGGATTGAGCTGGCAGGAAAAACAACCTGACTGGTACAACTTCGCGTCCAACACCCGCACAACAGCCATGGCCCTTCTCGCGTTTGCCCGGCTTGACCCGACAAACGCGCTGTTGCCCAATGCGGTGCGCTGGCTGATGGTGGCCCGCCAGGGCGACACCTGGGAGACGAATCAGGAAATCGCCTGGGCGATAGTGGCCCTGACCGAGTGGATGAAGTCGAGTGGCGAGCTCAACCCCAACTACGACTGGCGGGTCACCCTCAACGACGACAGCGTGTTGAACGGTAAGGCCTCGGCCGAAACGCTGGCGACCCCGTCAACGCTGTCGATCGACGTGTCAAAGCTGCTGCGCGGCCAGACCAACCAGATCGGCTTCGAACGCGGCGCAGGCACGGGCCGGATGTACTACACCGCCCAGCTCAAGGCCTTTGTGCCCGCCGACACCGCCAAGGCTGTCAATCGCGGCATCACGATCGCACGAAAGTACGAGTTGGCGGACTGCCAGCCAGAAGCAGGCAAGCCCTGTCCGGCTATCTCGAGCGCAAAGATCGGGCAGGCCGTGCGGGTGCGCCTGACCATCGTGGCCCCGAGCGATCTGTACTTCGTGAGGTTGTCGGATGCCTTTCCAGCAGGCATGGAAGCGGTGGATAGCTCGCTGCTCACCACGGCCCAATCCGGCCCGGCGGCCGAAAGCGCGCCCAGCTTCGGATCATTGCGCGGCTGGGGCTGGTGGTGGTTTGGCAATAAGGACTTGCGCGACGAGCGCATCGACGTGTATGCGGATTCGCTCCCGCGCGGGACCTACGAATACACGTATCTGCTCCGCGCGGGGCTGGCGGGCCAATTCCAGGCAATTCCGGCGCTGATAGAACAGCGCTACTTCCCGGAGGTCTTTGGCCGTAGTGATGGCGCGGCCTTCCGCATCGAGCGCTAGCCGTCATCCCGATGCCATCCGGCGAAAACACGATCCCCGCGCTGCGCGCGGGGATCGTGTTTTCGCCGGATGTAACCAAGTTCGTTTCGAGCTGCCGTTTTTGCCAGCCTAATGTATATTGGGCTGCACGCGCAGGTTCAATCGCTCGTCCGCACAGCGGATATTGCAAGATTGGACCAAAAACGAACGAACAAGGATCGGTCCGTGGCAGTTCGTACAAGAGCACCCAAACTCCGTCGACAATGGATTGCGCGGCCAAATGCATTGGCCGCGCTCGGTAATACGCTGGACTTCGCTCTGGTGCTCATCGCGGCACCGGCGGGATATGGCAAAACGGCGCTGGCGTCGCAGTATGCGGCTAGCCAGCCGTCAGCCTGCGCGTGGCTGACGCTTACCGAAGCAGAGCGTGACCCGACTGTCATGGCGGCGATGATGCGCGAAAGCATTCTCTGTCTGCACCCTGAACTTCGGACAGCCGAGGCCGCCGCATGCGCCGAAGCACAGCCAACCGCAAAGACGCTCATTACCTTGCTCTCAGCGGATGGCGTCGCGCCCCTGACTCTCGTGCTGGACGACCTGGGATGTGTCGATGATGCGCCGCTTGCGATCGAGTTGATCTACGGGCTGGCGCGCAAGGCGCCGGAAGGCATAACGTTCCTGGCTCTCTCCCGGGCCTTGCCCCGTTCATCGCCCGATCCGCTCGTCGCCCGCCAGCAGGCCACGATCCTTGGTTCATCCCTGCTCAAGCTTCGGGAGGATGAGGCCCGCGAAATGATCGCCCGCCTGCGCGGGGTGCGGCCCGAGTTCATCTCCGCCGATGACGTCGCCGGCGCGCTTGTCGACTCGGAAGGGTGGCCGACCGGGCTCGCGCTAACCGAACAAGCCAGCGCCATGGTCGAGGATCGGGGCGGCTCCAGCGCCGAGAAGGCCGCCGATTTGATAGACGAGTACCTGGCTGACGCGGTTTTTTCGAAGGTGCCCGCCGAGACGCTTGATTTTCTGCGTCATGTGTCGATGCTCGAGCCATTCACCGAGGCCCAGTGCGCGCGGGCGGGGGTGCCGGACTGGGGCACGGGTTTGCATGATGCGCAGCGGATGAACCTGTTTCTGTCGTCGTCCAGCCTCGCTGGCGCGCCGCGGGTTTACCGCATCCACCCGCAAGTGCGGGCCAGCCTGCAGCGCGCCTTCGCCCGCCACAATCCCGGCGAATATGCGCGGGCAAGGTCAACGAAACTCATTGATGAGGCGAGGACCGGCGCTGTCACCGTCTCAGAGCCGACAAGCGGCAACCGAATTGAGGCGCGCGGCTTTGGGGTCGGGCGGGTTTGGCGGAACGGCGAACTCATGACGGCTGCGCAATGGGGCTACAACATTCCGCGCGAGCTTCTCTTCTTCATGCTGACCGCAAAAACGTCAACGCGCGAGCGCATCGGGGGCGTGTTCTGGCCCGACGCCAGCACGTCGACAATGCAACGCGGCTTCCACAACGCCAAGTTCGCCATTCGAACGGCCCTCAAGGACCAGGCGATCCTGTATGCCGACGGCGTCTATTCGGTCAACACCACCCTCGACTTGAGCTACGACGTATGGGACTTCGAAAGGCTCGTCACCGCAGCCGGGCGCGCCAACCAGGACGAGGCGCTCAACTTGTATCTGTCCGCGGCCGATCTGTACACCGAGGACTTCCTGGTCGATTCGACCCTTGATTGGGCGCTCGAAACGCGCCGCAGGTTGCAGACAAAATTCGTGCGCGCCTGCATCGAAGCGGCCGGGCTTGCGCTGCGACGGAATCAGCCGGAATTGATCTCCGAGTTATTGATGCGGGCGTACTACCATGATCGAACGCGCGAGGAACTTGCGCGCGCCCTGATTGTCACCCAGGCAGTCATGGGGAATCGGACTGCCGCCCTCGAGACCTACTCCGATCTCTCGGCGGTCCTCCGACGCGAGATGAACATCAACCCACAACCCGAGACTGAGGAGCTGGCGCGGCGCCTGCGCCTGGCCGAGCCGGTCTCCGACTTGTTTCCGCCTCTGCGCCGTTCGCAGCCCTGAACGCGCCAACGCAATGCTGATTCGAAAATTCGACCACCGCGGGCGCGAGCGCGCGCGCTATGAGGGCGACGTCATCGAGCGCTCCGCGCGCGCTGTGCGTCTTCGCGCGGTTTGGCGGACGCCGCCTGTCGCGCTGCCCTACGTGACGATCGAAACCGGCGACGTCGTGATTGAGGACTTCTACGCCGATCAATGGCGGAATGTGATGGCGTTCCAGTCCGGCACAACGGGAAAGCTCAAAGGTTGGTATGCCAACGTCACGCGGCCGGCCCAGATCTCGCAGGATGTCATCGACTGGGTCGATCTGGCCCTCGATGTCTGGATGTCGGCGGATGGCGAATTGCGGATCCTGGACGAAGATGAGTTCGAAGCATTGGCCGGCGAGCTCGAAGCGGAGGTGGCCGCGACCGCTCTGGCCGAGGCCGAGCGGGCGGCCGACGACTTGCGCGCGCGTTGGCGCGCGCACGCCAATGACCGTATCGCGGCGGCTTTGGGCGATCGGGGCTGGACGATCGGCACGGCCGAATCCTGCACCGGCGGCCTGATCGGCGACACCCTGACCGACCGCGCGGGAAGCTCAGCCTATTTTCTGGGCGGGATCATCTCGTACGACGATCGGGTCAAACGCGAGCGGCTTGGGGTCATGACCGCCACCCTCGAGTCCGCCGGCGCTGTGAGCGAAGAGACCGCGCTCGAAATGGCCCGCGGCGCGCGCCGCGCGCTCGGCGTCGATGTCGCCGTCAGCGCGACCGGGATCGCGGGACCCGGGGGCGGAAGCGTCGACAAACCGGTGGGGCTGGTTTGGCTGGCCATCAGCGCGCCAGGGGTCGAACGCGCTGAGCGCTTTGTCTGGCCGTTCGACCGGACGGGCAACAAGCGCGCCAGCGCCGATGCCGCGCTCAGGCTTGTGCTCAAGGCGTTGGAGCCTGGCCCGGCGGAAGCCTAGAGTCGCGCATGCCCGGACAAGTCAGCCCGCCGCCAGCCCCGCCCGCGCATACCGCGGAATTCTGGACCGCCCAGCAGCGCCAGGCAAGCTCACTCCACGAGGTGTCGTATCGAGGCTGCTTCAAGCCCCAGTTGCCAGCCTACTTCATCAACCGATTCAGCCGCCCCGGCGACCTGGTCTACGATCCCTTCAGCGGGCGCGGCACGACCGCGCTGGAGGCCGGGCTGCTCGGGCGCGGGGTGGCCGCCAACGATGTCAACCCGCTCAGCCGGATGCTCCTCGAGCCGCGGTTCTGGCCGCCCGAATCGGATGCGCTCATGGATAGACTCAATACGTTACATTCGGCGCCGGCGGCTCCGGGCGAGGACGGGTTGGATCTCTCGATGTTCTTTCACCCCGACACCGAGCGCGAAATCCGGCAACTCCGGGCCGCGCTGCGCGCGCGGCTGGAAGAAGGGCGCGAGGACGCGCTCGATCGCTGGATTCGAATGGTCGCGACCAACCGGCTGACCGGCCACTCGCCAGGATTCTTCTCGGTCTACAGCCTGCCGCCCAATCAGGCGGTCTCGCAGGACAGCCAGATAAAGATCAACGCCCGCCTCGATCAAGCCCCGCCGTATCGAGATACCCGCGCGCTCATCCTGCGCAAGACGCGCAGCCTGCTGAGGAATCTGACCGCCGAACAGCGCCAGGCGCTCGCGCGGGCCAGCGAAACCACGATATTCCTGACCGGCGATGCCCGGCGCACGCCCGGCCTGCCCGATAACAGCGTCGTCCTTACCGTCACGTCACCGCCCTTTCTGGACGTTGTCGACTATGCCGCCGACAACTGGCTGCGCTGCTGGTTCAATGGCATCGATGCCGGCCAGATCGCCGCGGGTCTGACCACGCCGCGCGGGTTGGCGGCCTGGTCTGAAACCATGGGCGATGTGCTGATCGAACTGCAGCGGATAACCCGGCCTGGCGGGCACATCGCCTTTGAAGTCGGCGAGGTGCGCGGCGGCAAGATCCGCCTCGACGAAGCGGTCGTGCCGCTGGGAGAAGCGGCCGGGCTGATGACGGTTGGGGTTTGGATAAACACCCAACGTTTTACAAAGACCTCCAACATCTGGGGTGTGAGCAACAACACCCATGGAACAAACACCAATCGGGTGGTTGTCTTTCAAAAACCATGAACCAGGAACAACTCGACCACATCGCCCGCGATATCGGCACGCCGTGCTATGTCTATGACGCCGAACGCATCCGCGAAAACTATCGCGCAATCTCGGGCGCCTTTGCCAGCGACACGCCGCTGATGATCTGCTTTGCGGTAAAGGCCAACGGCAATTTGAGCGTGCTCCGCATGTTGCGCGAGCTCGGCGCCGGTTTCGATGTGGTGAGCGCCGGGGAAATGCAGCGGGCGCTGCGGGCCGGCGCGGCGCCCGAGACCATCGTCTTCGCCGGAGTCGGCAAGACGGATGCAGAACTCTCGGCGGCGCTGATGGCCGGGATCGGCTGGATCAACGTCGAGAGCGCGCAGGAGCTCGGCGTGTTGAGCGATCTGGCCAGCCACACGGGCCGCAAGCAGCGGGTCGCCCTGCGCATCAACCCAGGCGTCGACGCCCACACCCACAGCTACATGACGACTGGCAAGGCGAGCAACAAGTTTGGCATCGAGCGCGAAACCGCGCTGGACATCGCCCGGCGCCACGCCGACTACCCGGGCGTCAGCGTCGAGGGCATCCATTTTCATATCGGCTCGATGGTGACCGAGCCCGAGCCGTACGTGGCGGCGGTTCAGATCGCCCTCGGACTGATTGCCGAATTTCGGGACTTGGGAGTTGTCATTAACACGTTGGACATCGGCGGTGGCTTCGGGGTGGCCTACACCCCCGACCAGATCGGCGCGCCGCTGGGTGAAATCGCGGCCGCGATTCTGCCCCTGATCAAGGCCGCCGGGCTTGAGCTTCATCTCGAGCCGGGCCGCTACATCGTCGCCGACGCCGGGGTGCTGCTCACCCGGGTTTTGTATACAAAAAACAATGGTGGCGTGAACTACGCCATCGTCGACGCGGCGATGAACGATTTGATCCGGCCGGCGCTGTATGGGGCGCGGCACATGCCCACGCTTGTTGGCGTCAAACAGCCGGGAAACTCGTTGCTATACGAACTTGTCGGCCCGGTGTGCGAGTCAGGCGACTTCCTCGCCCATGAGGCCGAGCTGCCAATGCTGGAACGCGGGGCGTTGATTGCGTTCGGGCATGCCGGCGCCTATGGAATGAGCATGGCATCCAACTACAACACCCGGCCGCGCGCGCCCGAGGTGATGGTCGACGGCGCAACCTGCCGGATCATTCGGCCGCGGGAAACGCTCGAGCATTTGATGGCCGGCGAGTGAATTGGGGCTGTTTTCGGGTTGACCCAGCCATCCGCGGGATTACAATCCATGCATTGGCGTAACTGCCTATGCTGGGCTCGCAGGATTGTGCGGGCTCAGGCACCAAATCCAAATAGGAGAAGCATTTCATGAAGTCCAAGATGACGATGCCCGTGCTCTCGCGGCGCAAGTTTCTGGTCCTGACGGGCCAGGGCGCAGCCGCAGCCGCTTTGGCCAGTTGCGCCGGCGCAGCGCCGGCCGCCCCGGCCGCAACCAACGTTCCCGCCCCAGCCGCGCCGCCGAAAGTCTCGGGCAAGGTTGAATTCCTTGCGTGGGGCGACACCGGCGACATCGCCACATGGGAGACGTTGCAGAAGACGTATTTGCAGAAATATCCCGATGTGCAGTTGACGTTGACGCCGATCACGGACCCCAACAACAACTTCTACCCGAAGCTGCAAACCTCTATCGCCGGGGGCACCCCGCCTCAGGTCGCCTCCTTCCAGGGCTGGGAGTGGCAGGTCTACGCCGACAAGGGTGTGCTCGCGCCGATCGACGATCTTATCAAGCGCGACAAGGCCGAGGCGGCCTATCCCGACCTCAAGTCGCTGAATGACAGCACCATCCGCAAGGGCAAGCGCTACATGATTCCGATGCAGCTTGCCACGATGTTGATGTATTACGCCAAGAAGCCCTTCCAGGAGGCCGGTATCCCATTCCCGACCGACGATTGGACCTACGATCAGTTCATCGACATCGCCCGCAAGTTGACAAACCCGGCCAAGAAGATGTGGGGCATCCAGCCCAACAACTCCTGGTTCCGCGACATCCATTGGATCCGCGGCACCGGCAAGACCGAGTTCGACAACATCATGGACCCCAAGAAGGCCCAATTCAATCAGCCCGAAATCGCCGCGGTGCTCCAGCAGGTCGTCGTCGACTGGGCCTACAAGGACAAAATCGCCCCGACCTCAGCCGACATGACCGGCGGGGCCAACCAGCTTCAAACCGGCAACACCGCAATGCGCTACGACGGCCCGTGGTTCTTCCCGTCGCTGAACTCGCAGAAGCTGCGCGACGACAAGAAGAACGTCGAATTCGACGTCGTGCTCATGCCGAAGCAGGCCGACGGCAGCCGCCCCCATCGCGGCTGGTCCGAGGGCATCGCCGTGCTCAAGAGCAACAACATCGAGGGCGGCTGGTCGCTGGCGAACTACTTCAGCGGCGAAGAGGGCCAGAAGATCTATGCGACGAACACTGGCCGCATCCCGAGCATTCAGAAACTGGTCAACGACTGGTGGATCCCAACCGTCGCCGACGCCGGTTTCGGAGTGAAGAATGGGAAGGCCTTCATCGAGGCCAACAAGAACACCCAGCTCGACGTCGTCAGCGGCATTCCCCGCTCGAAGATGTGGGCCGAGGTCGTCAAGCCGACGGCCTACGATCCGATGGTCGCCGGCACTAAGAAGGCGAGCGAGGTCCTGGCCGACGTCGATGCCAAGCTGAACAAGCTGCTCGACGAGTACTGGGCCGCCAACAAATAACCGCGTCCGACTAGACGCAAGTTGCAGTAAAGAGGGGCGCACGAATGTGCGCCCCTTCTCGCATATGGCAAGGCTGATTCCCGAGACGATATTCCCCGTCCCGGCGCACGCCGGGACGGGGAATATCGTCTCGGGAGGTCAGTATTGTTAGCGGTTCTTGGGATTCAGGACTATGGCAACAACATCTTCGTTCTTCCGTGCGCCCACCCGAGTGCAGCTCCGCGAATGGCTCGACGGCTATATGTTCGCCCTGCCCTTCATCATTGGTTTTCTGGTCTTCTTCCTTTTCCCGATGGGCTATTCGGCCTGGCTGGCCGCCCAAAAGTGGGACCTCATCGGCGAGCCGGTATTCGTGGGCTTCGCCAACATTCAGAAGGCGCTCACCGACGAACTGGCGCTCAAGAGTCTTTATAACAGCGCCTACTACACGGTCTTCGCCGTGCCATTCCAGCTCGTGATTGCGTTCACCCTCGCGCTGGCGCTCACCCAGCGCGTCCGCTTCCGCGATTTCTATCGGGCCGGGTTTTATCTGCCAATCATCATCCCCGTCGTCGCCAGCGCCGTGGTCTGGCAGCGCGTCTTTCACCCAGACAGCGGGATCATGAACAACTTGATGGGTCTCTTCGGCGTGCCGCCTCAGAAGTGGCTGTC
>Ga0073902_10001284_pt1 | contig 13716 bp, 7 predicted proteins | sample KloWWTmeKNB19Kit_FD_66667 | JGI IMG/M metagenome (GOLD analysis project Ga0073902, IMG submission 66667) | Active sludge microbial communities from Klosterneuburg, Austria, studying microevolution and ecology of nitrifiers - Klosterneuburg... | ecosystem: Engineered > WWTP > Aerobic digester >...
GTCGATAGCGGCCTCAGGTTCGCCGCTTAACTTAATGCCATTGGGCAAGATGACCGCGCCCCAGGCAGATGCGCGACTGGGAGCGCAGGCGGATAGCCTCGTCAGCCGCCGGCGCTGGCCTCTTCGAGAAAGCGCAGCACAAGCGCATTGAACTGATCAGGCTGCTCAATGCTGGGCAAGTGCGCCGTATCCATTTCTTCCAGCCGACCCTCGGGCGCCTGCTGGGCCAGATACGCCATCGAACGCTGGCTGCCGATGGTGTCGTAGCGGCCCGAGATGGCCAGCACCGGCACCCGCACATCCCACAGGCGCAGGGCCGCCTCGGGCGACATGGGCAGGCCGCGCGCCTGGTTGTCCTGGCGGGTGAGGTTGACCCAGTTCAGAGCCATCATGCGTGCCCGCATCGCGGCTGGCAGGCGCGTCTCGGGCTGGCCCGGGCCGTCGCACCAGAGTTGGGTCTCGAGCTCCCACAACCGGCGCACAGCGGCCGGTTCCTTGAGCCCATCGACCTTCTCAATGGCGTCAAAGAGCGCCATTTCGGTTTCCGGCACATCCGCGCCGGTGTACGCGTCGAACCCGCTCACCCCCCCGCACACCGCCACCAGGGCGGTGAAGCGATCGGGGTAGTCGATGACCGTATCCAGCGCGATCTGGGCCCCGCGCGAACAACCGATCACGGCCGCCCGCTCGATCCCGGCGAAGTCCATCACATCGAGCAGGTCCTGCCGATTGCTGAACGCGACGGCCTGGGTGCGCGAGCCGCCAAAGCCGCGGGTGTCATAGCGCAGACAACGAAACCGAGAGGTGAAGGCCGGCCATTGCTCGTCCCACATCCCGAGATGGGCGACCCCGGCGTGGACAAAGACAAGGCCCGGGCCCTCGCCCGCGACTTCGTATAACAATTCGCCATCGCGAACCGGCGCATATCCAAAGCGATCTTGCATGTGACCTCATCCGCGCACAGGATGGTCTATTCTCGCTCAGGCTGGGAAATCTATCCGCAGATTCCGCCGATTTACGCAGATTCGGGTTGGCATTGCATCCTAGAAAAGAAGATCGGCGTGAATCGGCGGAATCGGCGGATCAAATTCTGACGCTCGATCAGGCCCGGCGGATGACGCACATGACCCGGCCCTGGATCTGGGCAAACCGGGCATCGACGTAGAAGGGCTTGAGGGTCGGGTTCTCGGGCTTGAGCTTGAGGCGCTTGCCTTCCTTGTAAACGCGCTTCAAGGTGCTTTCATTCTTCTCAGTCAGGAATACCGCCGCCAGTTCGCCATTTTTGACGTCGGTTTCCTTCTTCATGATGATGATGTCACCGTCATGGATGAGCGCATCGATCATCGAATCGCCGCTCGCGATCAGGGCGAACAAATCGTCGGTGTCCTTGACCAGGCTGCGCGCGATTTGGATCCGATCATCGGCGCTGCGCAATGCGTCCGCATCCGGGGTCGGCACCGGCCCGGCGCCACAGGTGATGACCCCAACCAGCGGCACGCTCACCATATCGCGGGCGACGACCCGGCCTGGATCGTTGATGACCACGCCCCGCGAGCGCCGCTTGTAGCGGTCGAGCATGTTGGCCTTCTCGAGATCCTTGAGGTAATAGCTCACCATCGAGGTGGAACTGATCTTCGCCCCAGCCTGAATCTCACGGATCGTCGGCGGCACGCTGTTGTCGTTGATGTACATCGTGATGAAGTCCAGCACCCGCTGCCGGCCTTCATTTTGCGAACCATGCGCCAATCGCGCCATAACGCCTCTCCTGGCGCCGGAAGCCCGCGACACGCGCTTGCCTGCTGCGCCCTTTAGAACCCTTGTTCTAATTGTAGTCGAACATGCGTTCTATTGTCAAGGGTAATGGTGCGGAGGTTTGTGAGAATCACACTTCCCGCCTGGATGCTGTTGCGAAGCTCAGCGTGATATATGGATCAAGCCAAGCTCGACGACATCCGTTCCATCCGCGGCGCGCAAGCGGCGCTGGGTGTCCGGGTCATACAGCCCGGCGATCAGGCGATACTCGCCCGGCGGGAGACCATCGGGCAAGAGCACCGAGTGTTCGTCCTGGAGATACTCGCCGGGTAGCCAGCCCTCGGTCGGACAGGCGCCCGCGCACGGGTCGCCATCGTGACCGGCCCGCCGCTCGCCGGTCGCGTCCCAGAGCTGAACGAAGGCCTTGAAATTCCGGCCGGCCTCGCTGGCCGCGCGCCACAGCACGCTGACCGTGATGGACTTGCCCGCCTGAATCGGCTCGGATAGGCGCAAGCCGGCCGCCTCGGCGAAACCGCCCAGAACCCTCGGCGCGGTTATCGGCGCAAAGCCCGCTGGCAGTTCCAACCCATGCGCCCGCGCGCTGAGGATGAGATCGAACAACGGTTGAGGCACACCCTCGCCCAGGCGCGCCCGCAGGACATAGGTCCCGCCCGTGGCAGCCACCGGAATCCGAAGACTGGCCGAGGCCCGCCAGACGTCGCCGGCCTGCCATTGGGTGAGCGGGAAGCCGGGGGTCGGGGCCTGGCAGCCCAGATCCACCCGGCCGGGGGGACCCAGCAGATCGAAACAGACTCGCGCATCCACGCCCGGGGTTTGATTCGCCCGCCAATACAGCGGGACGACCAGGCTCTGACCCGGCTGCGCGCGGGCAAGTTCGCCATCGATGCCGATGATTTCGACCGCCGCCGACAACGCCGCGGTCAGCCTGCGCCCGGGCCGAATATCGGCGGCGGCCACGCTCGCGGCCGGCCTGCCCAAGGTCACCGTCATCACTCGGGCCAGCGAGGCCTCGAAGCTCACCCCCTTGCTTTGCCCGTCGGCGTCGAGGATCGGCACGCGTTGCTGCGGCACGCCCTTTGGATACAGCCCAGCCCGCAGCACATAGTCACCGGGCGGAGTGAGCGGCATAAGCGGGAAAGTCCGGGTGTCGCGGGTGTACTCTTCCGGCGTCCAGCGCGAGGTGGGATACACCCCATCCGGGTGGGGCGTGTCAAGGCGGGCGATGCTCATCCCGTTGGTGTCGACCAGATCGGTGAACACGGCGTAGTCCCGATCCGGTTGAGGCTGGAGGGCGCGCCAGAACAGATCGACGCGCACGACCTCGCGTCCCGGCGCGACGCGCGGACGGTCTGCCGCGATTAACTCGAGGGCCCGATTGAAGTTGGCGTTGACGGGCTGGGCGCCGGCCACCGCCGGGCCAGCCAGGCGGGTGCCACGCAGGGCATTGGTCGATGTGTCCAATGCGCTGGACTTGTAGGCGCTGAGACCTATGCTCAGCACGACGACCAGCCCGCCCAGGAGCCAGGTGCCGGTCCATTCCGGCCCCGCTGTCGCGCGCCGGTCGCGGCGCCGGATCGCAACAATCACGAAGATCACTCCGCCGATCACAAGGCTGGCCAACGTGATGCCATCCGCCAGGTCCCGAATGGGGGTCGAGCCGAAGATCACCCTCAGACGATGGACACCTTCCGGCAGAACGATCTGAATCAACCCTTCAGGTTTGCTCGGGGTGATTGGAGCCGCTTTGCCGTCGATTGCGGCGATCCAGCCCGGGAAGTAGAACTGGCTGAACACAATCGGCATCGCCGCCGGCGTCGTAAGCACCGCCTCATATCGAAGCGGGCTGGCGATCTCAACCCGGCTGCTGGCAGCCAGAGCAGGGCTGATCGGGGCCATGGCGCGCAACGCCAGACTTGGGGAATCCACCGGCGGGAAAACGGCCGCATCCCGCGGAAGATACTCGCCAATGGACGTTGTGCCGACAATGCCCAGGCGCCGCTCGGCGGCGGCGATGTCGGCGATCGCGGCCGGCGGATCCGCCGGAAACCGGCGCGCGTATTGCCAGCCAAAGCCGTAGGCCATCGTGGCGCCGATCAGCAGCGCGGTGACGACGGCCTCACCCACCTGGGGCGACCCACGCAGACGCCCGAGCAGCCCTGCGCCAAGACCCGCCAGGACGGATATGCCAGCCCCGGCCAGCAGCGCCAGAAACAGGCTGGTCATGCCCAGAAAGCGCGAGGGATACAGCACAAAACGCAGGAGCGGGATCGCCTCCCACAGGGGTGTCGAGATGTCCAGCGTCATCAGCGCGCCCACGAGCGTTCCCGCGCCGAGAAAGCCCGCCCAAACCAGCATGCTCGACCGCTGGCCACGCTCACGGGCAGCCCGTCCAACGAGACCTGCCCACCCAAGCGCGCCCAGCAGCGCGCTCAGCGCGCTGAGGCCCAGCGGGGCGGTGTCGTTGACCAGGCGGAAGTCGAAGCGGACCGGCAGCGCGATCAGCCCCGCTATGGGCAGAAAGGCGGTGTGAAAGTCGTAGGCGGCCGACAGCGCCTGGTCAAGCTGACTGAGGTCGCGTTCAAGGAAGGCCGGCAGCCAGAAGAAGGCCGAGAGCCCCAGCCCGAGGGCCAGCACGGCCGCGGCCCGAGAGGTGTCGCGCAGCCAGCGACCGCGTCCCGCCTGAACCGCCAGCAGGAGCGCCCACACGGCCAGGAGCGGCGAGAACACCAGGGCGGTGATGTTGTGGCTCAGGGCCAGCCCGGCATAGCTCAGGGCGGCCAACAGGCCATGGATGGGCCGGCCCTCGCGTTGCAAACGGGTCAGCGCCCAAAACACCCAGGGGACGATCGCCAGGGCCAGCACCTCGGCCAGGGCGCTGCGGGCCATGACGTCGAGCAGCACGTACGGCGCAAACGCATACGCGGCTGCGGCCCCGAGCCCGCCGGAGTCGCCCAACCGCTCGCGCGCCCAGGCGAAGGTCCCGGTCGCGGCCAGGAACAAGGTCAGCCCAAAGACCAGCAGTGTCGCGGGCCCAATCCCGGCCCCAAGCGCATGAAAGCCCGCACCCAGGTAGTGGGCAAGCGGCGCGTAATACAGCAGGATGGGATAACCATATCCGCCGGCCAGAAACGGAAACCAGCGCGAATATAGAAACCCCTGCCCAAGCATCTCCACGAGCGCCGCAATCCGATAGTAGTGGAGCAGAATATCGGCCCCGCGCGGAAGCAAGCCCGCGAAAAGGGGTTGGGCGGCCGCAAGACCGATCGATCCAGCCCCGAGCCAGGGCGCTATTGCGCGTAGCCCGCGCGCGAGCGAGAGAGGGGGGGCAACATCGGATGGCACAGCGTCTGGCATGGGGCACGATTGTCAGCGAAGGAACCTGCTGTCGCTGTTATTATCGCCGCATGACTTCGCCCGCCCGCGACCCCGCCACGCCAGCATCTGCCCGTGGCGCGCGGGATTTCGGGCCTTCCACCGCCCATCTGGCCCTGGTTTTGCTCGGATTTATCGCGTGCGCTCAGGCGCTGTGGTTGCCGTTTTCGGCGTCCGACCTTGCCTGGGTCTCGGGCGCCGCCACGCTGCCAGCGCTGACGCTGGCGCCTGATGGAATGCTCTTTCCCGGGCTCATGTCCAGCGACGCGCCCGTGATGATGCGCCTGATCCGCATCGGCGCTCACCTCATCGTCGCCCTGCTCATCGCTCAGTCCCTCCGCGGCCGCTGGCGCCAGGCAGCCGCCCTGGCCGTGCTGCTGGCCTCGCCGGTGGCCTATCGGGTCGTGAGCTGGATGCCCGCCCTTGGGTTGCAACTATCCGCCGCGATGTTTTTCGCGGGGGCATCCCTGATCCGACGCCGGCGCCGGGTCGCGGGCGGCGGCATCGCCTTCGCCGGCCTGCTCTGGTTTGGGTTGGGAATATTCGTTGGTCCACCCGAGCTGCGCGCGCTGGCCGGCTCGGCCGGCACGTGGATGGCTTTCGCCCTGGCGGCCACTCTCGGCATCGACGCGGTCCGCATCCACCGATTGGGCCGCCTGTCCCGCCCCGCCCACGCCCTGGCGGCCCTGGCCGTCCCAGCTCTGGCCCTCAGCGGCGCGCTGGCTTCGGCTGGCTGGTTGCGCGGCGCCACGCTCGCCCTGGCGCCTGTTCGGAGCGCTCTCGGCATAGCGCAGGGTCGCGAAAAAGCCTCAACCGTTATGCTTCTCAACTCTCCGACCTGGCTTGCCGTGCCAAACACGGATCCCGCGGGTCCGGCATATGGCGACTGGCTGCTGCCAACGGAGCCGCTGGCCCGCGCGCCAGGCTCCAGCAATTTGACCCTGCGCGTGGCCCGCACCCCCGACCTGATTCTGACCCGCCACTACGCGCTGGGCGGGTTGATCGCCCACTATGATGGCGCGATCGTGATGGAAAGGAGCCAGGTACTGACCGAAGCGCTGGGCGCCGACGCCCTGGTCCTTTCGCCCTATGGCGCCAAGACGGACGAAGATGCGGCTGTGGTGTGGCGCAGGGTCGAGCCTGCCCGCCCAGCGCTGGCTCGCTTCGAATCCTCCCAGGGCGTGGTGACCCTGCTGGACGCGTCGGCCTGTCTCGACCCGGCCGGCGCGCTTTGGGTGCGCACGGCGCTTCGGGTGGATGCGATCTCACCGGCCGCCACCGGCAAGCTTTTTCGGCATGCCCTGGCCCGGGCCGATTCCGACGCGCAGTTGGCCGGCAACGACGCGCCGCTGATGGGCGGTCTCGCCGAGCTGGCGGATCTCCCCATCGGCGTCGCCTTTGAAGACCTGAACCTCTTTGAGCCAAAACGCATTCCAGCCAGCGCGGTTCGCCTGGGGATTTACGATTGGAAGACGGGTGCCCGTTGGAAATCGGCATCGGGCGATTCGGCCGGAGGCGCGCCGCTGCCGGGTGATGCCTGGGTCGTGCCGGTAGACTTCCGGGCCACCTGTGACTCGCGATGAGCGTCTCAACCTCTCCCCCCGCGCTCCCCGCGAACCCCGCCCTGCTTGCCGTCCCGGAGGCGCGGACCGACGCGTATGTTTCCTCGCTCACCGGCATTCGGGCGGTCGCCTCAGGCATCGTAGTGCTGTTTCACTATTTCCTGGCGGCCAAGGCTGTTCGCGCGGCGGACCTGCCTGCCGTGTCATGGCTGCTTGGGAATGGTCAAGCCGGCGTGTCAATTTTCTTTGCGCTGTCGGGCTTCCTCATTACGTTGCGCTATCGCGACAGTTTCGCCCGCGGCACAGTCCGGTTTCGCAATTACTGGCTTCGGCGCCTGATCCGGATCTACCCCGTCTACGCCTTTACCCTGACCTTTGGCGCGATCGTGCCAGCACTGCTCGAAGGGAGCAAGGACTATGCCAACCCGCTCACCTGGATCGGACTGTATGGCATGGGCCAGGCCCTGTCGTTCTCGATATTTGCGCTGGGCATCCCGGTTGGCTGGTCGCTCACAATCGAGGAAATTTTCTACCTCATTGCGCCACGCCTGGGCCGCTGGCTTGACAGCGGACGCGGGGGGATTGCCATCGTCGTTGGGACAGGGGCGATCATCGCGCTGGTCAGCGCCGGCATATTTGCCTTGACCGTGCTGCTGCCAGTCGGGCCGGCCGGAGAGGCCCTCGGTCCGTGGCTGTCCGGGATGCCGCTTGACTTGTTCTACAACGCCAGCTTCTTCGCCCGCATCCCCGAATTTGCGAGCGGGATGGTCGGCGCGATCCTGCTTCTGCGCTTCCGCACCCGTGTCGTTCCACGCGCACGCGCGCTGGTCCTCGGCGGGACCGCCGCAGCCGTGCTCTTCATGTTCGCTCAAAACGTGGCATTTGGAGCTGGCCAAATCGGCTTGTACGCCGTATTGCGTTTCCTCTCGGCGACGGGCGGCGCCGCGCTCATGCTCGGGCTGGCGAGCGCCCCACCCAATACCGTGATCGCACGCTTTCTCAGCCTGCCGCTGATGGACTACCTGGGCAAGACCTCTTACGCCCTGTATCTTGTTCACCTGAGCATTCCAGTGCAGCGGATCTGGAGCGGTCTGGTCAGTCTGCCCATCCATCCCCTCTACAGCGTGCCCATCATCTATGTCATTGCGGTGGGGGCCAGCATCCTGCTGTATGAGCTGGTCGAGCATCCTGCGCACACCTGGCTGTCGAAGCGCCTTCGGTAATCGCGCAGAAGCCTGCTCTTGCGGCCTAAGTCCGCCCAACCCAAGGCAGAAAGTAAAGCCTCGGCGCGGGCCAGAGCCAGGTCGCCGCCCCCCACCACCCGCCCAAACCATCATCTGCGCGGGCAGAGGCCAGCCAGGGCACAACGTTTCCGCTCAAGTCACGCACCCAGAAGTCGATCCGCGACGCAACCGTGACGGTGGCGGATTCTCCTGGCCCGAGTGCGCCCCGCCACGCCACCCGGGGCGCGTTGGCCCCGGGCGGACCGGCGGTCAGCGTCCCTGGGCCGTCCAGCGCCAATGTGCTCGTGATCAGTTTCAACCCGAACGGGACAGCCGTCGTCATCGATCCGGACGCCGTCAGCACGCCAAGGTTGAGCACCCGGACCGTCCACGTGATCGACTCGCCTGGGCGTGGCCTTTCCGGAGCAAGGTCAAGGGTCACCGACAACTCCGGAGTGGCCATGCGGAGCGGCCATTTTCGAGTGAAGCGCAGGCCGAGATCGGGCAGCGCGATGTGGGCGGTCACTGTCATTGGCGCGCCAGGGTCCGGCATGCCTGGCGCCTGAACCGCAAATGGAAACGAGATGATGTCCCCGGCCCCGATCTCGCCCGTCCATGCCCCGCCAAATGCGGCGCCGGCGCCGGCAAGGGTGGTTGTCAGGGCGGCCAGCCCGCCTTCGAAAGCCACCGACACCTGCACTGTTCGGGTCAGCGTTCCCGCGGGCACGAAGACGTCATCGGCCCGCAGGGTGAGCGTCATCGCGGCTTCATCGCCGGCTCCGACGACCTCCCGGCCGCCCGCCAGGTTCGATGCGCCCAGCGGGCTTAACCAACCCGCAATCTGCTCGATCAGGGTCAGCCGGACGGTCGGCGTGTAGGCCTCGAAAGGATAGGGCATGAAGATCGTCCGCCACGGGGCGACAGCCGGACTGGCCCGGCCCTCGCGAGCCAGCGCGGCCGGCTGTCCACTCTGACCGCGCGCGATCACGTGGGTGGCGGACATCGGCACAAGCGCGCTGCTCAGGTTCCAGTTGTAGCCGGCCGGCCACGGCAGCAGCGATCCGCCCGAGAACGCGCGCAGCCCGACGGGATTGCCGGGCTCGGCGACAGTCCGCGAAAACGTGTCGTCGAAAAGGACCCCCGCCACGCCCAGATAACGCTGGCTGAAATCATCGACGCCGGTGTAATACAACGCCGCCTGGCTGGTATAGAACAGCCGCCCGCCGCCATCGAGATAGGCGGCCATCGTCTGCTCCTCGCCCGGCGTAATGGGGTCAAACCAGTCATATCCGTTGAACCACATGACCATCTGATAGCGCGCCAGCATTTGGGCGGAAGGCCGGGGCACCGGCGTTTGGGCGGTGACTGATCGGCGCCAAAGTGTGCTCCACAGGTCAAAATCGATTCCTGCGGCGCGCAGCGCGTCCATATAGGCGACCTCGCGGTCATACCAACGGTCATCATCAATCAGCAGCACGCCAGCCGGCGTATGGGTCAGATAGTCCAGGGTCGCCGTTGTGGTTGGGGCATCGTCGGCCATGGCGGTGATCCGCGATAGATCGGCCGCCCGGCCGGTAACCGTCAAAGGGATGCGCATTGTGGCGGTCACAATCGCGGTTTGACACGGAGCCAGCCGGACAGTGTTTGTCGACAACTCGGTCGGCCAGAGATTCTCCGAGATCGTAAGGCGGAACGTCTGGGTGATGCCCGCCTCGCCCGTGTGGCGCACACGAAAGGGCCGCGTAATCACGGCGCCAGGCATATCCACCGCATCGACTGTCGGCAACGAATCCTGCGCGGCCAAACCGACGCCGAGCGTTGGGCTGGGCGCGGCCAGCAGGTCCAGGCTCCGGCCAAGCGCTTCGGCCCGGCCCGCCGCAGTGGCGATGGCTTCGAGGCCGAACCCAAAATACGCCAGGCGATAGTTCAGGCATTGTCCGGTGAACACCCCGGCCGCGTCGGAATTGCTTAAGGCGGGGGCCTCATAGCGGCCGAGCACCTTTGAAAAGTCGCCGTCCGAAACGCGGAATTGGTCTGGGGTGAACTGATTGTTCGCGCCTGTGCCGCCGGCGATGGTGTAAACGGATCCGGCCCAAGCGGTTCCAGTCTCACCCAAAATATGCTGTGTGCCTGCATCATCGCCTTCCCAGACCACATTCAGCAGCCGGAAGTAGGGCACAATTCCAAACCACCCGCTATCGTAATAGCCGATATCCTGACCCGACAAGATCAAACGCCGCCCTGTCCCGAGATAGCTCGACAGGGCCGGGCCCGCGCCGATGATGCCGGGCGAATCGAAGGGTGCAGACCAGACCACGGCGTCATAGCCGAGCAGGCGGGTGACGGTCGGTGTGTCACGCGGGACTTGCTTGACGACGATTTCGTCCCAGGTGCGACCGAGCGCGCTGAGCGCCTCGCGATATTGGCCGATGGCGCTGCCATAGTAAAAGGCGCCGCCGTCGACCAGCGCCAGGCGCAGCGTCGGCGTCAGCGCGAAGTCGGCGTCGCTCAAACCGCCGTCGGCGATGGTGACGGTGCGGGTCTGGACAAAGTAGCCCAGTGCGCGCGCCTCCAACGTGTAGACGCCAGCCGGCAAATCCAAACCGTATCGGCAAGGCGCGCAGCCAAGATTCGACGGACTGCCGCGGGGCGTGTCCAGCGCGCGCACAGTCGCGGTGATGTACGCGCCGCTGACTGCATCGACCACTGAACCACGGGCCATCCCGGACGCGTCCGGCGCCAGATCGAAATCGACAATCACACTCTTGCTCGTCAGCAGCAAGCGCGGCCCGCTCTCGGATGAGGAAAAACCAAATGCGCTGACCGAGATCGTATAGATGCCGGCCGGCCCAGGCAGATAGAAGCGCCCCGAAGCGTCCGTCGAGATCGAAGATGCGACCAATCCGCCGCCGGTGTCACCGTGAGCGGAAACCAGCGCGCCGCTGATCGGGACACCCCCGTCGACGACGGTCCCGCTGAGCAGCCCGGTATCCATCACCGTCAGCGCCGCGGCAAATGCATCGATCCGCCCCCAGCCCGAGTCATTGTTGGGCAGTGTTGTGGACAGCGGAATCGCGGTGCGGGTCAGTACTTCAAGCGCGGCAGCGCCGCCGAGACCGGGATTCGCGCTGAGCAAGAGCGCTGCGGCGCCAGCAACATGGGGGGCCGCCATCGATGTGCCGTTGTATTTCCTGTAGACCCCTCCCGGCGTCGCCGAAAGCACACCCACCCCAGGCGCGCTGACCAACGGTTTTGTTTCATCCCACACCGACGGCCCGCGGCTGGAGAAGTAGGCGATGTCATCGTCTTCGTCGCTGGCCCCGATCGCGGGCACGCCCGGATTGCTGCCAGGGGATCCAACAGTTCCGGCCCCGGGTCCGCTGTTTCCAGCAGAGAAGATGACGAGGATCCCGGCGCTCTGCAGGGCGGCAATCTCCTCGCCAAAAACCGCCGAGGCGCCGTCGCTGCTGCCCCACGAGTTGTTCACGATGTCGGGCGCATTACCAGCGTCTCCGCCGGGCGCAAGGATGAACTCCATTGCGGCGATCAGCCAGGTGTCATAGCCGACCCCGGCGCTGTTGAGCCCGCGGGCGGCCATCCAGCGTGCGCCGGGTGCGACCCCGATCCCTTCGCCACCGACCATCGTGCCCATGGTGTGGGTGCCGTGGCCGTGTCCGTCAAACGGATAAACGGCGCCGTCATCGGTGGTGTCGATCCAGTTGCGCAGGTGATCGAAGACCAGACCATTCCCATAGCCCCGGTAGCGGGCCATCAGCGCGGGATGGGTCCACTCCACACCGCTGTCGATATTGGCGACCACGACGCCAGTGCCGTCCACACCAAGACCCCGCCGGACCAGATCCGCCCGGATTTTGGAGATGCCCCAGGTCGCGCCAGCCGCGCCCGGGGGATCAAAAACGGCATTCGCGCCGATTACGGCGGCCCGGGCCATCATCGACGCAATCGCGTCGGCGGCAGGCGTGGGCGCGTCGCTCAGGTACTGCCGCGCTTCATCGAGGGCGACCGATCGCACATCGGGACGGGCAGCGAGCTCGGCGATGGCGCCAGGCGTGGCGCGCAGTGCGACAGCGTTTGAAATCCAGAACCAGCGCTGCCGGCTCACCCGGCCTTCGGATTCTGCCTTGGCCAGGGCAACCCGCGGCGCGGCCTGCGCGGCATCGGCGACGGCCCGCAACACGGCGACCACCCGGGCGCCTCGCACGGCGCGGCTGGCGCTCTCAGCGCCGGCCAGAGCAAGCGGCAGATCGGCCTTCGCGCCAAAGCGCACCAGAATGGGCAATTGCTCATCCGGCGCCGCAGCATCCAGCGCTTTCGCAAGCGCGGGTGAAAGCTTGAGCAGCGGATACTCCGGCGCAATGCGACCGGCCGCGGCGGAGGGGCTGGCCGGCATGACGCACACGACCAACACAAACGCCAATACTGCCCGGTAGAAATCACGCATCGGGACATTCTACAATTCGGGACTTTTCATGAACCATCCTCCTCAACGCCGGGCGCTCTCCGGCTACCTGATCAGTTTCCTGGCTGCCGCGGTCTGGGCCGGAACGGCGCCCGGGATTAGTTTTCTGCAAAGGCAGAACGTGCCCAGCCTCACCATCGCCTTCTGGCGCGACGTTGTCATCGCCGTGGCCCTGATGGCCGGAATTGGGCTGATCCGCCCGGCCGCCCTGCGGATCGACCGCTCGAGCATGAAGGGGATGATGATCGCCGGCGCCATCTCGATCGGGCTGTATCACGCGTTGTGGGTCTATTCGGTGCTCCTCAATGGCGCCGCCGTCGCAGTCGTGCTCGTCTACACCTACAACGCGTTTGTGACGATAGGGGCGCGGATTGCCTTCAAGGAACCCATCACTCCGATCCACGCGGTCGCGCTGGTCCTGTCTTTTGCGGGTTTGTTTCTGGTCGTGCGCGCTTACGATCCCGAGATATGGCGGGTGAGCTGGGTGGGCACATTGATCGGCATCGGCTCGGCCCTCACTCACACCGTGTATGTGCTCTACAACCAGCGCTTTATGAAGTCAATCAGCCCACTGGTCTCGCTTGGCTACATGATGACCTTCGGGTCGGTCGCGCTGCTGGTGATTACGCTGATCGCGGCGCCGGCCGCGTTGCTGGCCATCGACAGCCCAGCCACCGCCCTGACGATCGCCTTTCTTGGCATCGGACCGACCCTGGGCGGCTACGGGCTGTTCAACCTGGCCTTGCGCTACATCCCGGGCAAAGTCGCCGGGCTGATCACCGTCATGGAAGTGCCGATCTCGGCACTGATCGTCTTCCTGCTGCTCGGCGACACGCTCGAGCCGCCGCAGTTGGCCGGGATGGTGCTCGTCCTGATCGCAACGGTCCTGCCCAACTTGCGCGGGTTCCGCGCGCCGGAGTTGGCGGCATGACGGCATTCACCCTGCTCGATGGCGCGCTGGGGACCGAACTCACCCGGCGCGGGTGCGACACCCGGCTGCCGCTCTGGTCGGCCCGGGCCCTGATGGACGCGCCTGAAACAGTTCGGCGCATCCACGCCGACTACGCCGCGGCGGGGGCCGAAGTGCTGACCGCCAACACCTTCCGGACCAACACCCGGGCGCTCGCCCGGGCCGGGCTGCCGGGCCAGGTCGACGCCCTCACTCGTGTCGCGGTCGGGCTCGCGCGCGAGGGCGCGGCCGGACGGGCCCGGGTAGCCGGTTCGATGGCGCCGGTTGAGGACTGCTATTCGCCCGATTTGGTCCCCGACGACGCGGCGCTGGCGCGCGAGCACACTGCCCTCGCCA
>Ga0073902_10001287_pt1 | contig 13703 bp, 8 predicted proteins | sample KloWWTmeKNB19Kit_FD_66667 | JGI IMG/M metagenome (GOLD analysis project Ga0073902, IMG submission 66667) | Active sludge microbial communities from Klosterneuburg, Austria, studying microevolution and ecology of nitrifiers - Klosterneuburg... | ecosystem: Engineered > WWTP > Aerobic digester >...
GTTGGGTTATTATTTACTTTCACTAATACTTGAGCTGTATCCTTACAACCTTTGGAATCAGTCACAATGACTTGATAAATTTGATCAGCAGTAGGTGAAGCATCTGGATTTTGGCAAGTTGTGCATGAAAGTCCGGTAGATGGACTCCATAGATAACTATAACTAGGGGTGCCTCCTGATGTAATCGCTGTTAAATTTACTTTTGCCCCCTGGCAGATGACCGGATTCAATGGTGTAATGGTTACTTGAGGTTTAGGATTGACCAGTACGTCGACTGAATTGGATGCTGTACAACCATTGCCATCGGTTACCACCACAGTATAAGTCGTTGTCGAACCTGGACTAACTGTAACTTCTGAAGTAGTCATACCACCCGGTGACCAACTATAAGAGATGGGGGCTGTCCCTCCGGTTGCATTTGCTGTTAATGTAACTGATCCTCCAGCACAAATTGGGCTGGCTCCTGTAATATTTACAGAAGGTCCAGCTACGGTTCCAACAGTACCAGTGGCTGAACGAGAACAACCTGAAATGTCAGTCACAGTCACGGTATAACTGCCCGGAGACAAACCTGTGATGGTCTGGGTATTTCCTCCATTGGACCATGCATAAGAATATGGCGGTGCACCTCCAGTTGGATTTGCAGTTGCTTCACCAATTTTTTTACTACATATATCCGGTTTTGTAGTTACATTCACCTGAATATCATTAGGAGTTGCGTTTATCGTTATAGTATTGGTCCCCGTGCAACCATTTATATCAGTAATAGTAACAATGTAAGTGCTCGAAGGTGCTGATGGCGTAACCTGAATGGGATTTCCACTCTGCCCGGTACTCCAGGTAAATGTATAAGGTGTTGTTCCTCCACTTCCAACAGCGGTTAAAATAACTTTTGTCCCTTCACAAACATTGTTCTTATCCGAACTCACAGTCACAGATGGACTTGGGACTGGACTAATGGTCACTTGGGAAGTAGCCGTACAACCAGTGGTTGTGTTGGTAACAGTCAAAGTATAAGTACCTGCTCCCACATTAATGCATCGCGTTGTCTCCAATGTACTCCAACTGTAAGTAATATTTACGGCAGGAGCTTGTTTTGCACAGATTTGAGTCGTTAAGGCCCCATTACACAATCCGGTGGCTCCTGTAATACTGCCGTCTGGAAGATCGTTGACTGTTACAGTCACTTGTCTAGAACCAGAACAAGCATTTATTCCATTATCTCCGTTCTCAGTTGTACTAACGATTAGTGTATAGGTCGTAGTAGTAGTAGGATTCGCTGTAGGATTTGCACAATTTGTACATGATAAACCAGTAGCTGGAGACCATAAATAAGACAAAGGAGGATTTCCACCAGTGATGGTTGGACTTAATACCACACTCTGACCTCTGCAAATAGCCACATTGGTTAAACTTACTGAAGGTGTATCGCAAATTTTAAAAGTTTGGGTAAAATCTGATTCACATCCCAAACTGTCTTTAATATTTACAGTGTAGTTAAACATACCTGCTGTAGACGGGCAAATAACAGCGTTATAAGCTACCGAATTACCATTTGGATCTTTCCAATTGACATTATGTGATCCAATTAAACCACTTGGAATCGGACAATTAAATAATGTGTCTAATTTTATACAAGATCCCAGACATTTCTTAATGCTATTATCACCCAGTTCAGCTTTAACTAAACAACAAAAATCAAATTGGTCAAACTTAAAATCGACAGAAATAAAGTTTGTGTTCATAAACAAAGATATTTTGTCGATATCACACCAATTGAACCCATTGGCCACAGTAAAATCAAGCAATGCAAACTCTTCATCATAGTCACCAAATGCGGATCCAGGCATATTTCTGGAAATAGTACCGGTGTTTCCGCTACCATCTGTTATAGTCACAGTCATTGTCACACCAGATTGATCGGCAAAATAATTATAAAGTCTAAATCCAGCGGTAGCATCTGGGACACCATTGGGGTCGAGGCAGTCACAGATTCCATCCCAATTTAATTGATCTGCTCCGGTACCACCATAGACCAATTCTGTATTGGATTCATTCCCTTCATCATTGCTACTACTGTAAAACCACTCATTAAAATATGGGCTTGTTATATCGGACTCTTTCAAAACATCGGCTCGGGAAGTTAGGTCACCAACCACGTACCAAATATTCATCGTACGCTTATTTCCGATCAAACCACCAGCATTTAAGCCAGTAAAAGTTTTAGTTTCAAAAATGGGGCCACCTAAGATTGGAGACTTCACCTGCACTGTTTGTTGTGTAGTACCATCTGGTTCATCAAAATTGTCAAGCACTCGACACTTGGAAAAAGTAGCTCCATCGTGCACTATCACCTTAACCTTATCTACTAAGGTAGTACATCCAGCCTTTGATGCAGTAACAGTTACTACTTCAGTAATTGTAGGCGTATAAGTTAAAAATAATCCTGCACCACCTGTTGCCATAAATAGCAATCCAGAAACAGATCCAGTCCAGACAAACTTAATACCAGCAGGATTGGTGTTTATTTCTGCAGCAAGATCTACGGAACCACCTTTACAAACTTCTACCATACCTCCAGCAGTAAGAATTGTAGGACATGTTTGAGCGTGAAGTCTTTGGAAACTTGATAACAATATCAGAAAAACCAAAGAAAAAGAGTAAAAAAGTAACTTTAAATAATTCATATGGCTGTATACTTAGTTGATATAAATTTTTAATTTATCAATTCTAAAAATAGTAACCAACATCATAAAATATACAGTAATCCTAATTCATGATTACTGTAAAACATCATAATGATGATAGATTTACTTTGTTTCAGATTTACAAATCAATCGTTAAGCAGAATACACAAGTATACAGTTTATGCATACAAGCAGATTTGATTGACAATTTCTTGCAAACCAATAATAACATGACCCAAAACTCAAAAGATGAACATCATCTATTGAAGTTTCAAATTCAAATCCATAAAAAGAAAAGGTGGGAATCTAAATGCTGTAGGATTTCATTCTTCAGCACAAGCTAGGAACCTGCCCTTTCTCATTCATTCTGTTTCTCAGGAGGTTTGGAACAATAATCATACCACATTTACAAAGTTTGGCATTACTATGGTATTACTATACAGAAGCATTGTAATTCTTAAACACCGCTTGTATAGAAAGGCAAAGTAAAGACAAATTCGATACATATTAATATTATTTTTAATATATTTATATTAATATATGTATCTAATTTATTATCAACATTATATAAATTAATAAAAATACCTTCTTATTTAAAAAGCTTATAAAATACAGCTTCTTGAAGGTTGGAAGATCCTGATTTTAAAATTTCTTTCTATTCAATTCCACTTAATTTCCAATTTTTATTGGCTGGCTCATAAGTAAAAAACATTTGACTTTGCTGTTCTTCGCTCGGTGAAGTAAGGTTGTAATAAAACAACACAGTAAACAATTGCATCCTTCCATCTTTCGTAAATCTTATTTTACGAATCTTGTCATCTCCTCTCGGCCCAAGCCCATGAATAGAAATTTCCTCCTTTAAGGAGCCCGTGGGATTGTTGGTGGCATCCAATTCTATGGAATATAATTTAGATTCCCGAGCGGAGGATAAGTACAAGATTCTTTTACCTGCATGCATATGCAATGCAAGACCATAAATGTCTTTATTTGAAATTATCTTTTTAATTTGTTTTGTAAGTACATCTACTGTATAAACCCCACCTATCTCTCTTTTTTCATCTGAACCCGCCACGGTACTGACCAAAAGTTGTTTTGTCGAACAATCATAAAAACTTCCCAAAACCCCAAATGGATTGAATGAACCAGGCATTCTTTCCATTGGAATTTTTACAAATTCTTCCATTTTACCGGAATTGGCATCCACTTTATAAATATTATTTTGCTTTTCAAAAGGATTCTGCAACATGTTCACTTTTGCCGATGGCAGTACATACGAATTTCCAAAGTGATCGGTACAAATGGCGCCAAGATATCCCTTGTCTTTCCAACTTTTGTCCTGCACAATTTTTATTATTCTCGCATTAGGGTTCCCGGGTTGCTCCGACTCAATCAATGCCATTCCTACCAAATTACGCTCAGTGGTTGACAAATAAGCCTTGGAAGGATTAATGCCCATTTTAGAAAAGTATGCAGGGAGTCCTTTACATTGATCCATCTGTGCAATTACAGCATGGTAGTTACTTAACAACCATATTAAAATACCTATGCATTTTGTAAATTGACTCATGGCTTATATGGATTTAATATAATTTGAACATGGGACCGGAATAACAAGGATAAATTACCGGAACGTAAACTCCATTTTTTAAGATGGATTCTGCCCAACAATATTCTTTCCCCTTGGTATCATCATTTTGCATTTGAGCCACGTACCAAAATACTAAAGAAGCATTTTCGATAGACTCAGCATTTTCTTCCATAAATTTTTCTGGACCTTGTTGATAGTCTCTGTTACAGCATGGTCCGATGGTCGGAAGATCAGTTTCTCCTTCGTCACGATTCTCATCCCATCGGGTCACATATACATATGCCTGATCACCTCTACCAGCATCTCTCAATTGCCCGGTATTGGCAATAATGTAAATTCCACCCTTGTTTTGATTTTCAATCCTCATCCACTGATGATCGTCTTTATAAATAGTTTGCTCATTTTGTAAACTCCATTTTTCTCTTTTCCACTGAATCCAAGCGTTATTTTTCCATTCAAAAAAATTAGATTTTGCATCTGCAAAAGCAATTCTTGTTACCGGTCGGTACATTCCGTTATTCCCACACCCCCTTCCGATACTTCCGGCAACCGGTCTGAATCTACCATCCTTATAAAATTCAAAATATTGATGATAATTGTAATTGCAGGGGGTAGGCCATCCCTCGCTGTAATAACGTTGTCCCAATAAAAATCCAGTAGTGTCACCTGCTTCAACAATTGGTTCAAAATAAGGTGGCTCCACTGCCAAAACTGCTGCAGTAGAAAATTCGGGACAACCTACCGCATCACTGTAACCAAATCCTTCTGTCTTCGAATACGAAACATGCCAATCTACCAATTTAACACTTCGAAACAAGGCCCGGTTATTAAATTTAACATCCGCCACCAACAATCCATCCGATCGACTCATACTGTATTTAAATGACCATCCATCCTTCTCAAATTTGTTCTCTTTTTCACAATAACATTGCATAATGTTCTCATTTTGCATTTTTCTCTGAGATATAGCCATCCCAGTTTCGCCTACATTTGTCCACCTGACCCCAGCAACATTCAAATCTGTTAAATCCACAATGGCCCATAAAGCTTTATCACCCTTTACAAATGTTGGCGCTACACAAAGATGTCTGGAACGTTGGCATTTGGTACGATTCAAAGCTGTTTTAGTCCCTGGCATCAAAGGTGTCGTCAGTTGGTTGTTTTCACCATAACTATGTATTACCGCCGTATCATTTCTTGCGATTTCTAAAGCCAGTTCGATTAAATGGGGCGGTACATCCGGTTGTGTTTCTTTATAAAATGATATGCTAACTACTCTTTCATTCTTTAAATCTATTATCCCAACCACAGTTCCATTTAATGCATAGTTATACATTTCCACACGATAACAATTCCCATCTTTGCACACATTGGATCCACTTGGCAAATCAGTTGTTCTTGCAACACTGACAGAAAAAATTTCATTTAACATCTTCTGGTTACTTTTCTTATCTATAAAAAACTCAACCAATTGACGACTCCCTAAAAATATATCCTGAATTTTGTTACTGTTCTTCACATCTGAATTCCTGACTTTTAACACAGGAACATCCTTTTGTAAAATGCTGTAAATTTCTTTTACTCTGGCTTCTACCAGTTTTGTGGGTGAAATTCCCCTTTGTAATTCAGAAGTACAACTGATCAAAAATGAAATAAAGATCAACTGACTCAACAAACGGACTAAATCTGTCTTCAACACTTTCATGGATTAAATGGATCTAAAAAATGATCATCTTTAAGGTAGCTTGTGTCCGTAAGTGTATACAAAAATGCAATAATGGCTTTGCGTTTATTTTCATCCAAATGAAAAACTTGCATTCTACCATCCGTATTCGGATGAAGGGCACCATCTCCATTACATTCACCCCCCGAATGAATCCTTCCGGCCCTTTCATAATTTTTAATTACTTCTTCAAGGGTATTGGCGGATCCATCGTGATAGTATGGTGTAGTCAAAGCAACATTTCTCAATCCGGGTATACGAAAAACACCATTGTCGTCTACGCTCAGTGTGTGTTCCTGCAAACCCAAATCTCTTGCTGGGTAAGAACCATTGCAATTGTACAAACCAATATTGGCGAAATCACCTCCACGCTCAGGCTCAAAAAAATCCAGCCCACCATGACATCTGTTGCAAGCTATTGTATCAGAAAAAAATAAATTCAAACCGAACCATTCCTGACTTGAAAATAAACTGGAATCCTTGGTTGCCAAATAATCATCATAACGTGAGTGCCGGCTTTGAAGACTCATTTCATAAGCAGCGATGGATTCCATAATTTCTTTAACAGTCAAATTGTCTATGTTTTTCTGAAAAGCATTTTCATAAAGCTGCTGATAAATTTTATCCTTTCTAAATCTTTGTAAAATTATTTCTTCATTACCCTTCAAACCCAACTCGACAGGCTGAACAGAAAATAAAGGACGCTCCATTTGTTTTATCAAATGATTCACATTAGGATCAGACCAGTCAAAACTTGTCCGATGATTAAGATTCAGCAAACTTGGCGCATTCCTTTTCAATAATTGAGCTTCTGAATTTAGTGAAATTCTGTACCCATCAGTAAATGCCAATCTCGGATCATGACACGAAGAACAAGATCTTCCTAGATTGTAAGAAAGTTTCTTGTCAAAAAATAAATGATGCCCAAGTTCTGCCAATGGATCCTTTAATGGCTGCTTGATAAGCCGATCATTTGGTGCTGCCGTCAACCAAAAAATGAACCCAAGACCCACTAAAAAATAATACTTCTGCATAACTATCAAAGAGAATTACAAGTTTGCAGGCAGGTAATATTTTATTTAAAAATATACCTGTAACTGTCCCTTTAAATTTTTTGAAATGTACTCTGAAATAATTTTCCCTCAGAAATAATTTTGATCACGTAGATGCCTGCAGGAATGCCGGACAAATTAATTTTACTTTTATAGAATTCTGGATAAACACTTTTTCCCATCAAATCAACCATTACAATCTGATCTGCCTTCAGAACTTCCGGTAAACTGACAAAGTCTCTTGCAGGATTTGGAGTAAGGTGCAAATCGTATGCCTTTTGTTCTTTTTCTGTGCCGGTAATACTGTAATCAAATGCAAAATATCCGGGTGTGATGGAAGCTTCAAACTCATCCAGTTGGTTAAAATTCTGATCAAAAACAAATACTTTTCCAAATGAAGTAAAATCTGTCTCTGCAGCATAAATCAATTTGGATCGGTCATCAAAACTTAACCCATAAAATTGTTTTCCCAAATCCAGAAATGGTCCGGCATTTTCAGTGGCAATATCGTATTTACCAAGACCTGTTTTGCCGCTTTCCTGATAGATGACCGCACTCTCAATCAAAGTAGAAGTGGCACATAAAGAACTCACCTGAGGTAGTCTTTCCGTTTGAACTTGTACACTGCCCAAATTAATTTTGGAGAGTGAACTACCGGTATAATCCCTGTTGTTCAGACTATACAACACATCATTTTTGATCATTAAATTTTCAGGATTTTTTCCTTCTGACCCCAGGTCAATGGTATTTACCCATCTTAATTTTTGTAAATCGATGTCGAGTATCTTTCCTACCTCCTTTCCAAACTCAAACCCATTGTTGACAGCAATAAAAGCATGATCATCTCGCAGGATAATACTTTCTGCAGTATAGGGCATTTCACTAGCCGGAATTTCGAAAACCAGACCTAGATTGTTCTTATCATAAATCTGCACATAGGCGTTTAGGGCTTTTTCATACTCACCCCTGGTAACGATCATATAGTTTCCCCAAAAGTCTATTTTCCTGACTCCCTCAACTGGTAAGTTCGATTGGACTGCATTGGTCAATAAATTATATCGCAACACTTTCTGATCCGCAGCGACCCAATAGGAACCTTCGTGTATTTTAATATCTGAAGCAAATCTGGCTTGAGGAATATCAACCAATGGCTTATATTCTTTCCCGGTAAGGTGGTAGGCCCCAACAGAAGGTGGTATCAGGATCTGATTATTCGTATAATCGAAGACCCCTTCATTCAAAACTAATACCCTGGACTGGCCGGTGATCAACACCACCAGGAAAAATCCAAGAATGAAACTACAGGTAAATTTTTTCATGTGCTAACCATTTTGTCGCCCAAAAATAGGGTAAAGCTGCCAAATCCATGATTCTAAATCTCCATCGTTTCAAGAAATCCAATACTACAAGTCATCAAACTCATAGAATTCATCCAGATGATCCCCGGGGCTGAGATCTAATAAAGGTTTGATAATTCCATTTCTGAGGCTGTAAACCCAGCCATGAAGGTGTGGACGTTGCTCATGCTTCCATGCCTTTTGGACAATGGAAGTCTTTGCCAGGTTCATGACTTGCTCCCGTACATTAAACTCAATCAGTTTATTGACTTTATCGTCTTCATCCTCCAGTGCATCAATCTCTTCTCTGTGAATACGGTAAACATCCTTGATATTTCTCAGCCATTTGTTGATGATGCCAAAATTATGCCTTGTCATGGCCGCTTTTACTCCACCACAGCCATAATGACCACACACAATAATGTGCTTCACTTTGAGATGATGTACCGCATATTCCAGCACGGTGAGCAGATTCAAATCCGTATGCACTACCAAGTTTGCCACGTTCCGGTGAACAAATATCTCCCCCGGTTGGGTCCCGGTAATCTGATTGGCCGGCACCCTACTGTCACTGCATCCAATCCATAAAAATTCGGGTGTCTGAAGATGCTCAAGACGGGAAAAAAAATCCGGATCTTCTTTCGTCCTTTCCTCAGCCCAGGACTTATTCTCCCGTAACATCTGATCAATTATATACTCGCTCATGGATTTTTTAGTGAATTTTAAACAACTGCTTTTCATCCATCTAGGCCATTTATGCTAATTGCCTAAATTGAAATGCATACGAATATCTGACTTTATACAGAATTATCTAGATTAAATCTTTTGAGACTATGAAGCCCTGAATGCGATGGGATGATATTGTTTAATGTGTGGCCCAAGAAAAACACGAATATAAATTCTGATCAGGGCTAATTCGAGAAACAAATAATTTAAACATAAAAAGGTGAGCATAAGCCACTCATGATAATGAATGTAGGTAAGAAATAAATCAATCCCTATAAAAGTGGTTGTAATGGGAAACCCTGCAAACCCCAAACATGCAAGCAGAAAAAACAAAGCATGCTTTCGATACTCATAAACATGGCCGTGGTATTTATTCATTCCCAAAGATTTTTCTTTACGCTCCACCCTTACCAGACAAACGTATCCCAATGTTCCAGCTAACATCAAACCCGCGAGGTACAAAAACAATTGAGTCAAACCTAAAGGCTTATTATAGCTAAGCGCAAATACAGTAAAAACTTGCGAGAGACAAATTTTTAACCATTGGTCCAACGGTCTGCCCGCAGAACTGAAGGCCGTCAACACAATAATCAATCCTACTCCTGCACTCCACAACGGCAACTGATGGTCAATCATCAGAACATACGATTGGCTTACGAAATTCCTAAGCATAATTAAACTGCAAAACAACACCAAAACTGATATGGACAAAAATTGAAATTTCAGTTGTATAAAAGTACCCAATCTCTTAAAAGGCGTCCACAGAAAACGGTACATAAAATAATCCAGACCAAACTCCTTGATAGAAAATAAGTAAATCGCTGAATGAATACGCTCGAGAAAATTGCTGCGCAACACTTTAACTCTTGGTTTAAAATGAAAAATCATATGATGGGACAAATAACTAAGCACAGATGGCGATACCAGAAATTGATATGCCCTTAGAAATGAATGTCCCACCACATGAAATAAAACAAATCCATTTAAACCAAATCCTAACTCCATTAACATGAATCCAATTTGAACAACAGTCGAATAGGCCAATTGACTTTTTACTCCGGATTGCACCCGCGAAATTAAAGTCCCCGAAATGGCACTGATCAAACCAACTGCAACTAAAAGTCCCCTGATAAAATAGTCATGAGACCATAAAGGAAAAGTTCTCAACAATAAAAAAATTCCAAGGTGCACAGCCAGAGATCCATAAAATATGGAACTCGACGAACTGGGACCTTCCATAGCTCTCGGCAACCAACTGGAAAATGGAAATTGTGCGGACTTAATCAGTGCAGCCAAAACGATGAACAAGCTCAACCAAAGTAATAATGACTCCTGAGAACTTGATAAACTTCCGACAATATTTTCTTGCGTCAACTCATCAAACTGAATATTCCTGTGCCATAGATGATGACAAAGAAATAATGCCATAATTAAAAATATATCTCCCAATCGGTAAAATGACAAAACTTTAAAACCATTTCGTACAGGCAAAATCCGATCCCTGTAAAAGGCAATTAATAAAAAAGAGGAGATTCCAATGATTTCCCATCCTACAAAAAAACTTTCGAAGTTACCGGACAGCACTGCAATATTATAACCGGTCATAAAAAAAAGAAAGGCGAAAAAGTATCTCTTAAATCCTTCCTCTCTGTGCATATAAAATTTACTGAACAACGCTACTACAAAAAACAACAGGGCGCCAAGCAATAGGAATACACCTGAATTTAAATCATAATAAAAACCAAAAATAAAATCAAAATCGTGATGACTGTAAATGCTTCCCACTTTATGATAAATAGGCTTTCCCTCACCCAGCATCCAATACAAAAATGCAAGTAAGGACATAAACAAACCGGTAATGGTAGAAATTAAAACCAAACTGGAAATAAGACGCTCTCTTTTACTTTCGATAAAAAGCAAAATAAATAATGCCACTAAAGGGAGTAACACCAACGAAAGTAAAATTTGAGAGATCATAACAATTAATTTTTGATGGTGTAAACAGGCAAATTTTCTTTAGTAGCATCCAGAATATGGTTTGTTTCCATCTCAGTTGCAGATTCCACCAATCGATGAAAATCTTCATGGTGGTTAATGTCACTTTTGATACAGGTATAGGGCGTAAACTCCCCATCCCTAAATGTCAACATTTCGGCTCGCCCAGGAAATACGCAAACTAAATGAACCCACTCATTTATATACCACTCATACATTTCTGGTGTACTCTGAATAGCCTTTAAAATAATTTCCGGATAATGTTCTACCACAATCAATAACCTTACCGGATCATGGACCTCTATCATTTGTACAGGAAGGCCGGGTCTCAAATCCCCATCAACACTGTTCGTGACACCAAATAACCCAATTACATGATGGGGTAACTTGGTGCCTGCTCCAAATTTATGATTGTCCATTCTGGAGAAATAATACTCCAAATTTATTCCACCACACACAGGACCTATAGGTCGCATGACGGCAGTTAAAATTTTACCCTCCGGATCAATTCTATAATCATAGGAATTTAAAAATGCGCGGCGGTCCAAAAACAAACGTCTTGAAATACTTCGCCTGCCAATGATGCATACTGAATTCGTCCCATGTCCTAGTTCAGGTCGGGGTTCGAATAATGAAACGGATCTATTCTTAATGGACTTTCTGATAGAACCAGTTGAATTTTGAGTTCGGATTGAAGCAAATCTTCTGGATCGTTCCTTTGCATTCAACTCCAAGGCCGTGTGAAAATTATTCAATCTTTGTTGATGCATCTCTCTTACTGCATCAGGATGTTTTTGCACGTCAAAAAATCGAATTTCATCCGCCGCAGTATCGTGCATCCCTCCAATAAAAAAAGTATTTTCAGGAATGGAAATTCCCCTTGTTGCTAATATTTTTCTCACATCCGGATGGTTTGCCATCAAACTAAAAACTCTTGCATTTACAGAACCCGGACGTCCGCTGCATGCACCGCAATCATGAGCCCCGTGGTGTGGGTTATTGGCGCTACTTGATCCATGCGCCAGAATGTAAACAATCGGTGAAAAATGATCGACCATACCAATGCTCTTTAGTAAAGCTTCCACCCGATCAGCCATTTGAATTACGGTGAAACCCAATTGCAGATTATTCTCAAATAAAGGCGGATTTGAACTTTCCAATTGCAATTCACTGGTTTCATCCATGTGTGCAAAAGCATCAGAAATGGCCGGACTCATCCTGGGTTTGAAAAGCATCAATACAGTTTTTGCAAAAGCCCATAACCCCAATACGGTAGAAAAAAACCAACCGGTTATTGGATGGTGAGAACCGGATCCATACAACAATTCAGATTTTCTTTTATGATTGCCTTTTATTGCTTTGATTAAATGTTTGGGCGTTACAGGTGCTGGACAAAGTTTTTCGTAAAATTTGGCTCCTTCAGCCAGATAATAAAATTCGACGTTGAAAAATCCCGGCGTGCCATAAGTAGCACAATTGTCATCGGTTCCTTCCAAATGTCTTCGCAAAGAACACTCTCGCTCATCTACACAAAACATAGCCTGAAAACTGTAATCCGGATGGCTGGTTTCTGGTTGCGGCAAATGTTGCAAAATACCTCCCAATACTTCATCGTAATAACTCCACTCAAATGCTTCCTGCCAAATTAACAAAGCCTTATCCAACTCAGATAAAGCAAAATTTTCATCCCACTCCGATGTATAGTTTTTCAAAAAGTTACCCAATGGCTTCCATTTGCCTTTCTTCTTATATTCCAGTGCATCAATCTCCAGCAACAATTCAAAGTAAATCAATTCCCTTAAAGAAATTTTTCTTGAGTCCAACAAGGTCACTGGATTATCTTCAACAGCAGATACAAAACCTGACCATCCATGATGACTGAATTGCTGATCAAACAAATATTGCTTGTAAAGTCGCTCATCTCCTACCAAAATTTCGAGGAGATCTTCAATGTCCAAGTTCGGATCAACAAAAAGCTCCCTCGCTTTCTTAGTTTTATATAGACTAACTATTCCATTGGATTCTAAGGCCCGAAGTGACGAAAGAAAACCATCAGGACTAACATGCCAATTCCAAAAGGAGACCCCTTGATCCAGATAATGACTCAATATTCTGAAAAGAAATGGATGAACTTCTCTATCCAGATCTAAACCAAATAATTCACACGCCTTAGATCTTAACTGCCCGATTTTTGGAACTCTGTGTTGATCATATTCCTGATGAAATAAATCCCATTTAACTTCATGCATTCTAGCTTTCCCAAAATTTTGAAGGATGACTCTGTCAAGTATTTGTTCTCTAATTCTTCCTTGCTCAAATAACTTTCTGTATTCGTCCAATTGAAACGTAACCTGGTATCCAAATAAATAAGAAGCTTTGAAAATTGCCTCTTTAAATTTTAAATCCTGAAACGCATGCAAGGTGTTATGATGAATAAAATCCTTCAGGGACAATTGGCTTGGCAAGAAATGCTTCATTTCATCAATGAAGTCTTCAATACCCTTTAAATTTTTTTTCATCACGATTTTTTAAAATGTTCAATTGAAAAATTGAATTATTATATATTAAATCTATTGGTTACGAATTGCATAGTAG
>Ga0073902_10001291_pt1 | contig 13687 bp, 12 predicted proteins | sample KloWWTmeKNB19Kit_FD_66667 | JGI IMG/M metagenome (GOLD analysis project Ga0073902, IMG submission 66667) | Active sludge microbial communities from Klosterneuburg, Austria, studying microevolution and ecology of nitrifiers - Klosterneuburg... | ecosystem: Engineered > WWTP > Aerobic digester >...
TTCATCATCAGGCGGGCATCCTCGACCTGATCCAGCGCGGTGCGGCGCGCGGCCACCGGATCGCTCTTTGCGTCAGATGTTGCGAAAGCATTGTCGAGAGCATTGGCGCGAAGGTAGCTGCAGGTCCGGGTGACCTTCATCTGCTCGGGGTTGAAGGAAAGCCAGGTTTCGCCACCACCGGTGTACTCGAGCAACCCTTGCTCGTATAACGCAGCGGGCTCGCCGGTGCCATGGCAGGTCAGGGCTAGTGAACGCCCGCCAATGTCGACCCTGCCGTCGAACAGGCGCTGGTCGGCGGCGATGAGGGGCGGAACAGCGGTCGGCAGCACCGGCGCGGGCGCAAGCGTTGGCAGGGCGGGCACGCCAGTTGGAAGGGCCGGCGCGGCGGTTGGCAGGGCCAGCGCCGGCGGCGCGGCGGGCGGCTTGACCTGGGGCGCTTGAACGGGGGCCGGAAGCGGGGCGCTGCAGGCGGCAAGAAGCGCCAGCAGCAGCGCGGCGGGTGCGCGCAGGGCGATCTGAGAGGTCTTCATGGGGTGTGTCTCCTTTGCGGCCGCGCCTCCCACGCCCTCGCCGTCTCCTGGCGCCACCCCGGGGCGGCGCCAGGAGGAGCCCGAAGACACGCGGGAACCACGGCCATGGCTCCCGCATAACGCTATGCCGCCCGGGCGCGAAGATCCATGGGCCAACTCGTACGAAAAGTGGCATTTCCGGAACTGGGTATCATTCGCGCCCGTATGACATCTCAATCCCCCACCCCCGCTCAGAAGGACTGGCTGTGGCGCCCCGCGCTGATCGTCTTCATCAGCAACGTCTGCATCATGGTGATCGAACTGGTGGCCGGGCGGATGGTCGCGCCCATCATCGGCGTGTCGCTCTACACCTGGACGAGCATCATCGGGGTGATCCTGGCCGGGATCAGCCTGGGCAATTTCATCGGCGGCAAGATCGCCGACCGGATGGCCTCGCGCCGGACGCTCGGGATCATCTTCATCCTGGCCGGCCTCGGTGCGCTGAGCGTGCTGTTCTCGGTTGAAGCGCTCAGCGCGTCCGGGCTGCCCTCGCTGAGCTGGATGCCGCTGATCGGACGGATGGTGCTGTTCATCACCCTCATCTACTTCCTGCCCAGCACGATGCTTGGCCTGATCTCGCCGGTGGTCATCAAGCTCACCTTGCTGGATCTGAAGGCGACCGGCAATGTGATCGGCCGGATCTACGCGGCCTCGGCCCTGGGCAGCATCGTGGGAACCTTTGCCACGGGCTACTTCCTGATCTCGGCGTTTGGCACCCGGTTGATCAGCCTGGGCGTGGGCGCGCTGCTCATCTTCATGGGCGTCCTGCTCGGGCAGTGGTTTCGAAACCGGGCGGTGGCCGCCGTCGCCGCGGTTGTCGCCGCCCTCGCCGTAGGGGCGGCCTTCACCCAGAATCCGCGTCTGCGCGATTCCATGGATTCAGGCTGCACGATCGAATCCAATTACTTCTGCATCAAGGTTCGCGATGAAACCCAGAACGACAAGGCCTACAAGGTTCTTTCGCTGGACGCGCTGGTGCACAGCTACAACTCGTTGGAGGATCCGCGCGAGCTGCGCTACGCCTACGAGCAGGTGGGGGCCGAGGTGGCCGAGTTCCTGCAGAAACGCGACAACCGGATCGACATGCTCCTGATCGGCGGGGGCGGCTACACCTTGCCGCGCTATCTGGAGTCGGTCTATCCAAACGTCAACATCGACGTGTCCGAGATCGACCCGGCCGTGACCGCCACCGCCTACGACAGCCTGGGGCTGGCGCGCAACACCCGGACGGTGTCCTATAACGAGGATGCCCGCCAGTTTCTCGTTACCCTCGATCCCGCCCGGAAATACAACTACATCCACGGCGACGCCTTTAACGACTTCTCGGTGCCCTATCACCTCACCACCCGCGAGTTCAACGAGCTGGTCAAGCGCCATCTCACGCCCAACGGGATTTACCTGAGCAACGTCATCGACGGGCGGGATCTGCCCTTTGCGCGAGCGCTGCTGCGGACGCTGAAGGCGACCTTCACCCACGTCTACTTCATCCCGTCGAACAAGGCCTACCGCGACATTCGGGCGAACACCATGCTGGTGCTGGCGACCAACAGCCCGCTCGACACGCCGGCCTTCGCCACCCTCAACGGCCACGACAACCAGAGCCAGTTCAGCGCCTGGATCATCGACGACGCCGAACTCGACGCCTGGCTGGGGACAGGCCCGCAGTTCCTGCTCACCGATGATTATGTGCCGACCGACAACCTGCTGACGGGCGTGTTTGAGGTCAAGCTCGCGGTGCCTACTCCCTGACTTCTTGGGAGAAACAACATGCCCCGTCTTCGCCGGGGCATGTTGTTTCTCCCAAGAACCGAACCAGTGCTGCGCTTCTTCTTGTTCTATTGATTAACCGTATTCGTAGTAGGGGCGTGGATGATGTGGATAACCGTCGGCTCGCCCAGCGCTGGCGGCAAGCGCCGGGCGAGCGCCAGATGTGCTGGTGATACGCGCTTTGGCCTGGGACGGGCTGTATATCCCATGTGGGGGATTATTTATCGCAACTTGTGAGATGGATATCCCAAACGCCATGGGTGGGGTGGGATATCGCGAGGTCCGCGCCCGAGCCACACGCTGTGCGCAAAACATTCCGGCCAAACGTGGATAATCTCCGCAGCGGCCAGATGCAGGGTCAAGTCGAGACCGCGTCCGACGTCATCCACATGCGATTTCCACAGGCTCACCCAGAATCCACAGAGGCTATTCTGGTTTTCGGGAGCGATGTTCCCCGGCAAAGCCGGGGAACATCGCTCCCGAAGACAGATCCATCAAGAAGGATGGCGCGCTGATGGACACTGTCGCATCGCTGTGCGATCGTTATGGTGTCGATATGGCCCATGCGCGGCACGTCGCCGCGATGACGCGCCAGTTGCTTGAGGCCGCGCGGGCCCGGCTTCCTGATCCGGACCGCCTGGTCGCGCTGGGCGAGATCGCCGCGCTTCTACACAACGTCGGGATGAACCTGGACCCGGCCCGCCATCACACCGTCGGGCGCGACATCGTCGCAGCGAGCGAGATCGAAGGGGTGGACGCCACCGAGCGGGCGATGCTTGCCTGCGCGGTGCGCTTCCATCGCAAGAAGGTCGACCCGGATGCCGAGCCATTGATGCAGGCGTTGACTGCCGCGCAGCGGCAGTCAACGCTACTGATCACGGCCGCGTTGCGGGTGGCGGACGGGCTGGACTACCACGGGCGCCAGGACACCCGGATCGTAGCCCTGACCCTCGACCCGGAAGGCGCGCTGTTGCGCGTGCGCGGCGCGTATTGCCACGAAAACAGGGCCCGGGCGCTCTCCAAGGCCGGGGTGTGGAACACCGTCCTGCCCCCGCTGCGCATCGAGGCCAGGATGGACCGGCCGGGCGCGGATGGGGATATAGCGCTGGGCGCGGCCACCCGCCGGATTCTGCGCTACCTGGTCGACCGGCGCGGGCTGGACGCGCTTGTGAGGCGGGCAACCGGCCCGGGCGGCGAAACGGCTGATGTTTCAATCCGGGCGCTGCGGACCGGTTTTCGCCGGCTGCGGATCGGCGCGCGGGTTTTCGGACGTTATGCGCCTGCGCGCGTGATGCGCGGGCTCGAGGCGCGCCTGCGTGAGATCGGGGCGGCCGGCGGCCCGGCCCGCGAGACCGAGATGATGGTCGGGCTGCTCGACGCGTATCTGGCGGATGCCGATCCCGCCGCGCGCGCGGCGCTCGGGCCGATGCGGGCGGTGTGGGACATCGCCCGACGCGAGGCGCGCCGGGTGTATTTTGAGATGCTGCGCCGGTCTGGCGCGGACGACTGGCTGAGCGGCCTGGCCGGGCTCGATCTCGCTGACGATGACAGCGCCGCCCTGCCGGCGGGGCAACCCTGGCTGATGCGGCACCTGGCCCCAGCTGTGCTGCAGCGCTATTTGACTCGGGTTCGGGCGTTTGACACCCTGGCCCGCGACGCGTCGATTGCGGACTGGCATCGCTATCGCATGGCCGTCCGGCGGCTGCGCACGGTGGCTGATCTGCTCCGCGACGCGCTGCCGGACGGGCAGATCAAGCCGATTCTGGCCCGTTGCCGCGAAACACAAGACGCGCTGGGCGAGCTGCGCGACGCGCACATCACGGCCCAATCGGCGCTTCAGTTTGTGTCGGGGCTGCCCGCGCCAGATGCGGAGGGGTCGGATACCGGGCGGGCGGGTTTGGCCTTCGCTGCCTGGCTGCAGGAGAAGGCGGCCGCGCTACAGCCGGAGAGGGTGGAGGCGTGGGGGTAGGACCTCACTCCGAGCCGCTGATGCGCTCGGGCCGGATGCGGTAGGTCACCCGAATCTCGCTGGGGCTGCGCCATTTGTAAGATGGGTTGCCGGTGTATTTCATCGAGAGGGCATCGATGATGGCATCCCCATCGGCCTCGGTGATCTCGATGACGCGCCCGCGGATGGTGAGATACCGGCCGGAGTTGGCGGGGTCCGATATTTCGAGCGCGATGCGCCCGTCGCGGCGCAGGTTCTTGTCCTTCAACCGGCCGCGGGCGCTGTTGATGACGAGCAGATCGCCTTCGCGCATGATCCAGACGGGTGTCACCTGGGGGCTGCCATCGGGCATCAGGGTGGCGACGTGGGCGATGGCGGGCTTGACCAGCAGGTCGGCGTATTCGGCCGGGATGGGGGCGGGGGGAAGAGAAGACATGTTCGCAGTGTAGCGGAGCCCCTTGAGGGGGCTTCTGATTGTCGCAGGGAATCTATCCGCAGATTACGCAGATTCTCGCCGATTTTGTTTTGTAAGAGGCGCTCCGGACAACCAAGAATAATCGGCGAGTATCTGCGTAATCTGCGGATAGATGATTAGCCCCGGACTTCGCCGCGCATGAACTGGGCGATGCGCCCGGCGGCGGGGTGGCCGAGTTTGTCGGTCAGGGCGATGACGGCGGCCTGGTCATAGGCGACCCGGCGGGGTTCAACCCGGTGAGTGCTCGCATCTGCATGCAAGATGGCGTATTTGGCCCGCTGGTCCTCAACCGGCGAATTGCTGACACTGCCAAGGTTAAAGACGCGCACGCCATCGACGGTCAGGTCCATCGGGATGTGGGTGTGTCCGGCAAAGACCAGGTCGGCGGCGCAGCCGGCCAAGGCGGCCCGCAGTTCGGCCTCGCTGAGCTTGGGTGAGAGGCCCTTGCCGTCGTCGGTGCCCGGCGCGGCGTGGACGCCCAGCACGCGCGTGCCGTCGGGCAGGGTCAGGCGCAGGTCGAGGGGCAGCTCGCGCATCCAACCCAGGAAACCGGCCGCGGTGACGGCGCCCATGGTCCAGGCCATCGAGCGGGCGAAATCCAGCACCCCTTCGATCTTGTCGGGATGGGCCCGGGCTTCAGCGAGCCAACCCTCGACAAGGCCCTGGGTCGTCGCATAACGATCGGTGTTTCCGCGCAGGAAATGGGCGTTGGGCAGCGCCCGGATCTGCTCAAGCACGCCGACCGGGTCAGGGCCGATCGCGGCGAAGTCGCCGAGCAGCCAGTAGCCGTCCACCCCGCCCGCGTGCTCGATATCGGCGAGCACCGCGTCGAGGGCGATTGAATTGCCGTGAATGTCGGACAGGATGGCGAGTTTCATTGTGTTTGGATCTCCCTCATACGACATACGTCATCCGTCATTGTTCAGCGGGCTCGGGAAATCAACAGAAGAAAGGAAGAAGGGAAGGTGCCAAATCCCCCTTCCTTCTTCCCTTCTTCTGTTAAGGACCGTGGCCCGCTGAACAATGAAGGATCACGCATGACGTGTGACGCGTTATGCCACGGCTGCCTCGATGGCGGCCATGACATCGGGGGTGAGTTTGGGAACGACATCGAGCGCCTTCATATTCTCGCGGACCTGCTCGGCCCGGCTGGCGCCGGTGATGACCGAGGTGACGTTGGGATTCTTCAAACACCAGGCCAGGGACATCTGGGCCAGCGTCGCGCCGAGGTCAGCGGCGATGGGGGCGAGGTTCGCGGCCTTGGCGAGCCGGGCCGGATCGGTCAGGGCGTTGCGCAGCCAGGTGTAGTCGGGCAGGGCCGCGCGCGAGTCGGCCGGGATGCCGGCGTTGTACTTGCCGCTCAGCAGGCCGGAGGCGAGCGGGCTCCAGGTGGTCGTGCCCAGCCCGATGTCGCGATACAGCGGGGCATACTCTTTTTCGACCCGGTCGCGCCAGAGCAGGTTGTATTGGGGCTGCTCCATCTGCGGTTTGCGCAGGTGGTGGCGCTCGGCGATCTGCCAGGCCTCAGCGATGCTGGCTGCGCTCCACTCCGATGTCCCCCAGTAGAGGGCCTTGCCGCTGGCGACGATGTCGTTCATGGCCCATACCGTCTCTTCGACCGGGGTGTCGGGATCCGGGCGGTGGCAGAAGACGAGGTCGACGTAGTCGAGCTGCAGGCGCTTGAGCGAGTTGTCCATCGCCTGGAGCAGATACTTGCGATTGAGTGTGTTCTTTTCGTTGGGCCCGGAGTTCAACCCCCAGTAGAACTTGGTGGAGATCACGTAGCTCGCCCGGCGCCAGGCGGCGCGCTTGAGGACGTTGCCCATGATGACTTCGGACTGGCCCTGGGCGTAGCCCTCGGCGTTGTCGAAAAAGTTAACCCCGGCGTCGTAGGCGGCCTTCATGCACTCAAAGGCGGTCTCTTCAGCCAACTGGTTTTTGAACGTCACCCACGATCCCAGCGATAGCTCGCTGAGCTTCAATCCGGCGGAGCCAAGACGTCTGTAGTTCATACTACTTAGTCTACTTCCCCGCGGAAACAAGACATGAGGTTTTCTGGAGGCGAAATCCCCCGCCCCGGCGTCCGCCGGGGCGGGGGATTTCGCCTCCACAGAGCCCAGAACACGGCGGATTGGCTACAATCGCCCAGGCGAGTAACACGTTGGCCGCTTCATGCCAACAAGTACGTCTGCGACAAACCATCATGGACGAAATTGCGGGCTACAACATCCAGCGCTGGAAGGCCCTGGTCAGGGTGAATGCGCTCTTTACTCGCCCAGATTGGACCCTGGATGCGGCTTCAGCCCGGGCGAAGCTAGATCCCGAAGGACGACTGGGGGAGATCGTTGGGAAGGCTGTGCTCTGTCTCGCGGGCGGCGGCGGGCAACAGTCAGCCGCCTTCGCGCTGCTGGGCGCGCGCGTAACCGTGTTGGATCTGTCGGAAGAACAGCTGCAAGGCGATCGTCAAGCCGCCAACCATTACAAGGTCAGCATCCAGACCCAGCAAGGCGATATGCGTGATCTCTCGCGATTTCCCGCGCACAGCTTCGACCTGGTGTGGCAGCCATATTCACTCAATTTCGTTCCCGAAGCCCGCCAAGTGTTCCGCGAAGTGGCGCAGGTCTTGCGGCCGGGAGGTCGTTATCAATTCAGTTGCGCCAATCCCTTTGTCAGTGGCCTAATGGCATCCGATTGGACGGGTGACGGCTATCCCTTGAAGCATCCGTATCAGGAAGGCGCCGTCGTTTCTTATCCTGACCCAATCTGGGTGGCGGAGTCGCGTGAAGCGGTGCCATGGACACGCGAGTATCGGCACACGTTAAGCGCCTTGATCAATGGTTTGATTGGGCAGGACTTTGTGATACAACACGTCTCAGACTATACGGATTTCCACCCTGATCCGGCGGCGACACCCGGGACATGGGATCACTTTACGGCCATTGTCCCCCCGTGGCTCAATTTCTGGGCGGCATATCAACCGCCGGTTTCAGAACTGGGCAATCAGCGGTAACGATGAGGGGAGAATCATGCGGAACAGCGTGCTCCGCAGATGATGGAGGCAACCAGATGACGAACGAAATCCTGCTGCGGGAGGTGGTCGAAGAGGATCTGCCCGTCTTCTACGAGCACCAGATAGATGCGGATGCCGTTGAGATGGCGGCTCACCTCCCCCGAGACTACGAGGCCTTCCAGTTGCACTGGACGGACCTTCTGGCCAAGAACGCGGTGGTGAAGAAGACAATCCTCGTTGATCAGCGGGTGACAGGGTATGTCATCAGCTTTGTCTACTTTGGTGTGCGCGAAGTTGGCTTCTGGATTGGAAAAGAATACTGGGGGCAGGGCATCGCCACGCGCGCGTTGTCAAAATTCCTGGAGCAGGTCCCGTTGCGTCCGTTGCGGGCCAGTGCGGCGAAACACAATCGTAGCTCGCTGCGGGTATTGGAAAAATGTGGATTCAGGATTGTCGGTGAGGACAAAGCATTTTCCAACATGGGCGGGAGGGTGGTGGAAGGGATTATTTTGAACCTGGAATGACGGAATAGGCCGTCGGCCGGTGACATGACCCGCCACCGAGCGCGCGGACGGGGCCTCCAGTGGGTGCCATGGCCGTCGTGGTGAAGCGACCCGGCGGTCGGTGGCGAGGTGGGCGTTGAAGGCGTCGGAACCGTAGAGACGCGGCAGATTCGGTGTGATCGGTTACCATCACGAGGTTGAATGGCACATTTGGCGGCGTCGCCGTGCGTATACGTGTGGCCAGGCGAGAGGATTGCCAGAACCTCGGCGAGGTCATTGTTGGCGCCAATCGCGCTGCATTTGACGGGCGGGTTCCGGAACAGTGCCTGCTGGCGTTGCCGGTCTCCACGAGTGTCGCGAACTGGAAGCGCGCCTTTGACTCCGGTGCTTTCGATTCGGACGAGCAAGTTCTGCTTGTCGCGGAGGCAGCTTCCGATGGTGTTGTCGCGTTCGTTCTCGCAGGGGGCTACACAGCGAAGGTTTTTCGCGATCGAGATATTTCGGACATGTACCCCAGGGAGATCGTGAGTTTGCATGTCGCCCCAGGCTGGCAACACCGAGGAGTCGGTCGCAGCCTTATCGGGGCTTCTGCCGATTGGCTCATTGCGCGCCAGGCGAAAACGCTAGCGGTTCGAGTGCTGGAACTGAATCCGAATCGTGCGTTCTACGCAAGGCTTGGGGCTCAGGAGCTTGGCTTGCAGCCCTACGATTGGGCAGGATTTGCGACACGCGAGGTTATCTATGGTTGGCCGGACATCAGCCGTCTTCGCCGTTTCGCCTAGCGGTCAGCATGCAGCCAATACCCCAGACAGGCAGCAAATTTGCGCAGGCAAATCTGCTGCCTGTCCGACGCGGCTCGACGCGGGCCTCGTCATCGGTGCGACCGTGCGGGGTGGCGCAGTAGTTGCTGACCCTCGAAAGGACATCTCACCGGCAAGACTCCGTTAACCGTTGCAGAAAGAGGATCGGGTAATATGGAAGGAACGGCAGCAATCGACCGGGATTTTCTGGCATAGGTCGCTGACCTTGGTCGTTAGGCATCGGAATGAACTCCCCACTTCGAGGTGGACAATATGAGACACATCGAAAGACACAGAACTCACCGGACAGGCTGGCTCCGCGCCGCCGTTCTCGGCGCGAATGACGGCATCGTTTCCACCGCCAGCCTCGTCCTGGGTGTTGCTGCGGCAGGCGCAGATACCAATGGCATTCTGGTTGCAGGCATCGCTGGCCTTGTCGCCGGCGCCATGTCAATGGCCGCAGGCGAGTATGTCTCGGTCAGTTCGCAAGCCGATACTGAGCGCGCAGACCTGGCGCGGGAGAGCAAGGAGTTGGCCGCGAATCCCACGCAGGAACACGCAGAACTCAAGGCCATCTACGTTAAGCGTGGACTGGATGAAGCCCTGGCGTCGAGCGTTGCCACTCAATTGATGCAGCACGATGCAATTGGCGCGCATGCGCGAGATGAGCTGGGCATATCGGACACGCAGGCCGCGAAACCCGTGCAAGCCGCATTCGCCTCGGCGGGCACGTTTGCGGTGGGCGCAGCACTGCCGATTCTGATGGTTCCCTTGCTTCCAGCTTCTCTACTCATGTGGGGTCTCGCCGGCAGCTCGCTCCTCTTTCTTGCATTGTTGGGCCTTCTAGCGGCACGCACAGGCGGCTCACCCGTGGTGGCGTCTGTAGCGCGCGTCACGTTTTGGGGCGCTTTGGCAATGGCATTGACCACTGGCGTTGGAGCCCTCTTTGGCGTGGCCGCTTGAGTAATAACGACATCTATTGCAGAAACCAGGGAAACAGCCCAGAATAGGCTTGGCAGGTTACAAACACCCGGATGAATCGCCAGTTCGGCCCCGGATGCTGATACAACCCAACGGAGCAATCAATGCGACTGGCAAAGTTTATTATCGCGAACGTCGAGCCCATCCTCGCGGAATGGGAAGCGTTTGCGGCCACCCTCCCGTCAGGGGCGAACATGACAAAGATCGCCCTGCGTGACCACGCCGCGGCGATCCTGCTGGCATCCGCGCGGGATATGGAGGTCAACCAGACCCTAGCGCAGCAGGCGGGCAAGTCCAAAGGCAACGGCGGCGCGGACACCCCGGAGAGCGATCAGCTCGACATCGCCTCGGCACAGCATGCCGAGGAGCGCGTCGGCGCGGGATTCGACATTATCGAGGTTGTCTCCGAATATCGCGCCCTGCGCGCCAGCGTCATGCGCTTGTGGGGCAAGAGCGTTCTGCAGCCCGACCTCGACGACATTGACGACATCACCCGCTTTAACGAGTCGATCGATCAGTCACTCGCCGAAGCCGTCGACCGCTACACCGAGCGCCTCGATCGGTCCCGCCAATTGTTCCTGGCGATCCTCGGCCACGATCTGCGCAATCCGCTGACCGTCATCCGCATGAGCGCGAAGCTTGTCTCGCGGACGAATGCAGACCCGCAGTCTATTGAGGCGCTGTCGATGATCGGCACGGAATCGGAGGCGATGGCGAAGTTGATCGGGGATATGATCGACTTCGCATCGACGTTGCTGGGCAGCGCCATGCCGCTGAATTGCGAGCTGATCGATCTGCAAATGCTCTGTCGTGAAGTGGTTGACGGATTCCGCGCGTCGCACCCGCAGCGCACGCTGCATTTTGACCCGCGCGGCGACCTGACCGGCAATTGGGATGCGGCCCGAATCCGACAGGTTGTCTCCAACCTGTTGGGCAACGCGTTTCAGCATGGATCGCAAGAGGGGCCGGTCAAACTGTCGGCCGCTTCAGAAGGGTCGACCGTGGTGTTGAGCGTGCACAATGAAGGCGCACCGATCCCGCCGGAGGCGCTGCCGACGCTCTTCGATCCGCTGGTGCGTCATGCTACGGTTGAATCGGCGTTGCAGCGGGCTCCGGGGAGCATCGGGCTGGGCTTGTACATTGTGCGCGAGATTGTCAACGCCAAAGGGGGGACTATCGCGGTCGCCTCGACCGTGCGGCAGGGCACGACGTTCACCGTCCGCATTCCGCGTCAGCCCCCGCCCCCGGAGCGGACCGCGGCAGAGTAATCAAAGCGTCTGGATGGGTCAGGACTCGTCAACTCAGCGATCACGATTGATAACACGGCCGAATGAAATTTCTACTCACCTCTGCTGGCATCAAGAACGACAGCCTTCGCTCGGCCCTGATCGATCTGCTGGGAAAACCGATTGCGGAGGCCAGCGCCCTCTGCATTCCCACCGCGATCTACCCCTTCCCTGGCGGGCCCTCGATGGCCTACCGGTTCATCAATGGCGAAACCGTGAACCACTTGTGCGGATTGGGATGGAAGTCGTTGGGCGTGCTGGAACTCACGGCCCTGCCCAGCATCAAGGAAGAGCACTGGATCGCGGCTGTCCAGGAGGTTGACGCCCTGCTGGTGATGGGCGGCGATGTCGTGTATCTCACCCGCTGGATGCGCGAGTCCGGCCTGGCCGCCCTCCTGCCGTCGCTGCGTGAGACCGTCTATGTGGGGGTGAGCGCCGGGAGTATGGTGACGGCCCCGGTTTTCGGCGAAACCTACGACGACCCCGACAGGCCCTTCGTCATCGAAAAAGGTCTGGGGCTGGTTGACTTTGCGCTGGTGCCGCACGTCGATCACGCGGACCACCCGGAAAGCAGCATGGCCAAGGTGGAAAGAATGGCCGCCGAGCTGCCTGTGCCGACCTACGCGATTGACGACGAGACCGCCATCAAGGTGGTCGACGGAAACGTCGAGGTCGTCTCAAAAGGCCATTGGAAACGGTTTGCGCACTAGGCCGTGCTCCTCGTCCACGCCAATGAATTACTGTTGTGCCTTGCTCTACAAATCAAGGAATGGGGTGGTGCCGAAAACGCGGACAGGTAGTTTAGTTTCTGCCAGCCGCTTCAAACTCGGCTGGGCTTCGGCCTCCGAGCGCCGAATGGATGCGTTTGCGATTATAGAAGATCTCGATGTAGGTGAACACCTCCTGGATGGCCGCGGCCTTCGTTTTGAATCGTTTCTTTCGCAGCAGCTCCATTTCCACAGTCGAGAAGAACGACTCCATCGGCGCGTTGTCCCACACGTTGCCCTTGCGGCTGTTGCTCAGGACCATCTTGCGCCTTCGTAAGTGGCCGCGAAACCCGTTGGCGGTGTACTGCGAGCCCTGATCTGAGTGATGCAGCAGGCCAGGATCGGGCCAACGCTGCTGCACGGCCATATCGAACGCCTGCTGCACCAGTTCTTCTTTCATCGTTTCGCGGATCGACCAGCCTACGATCATCTTTGACCATAGGTCCATCGTCGCCGCAAGATACAGATCGCCTTCGTCGGTTGGAATAGGCGTGATATCCGATACCCACTTTCGATTTGGACCGTCGGCCACAAATTCGCGATTCAGCACATTTGGCGCCGGCTGTTTGGAGGGATCGGCCACTGTGGTCGTCACAAATCGCCTCTTTTCTCGGGCAATCAGCTCGCGCTGAGCCATCAAGCGGCTGATCCGTCGTCGACCATGCCGTCGACCCAGTTGGCGCAGGCGATCGCGCAATCGCCGACTGCCGTAAGTCCTGCGATGCTTGTTGAACTCCGCCTCGATGGCATCGCCCAGCTGTTTGTCCTCCTGGCCCCGCCGGATCAAGTCGCGTTTCAGCCAGCCGTAATACCCGCTCCGCGATACGCCCAGGTGGACGCACAGGCCCTTCAGCGGCAAGCGCCCGCCGCAGGATTTGATGAATTGATACGTCACTTCGGAATCGCAGCAAAAAAACTCACGGCCTTCTTGAGAATGTCGCGTTCCAGCTCGGCCTGCTTCACCCGCTTCTTGAGCTCAGCCAGCTCCTCATCCCGCGCAATGCCTCGACCCGGGAAGACACGGCCTGTCAGCTTGGCTTCGCGCCGCCATCGGTGCAACATGTTGATGGACAGGCCCAAATCGGATGCCGCCTCGGCCACCGATTTGCCATTCACGTAGCTCAGTTTGACTGCCTGTTCCTTGAACTCTTTGGTGTAGATCTTGCGTGACATTGGGACACCTGAACCTTATCGTTGTGTCCGCATTATCGGCACCAGCCCACTTGGTCTGCTAGATCATGTAATACGGGGCCACGTCAGCCTAGATACCTTACTTAATCAGCTTGGAGACCCGGATCCGATTCGAGTGCGTCCATACCCCGAACCGTCGATTGGCAATCGGGATAGATCTCTCGATTCCAAGGCAACTGTGGCTGAGCTGCTTGGAATTCTGGAGAAGATTCCCGGGCAAGCTCTGACCTGGCTCATTCGTCAAGCATCATCGACGAAAGGCCAAGAAGTGCGCGCTAGGGCAATCAATAGTCTCCTTCGGCTTTCTCCGGGCAACGCCAAGGCCATAAGCGCCCTATTGGCAATCTCGGACGATATCCCGGGTCTCAAGGATGCATTGAGTAGCGTCAA
>Ga0073902_10001292_pt1 | contig 13685 bp, 14 predicted proteins | sample KloWWTmeKNB19Kit_FD_66667 | JGI IMG/M metagenome (GOLD analysis project Ga0073902, IMG submission 66667) | Active sludge microbial communities from Klosterneuburg, Austria, studying microevolution and ecology of nitrifiers - Klosterneuburg... | ecosystem: Engineered > WWTP > Aerobic digester >...
CTGGAGAATAAAAATTATATACAACTTCAGTTTGAGAACCAATGGGTAAAGAACCTAATGATAGAATTGCAGTGCTTCTGGTCGTCAATTTAAGGCAATTGAATGTTCCTGCCGTAGTTTTGATAGTTCCCCAAGCTTCGGCTTTATTATTGGAAGCAAATTCTACCAGAATTGGTCCGAATTCTGAATCAAATGTTGCTGAACTTGTGTCTTCAAAACTAGTTCCAAAACTCAATGGCAGCACGACTACGGTCAAACCAGAATTAAGAAGCGTCGGAGGTTCTCCGGAGGCATCTGATTCGCCAAGGAATTCTATCAAATTATTGGTTTTTCTATAAAATTGATAATAAGCAGAACTATCTCTACCACTCTGAATTGCGAAAGTAGCTTGAGGAAAAAGATTCGAATTTGGTAATCCGGAAGGATTCACTACAACGGTTGTATCAGGAGAAATAACCAGAATGTCCGCAGGGCTAAAATCCCAAGAAACGTTACCTCCTAAAGATTCAACACTAACAGGACTTATATAATTAGCATCTAACTGTTTTTCTATTACTTTCAAGCCTATACTTGGAGAACTGTTATAAATAGGTTGAGCCAAAGCAGCTCCGGAAATAATTGAAAAACAAAGAAGAAGGAACTTTTTCATAAAATATAATTTAATTGACCACAAGATAATCTAAAAATTTAACACCATAAAAATTTTAACAAATTTACCTTCTTCACGCAATATAATCCCCCTTGCTGAATTTGCGAAAATAAAAGAAGTACCTTTATACTTGAAATAAAAACAGTTGAAAGCAAAAAAATCATTTGGACAACATTTTCTAATAGATCAGGAAATTATAAATAAAATTATCGATGCTATATTAAAAATAGATTCCAAGAATGTTTTGGAAATAGGTCCAGGAAAAGCCGCAATAACCAAATTTCTTATTAGAAAAGTTGAAAATTTCAAGGCAGTCGATGCAGACAAGGATATGTTTGAGTTTTTGGTCAAACAATTTCCAAATAAGAAGAATGTATTTATACTTCAAGATGTTTTGAAGACCAACTTTGAGGAAATCTTCAAAGGTGAAGAGTTTTTACTTTGTGGAAACTTTCCATATAACATTTCCTCACAAATTATTTTCAAAGCACTAGAAAACAATCATCTTGTACCAGAGTTTCTGGGGATGTTCCAGAAAGAAATGGCTCACAGAATTGTGGCAAAGCCCAGAACAAAAGACTATGGGATACTTTCAGTTCTTTGTGCTTTGGTTTTTGAGAGAGAACTTTTGTTCGACATATCACCCGAGAGCTTTTCGCCTCCACCATCAATCATGTCAAGCTTTGTATACCTTAAAAGGAAAAAACACGATATTGATAAGGAAACTTTTTCAAAACTTAAGACCTTTGTAAAAATGTCATTTCAATTCAGAAGGAAAACCTTACGAAATAATTTGAAAACTTCGAATATTCCTTTGGATGAATTAAAAGATGAATATTATGATAAGAGGCCGGAAGAAATTTTACCAGAAGAATTTCTAAGACTCACGAAGAAATTTTTAATATGATCAGCTTACTGTTATTACCTTTGATAAAAAAATATGGGATTTCAAGATAGGATTAATCAAGATCTAAAAGAAGCAATGAAGGCAAAGAATGAAAATTCTTTGCGAGCCATCAGAGCTATTAAGGCTGCAATTTTGCTAGCGAACACAGATGGAAGTGGTCAGGAAATGACAGAAGAACGAGGCATACAAATACTTCAAAAGTTAGTTAAGCAGAGAAAAGAGTCTTTGGAAATTTATGAGAAACAAGGACGAGAAGATTTAGCAGCAATAGAAAGGCAAGAAATTCAAGTGCTTATTAAGTATTTGCCAGAACAAATGAGTGAAGAGGAGCTCAGAAGTACAATATTAACTTTAATCCAGGATTTAGGTGCTACAAGTGCGGGCGATCTTGGGAGAGTGATGGGGGTAGCATCTAAGCAGTTGGCTGGAAAAGCTGACGGGAAGTCAATTTCTTCGATTGTTAAAGACCTGCTGTCTAAAGGTTAAATCACAAATTCAAATTTTAGTTTCCAGGTTAATAACAGGATTTAATTTGCCTATTTCCAAATTCTTGGAAAGGTTTATCTTTAAGCCTCAATCAAGAAAATTTTATGGAAAACCAAAGCAGTAAATCCTTCAAGCCATTCGTTGATCCAAATGTTATAGTTCCTGAATTTACAATTAAGGCTATAGTTCTTGGAATTCTATTTGGTGTTATTTTTGGTGCCTCAACAGTGTATCTGGCCTTAAAGGCTGGATTGACTGTTTCTGCATCCATACCTATTGCAGTTCTTGCAATTTCTCTTGGGAAAAAGTTTTTAGGCACGACTATATTGGAAAACAATATCATACAAACAACGGGTTCAGCAGGTGAATCTATTGCTGCCGGAGTCGTATTCACATTACCAGCATTTCTATTCTTATCAGACCCTTTAGTCGGTGATTCATATTTTAAATATTGGACAATTTTCACTTTAGCTGTATTTGGGGGGATTCTTGGAACATTGATGATGATTCCTTTGAGAAGGTCTCTAATAGTAAAGGAGCACGATACCCTTCCCTATCCTGAAGGTACTGCATGTGCTCAAGTGCTCATTGCTGGAGAAAAGGGAGGTGATTTTGCGCGAAGTGCATTTTATGGATTAGGCTTTTCTATGGTTTATGCAATTCTCCAAAAAATTTTCCACGTTATTGCCGAGCTTCCTAAATGGGGAACTGAACAAGCGAACAAGTTTTTTCCATCAGCAGTTGTAAGTTCTGAGGTAACGCCGGAATATCTTGGTGTTGGTTACATTATTGGTCCAAAGATTGCAGGGGTCTTGGTCGCAGGAGGTGTTTTAGCCTCTTTAGGATTAATTCCATTACTATCATATCTTGTTCATCCAGATATTATAGCAACCCAATTAGCTAAGTTAAATTTGTTGGATGTAAATCAAGTAAGTGAAAAATTTGGATGGGATCCTACAAGCCACACATTTACAAATACAGCCGAAGCTGTTTACAGGGCATATATTAGACAAATTGGTGCAGGGGCGGTAGCTGCAGGAGGTTTCATTACATTACTAAAAACTATTCCTACCATAGTATCTTCTTTTAAGGAAAGTTTGGGTTCAATGAAAGAAAAAGTTTCTGGAGGAATGCTACGTACTGAAAATGATCTTTCGTTTAAAGTAGTTCTAATTGGATCATTGATTTTGGTACTACTTTTAGCTATACTTCCTCAAATTCCAGGGACATCTGTCATCAGTAAACTATTGTTGGGAATTTTGGTAATTGTATTCGGCTTCTTTTTTGTTACAGTATCAAGTAGAATTGTTGGAATTATTGGTTCAAGTAATAATCCGATATCTGGAATGACCATTGCAACAATTATGGGTACAGCATTAGTGTTTATTGCCGTTGGTTGGACAGGAAAAGTTTATGAGCCCATGGCACTGGTAATTGGAGGTATGATTTGCATTGCGGCTGCAAATGCCGGAGCAACTTCTCAGGATTTAAAAACAGGTTATATCGTTGGCGCTACTCCAAAATATCAGCAATTGGCCTTGTTTATCGGAGCAATTTTTTCATCTATGGTCATTGGCTTTACCGTTAAATATCTTGACACCCCAACCGCAGAAATGGCATCAAGAGGAATTCAACATGCCATAGGAGAAAAGTATGCTGCGCCACAAGCTACTCTTATGGCAACCTTAATCAAAGGCTTATTGTCTTTTAATCTTGACTGGGTATTTGTTCTCAGTGGTGTTTTTATCGCAATTGTTTTAGAATTGTGTCAGGTTAAAGCTTTGTCTTTTGCTGTTGGTCTCTACTTACCCTTATCTACAACCTTGCCTATTTTCATTGGTGGTGTAGTTAAGGGAATCGTGGATTGGAGGGCAAAATTTAAAAACATTGAATCTGAGGATTCTGAACTGGGCAAAGGAAGTTTATTTGCCACAGGTTTAGTGGCAGGAGGGGCTCTTGCTGGTGTAGTAGTAGCCTTGTTGACTGTTGACGAAGGAATTGCTGCTTCGATAGCTAATTTTAGTGCTGAACATGGACTTACTTCTTTGCTTGGAACAAATGGTTATTATTTGTTAGGGGTTGCTTTTTTTACTTTTATGGCTTGGGTGTTATTTAGAATTGCAACAAAACAAGAAAAGGTATAACATTTTGTTTATTCTGTATTAAGATTCGCAAACCAGATTCATTTGAATTGAATTTACATTGCTGCTTTTCTAAACCACTAAATATATATTTCTAAAAGTTAGAAATTAATGATTTATGATTAACCTACAAGTAAGCTAGCAATAAATATTTATAGAGATATTTAAATTCAAAATATCCAAAAAGTATGAGCAATTTAGTGAGAACTAAATGCATGGAAATATTTTTTGATTTCAAAAATTAGCATGATGGTCTCATTGAAATTTTTTAGTTTACTTTTTGAAATTTAAATACTGTAAACTAGATACTGCAATAAATTGATAAGCATTATTCACAAATCCAGCCAATAGCAAAATCATTAAAACGTAGTTTACTTTATTAAGGTAGCATAGATTAAATTGGCCAAATAATGCCCTCCATGAATAAATTTTTAAGCCAAAATATTAATTGCCTGAAATTTTCAAGAGGAGGCAATATGAAAATTTATTAACTTTAAGCCTCCATGAAAAGAGATTCAAGTCAGACTATCTTGTATGCAGCTAAAAATTGTATAGAAATTGAATATGCTGTAATTGGTCATCTTTTAAATAGTTTAGACGAATCATTTGTTAAGACAGTTCAAAGAGTTTTTGATTCAAAAGGTCGATTAGTCGTAACCGGAATAGGAAAGAGTGCAATTATCGGCCAAAAAATAGTTGCAACTTTAAATTCTACAGGAACACCAGCTTTGTTTATGCATGCAGCAGATGCCATTCATGGTGATCTTGGCATGGTACAAGAAATCGATATTGTTCTCTGCATTTCAAAAAGTGGAGAAACTCCGGAAATAAGGGTATTAATTCCTTTAATTAAATCAAGACGAATCCAACTAATTGGAATGTGTGCACAAATAAATTCATACCTCTCCAAACAATCGGATTATCTATTGTACACACCCATAATGAAAGAAGCTGAACCGAACAATTTAGCTCCGACAGCAAGCACAACAGCACAGATAGTCATGGGCGATGCATTTGCTGTTTCACTATTGGCATTAAGAGGTTTTGGTCCGGAAGATTTTGCAAGATTTCACCCTGGAGGATCACTAGGAAAACAACTGTATATGAAAGTTGATGATTTTTATCAACTTCATGGACGCCCAAATGTAAGAATGGAAACATCTTTGAAGGAGACTTTGATAACGATATCTTCGAGCAGATTGGGGGCGACAGCAGTGCTTGATCATGAGGAAATGCTTATAGGAATTATCACAGATGGAGATATCAGAAGATTTTTTGAGAATGAAACAGAACTTAAGGGCGTTTCCGCAAAAAACCTAGTCCAAAAGAATTGCAAAACAATTCAGCTGGGGGAAATGGCTGTTAGCGCTGTGCAAATGATGCAGGAAAACAGCATTTCGCAATTGATCGTAATGGATGGGAACAAGTACTTGGGAATGGTACATGTTCATGATCTATTAAAGGAAGGTATTTTATAATTTAAAACGCAGGTATATGTTCTTTCCAATTGGAGATGATCAAGTTCAGGGAGGCAACAAACCTCTATTTTCCTATTCATTAATATTTGCAAATGTTCTGGTGTTTTTTTATGAGCTCAGTTTAGGCTCAGAAATGAGCAATATATTTGTAAGCCAATATGGAGCAATTCCTTCAGAAATTTTAGGTGGTCAAGATTTTTATACATTAATATCATGCATGTTTTTACATGGCGGCTGGATGCATTTAATAGGAAATATGCTATTTCTGTGGGTTTTTGCTGATAATATTGAGGCTGTTATTGGTACAGTTAATTTTATTATTTTCTACATACTTGGAGGTGTTGCCGCATCAGTTGTTCATGTATTTTTTAATCCATACAGCGAAATACCAATGATTGGTGCAAGTGGAGCAATATCGGCAATTATGGGGACCTACTTAATTATGTTTCCTTCTTCGAGAATAAAAGTTTTGATTCTATTATTCTTCACAGTAGTTTATGTTCCAGCCCTATTTTTTTTAGGAATTTGGATTGTGCAGCAAATGATTGCCGGAGTGGGTTCACTGAATCCAACTGCCGAAGAGTCAGTTGGTGTTGCCTGGTGGGCACATATAGGAGGATTTGCATTTGGAGTAGTTGCCGGCTTTATTGCAAGAAGACAGTACAGACATAGATATAGATATGAATCGGGAGAATGATTTTACTGAAAAGATTATAAATGATAAATTCAAAATTGAGAAAGACTAATTGTTATCATTTGGTTCTGTTTTTCTTTTTTATTTTATGTTCTTGTGACATTCAACAGAGTACAGTTTTTAATGACCAATTTGGAGGTCATTTTCGTCAAAGAATGTTGCTAAATTCTTTAAGGCAAGAGTTTTTCGAAAGTGGATGTAATAGTGATCCAGAAAAATTTCAAAAGGCTTTTGATTCCATCCAAGTGGAATTAGTAAAAATGGAATTTGAGATAGGATCTAGTCCAATGTTGCCGAATTCCATTAAAAATGTTCATTTTCTATTGGAAAAGGATTTTTATTACACAGTTGAATTTGAATTTCTAGACCTTAAGACCTTGAACAATGCATTAGAAATAATAAGATTGATTAAACGAAGTAAACTTGAAAAATACTTTCCAGAGGAAGAAAATGAATTTGATTTTTCAAGACAAACATTTGAGTTAGACAAACATCACAACTTTATTATAAAGTATAAGGATAATATATTTCGCGATACGACTTCGTATGGAAAAGTAAGCCTAATGAATGATACTTCTAATTTAATTGTGACCGATCATTTTGATGAAGAGCTATTATATGATGAATTTATTCCTAACACCCTATTGAATTCGGGTAAAATCGAAATGTCAAATAAAGCCGGAGAGATATCAGAAGGAGAAGATTTTTTTAACGCTATGAGCATACAGATATTGCAAGAATGGAAGTTTCCGAGGGAAATCCGGAAAATTAAAATCAATATAGAAAATAAGAACCTGCTGCAATTTAATGGTGTGAACCTTTGGATGAAAGTAGATGATCAAATGTTAGAGTCAATTGAAGACATTAAGGAGATAAAAGCAATAATAAGCTTCAAAAAATAGTTTATAACAAGTTCTTGAAAGCAACATACCATTCTTTCCAATCTGACCTTTTTTTGATGACCACCTCATTATATTCTTCCAAAGAAGCATAGTCTTTATTATCTGTTTGTTGAATTATATTTATCATACCTGGAGCAATTAATTCAATAGGTATTTGATTCTGATTAAAATAGTGAGCATGGATTCTGGCATGATGTAAAATTGAAATTGCTTCTGCCGGACTAAGGTTTGCTTGAGTTGATTTTATTTTTTGTTTTCCGTCAATTGTTTTTCCAACTCTCAATTCTCTAAACATAGTCACTAATTGTTCCATTTGTTTTTCTTTGATTTTTGGGAGAGATACATCCAACAATTTTTCCATTTGTTTAACCCTGAAGTCGACTATTTTAATTTCTTCCTCAAGTGAAGAAGGTAATGGCATTAAAATTATATTAAATCTACGCTTTAACGCAGAAGACATTTCATAAATACCTTTGTCTTGGTCATTGGAGGTTGCAATAACATTAAACCCTCTAACGGCCTGAACCTGTTTATTTAATTCAATCACCGGGAGTACCTTTTCGGATAAAACTGTAATAAGGGCATCTTGGGTCTCGGTGGGGATTCTTGAAAGTTCTTCAATTCGAACAATTTGTCCAGAACGCATAGCGGACATAATAGGTGAAGGGATCAAAGCTTCCTCAGAGGGTCCATTAGCAATTAAGGATGCATAATTCCACCCATATCTTAAATTGTCCTCATGTATTCCGGTGGTCCCTTGTATGAGTAAAGAAGAATTTCCGCATATTGCTGCGGTTAAATGTTCTGCTACCCATGTTTTAGCGGTACCAGGTAGTCCTGTTAAAAGTAAAGCCCGATCAGACAGAAGTGTGGCAATAGCTAATTCCAAAATTTTCTTTTCTCCAAAGTATTTGGGTGAAATTAATGTTCCATCGGGTAATTTAGTCCCGAGTAAATACATCAAAACAGCATTGGGGGAAAGTTTCCAAACGCTTGGTTTGTCATTTTGGTCATATTTTTTAAGGGCTTCCAACTCATGAGCAAAAGTTATTTCTGCGAATGGACGAATAATATCAAGCTGCATGGTTTTGTGTAGATTATTTTACTTCTAATAAGCTCCAGGCCTGAGCCTTTTGACTAAACAAAGATTTAGTTTTATGCCAGGTAGATTTGAAAAACTCTGATTTTCTGTAATTTTCTAAATGTGAAAGATCTTTCCAAAAGCTGAGTGTACACATTGAACTTTCGTCATCAGCATCTTCTAAAAGTACAACATCCAAACAGCCTTCAAATTTTTTAATTACTTCGACACTTTCATAAAACAAAATAATGAAATCCTTTTTTAATTCAGGTTTAAAATGCATTTTTACAAACCGTGTAATCATTCAAAAACAATTTGTAATGTTTCATCAGCCTTGATATCAAGAGTTTTAGCAGCGTTTGAACCGCAAAGGGCTAAAACCATATATCCAGCATCGTTAAAATAAAGATAAAAACTACCATTATGGACATTGTTTTCATCAAGTTCAAAATTAGATATTATCTGGTGGGTTTTTGTATGAAATGAAAACATTCTTCCAGCAGTTATCCTCTCAAAAGGATCCTTCTGAATATTAAATATCAAATTTCCAAAACGATCTACGAAACAGACCCTACTTTGTATCCTATCTTTTTGATAGACAGGCGAAACATTAATCTTAACAATAGGGTCTTCACATGGATCAAAGAGCTCAGACAAATCTTCTTCAGACACAATATGTTTAATAACGGAAGAAATTCTTTCTCTAAAACGGAAACAATCATCACTGACCCTGAAAATTTTTTCAGGTTTGTATTGATCACAAATTAGACTTAGAAGTCCGTTGTCAGGAAGGATAAAAAATTGGCCTTCCCACAAAGCTAATAAGATGCCTCGGTCTTCTCCAACATTGAAAACCCAACAAATATGAATACTACCTTCTGGAAAGGATCTGAATGCATTGGATTGAATAAAAGCAGCTTGAACTAAATCAAAGGAAGGAATTTCATGGCTAATATCTACAAGGTTAACCGTAGGATTTTCCTTAAGAATTGTAGCTTTGAGCGCAGAAAGTCGAAAATCCTTATTGCCAAAATCGGAACAAAGAGCAATTAATTGGGGTTTATGGATATAAGTCATTGATAAGTTATTAAAATTCGTTGGAAAATTACTCAATTCCTAATTATCCTATAGCTTTGTAAACTTATAAATTAATTATATTAAATAAATCTTGTTTTATAATATTTTTTAAATCAAAAAATTTGTCCCAAAGCGAAATTATTCTAAACATTGAAAACGTTGATCCATTGGCACTTTATGGAGAAAACAACGCCAAACTGAATTTATTGAGAAAAGCTTATCCTGAGCTGGTTATAACCTCCAGGGGAACCCAGTTGAAAATTTTAGGAGAGAAAAAGGATACACAGGAGGTGAAGCATAAAATAGAGTTAATGGTTAAGTTATTGCGAAGTAATCATGAACTGAGTCTCCAAACGATTGAAGATTTAATTCAAGGAGAAAATCCCTATCAGATTCAAATCTCACAACAAGAGAGTAAACAGGTTTTAGTACATGGTAGGGAAGGAAGGGTAATTTATGCAAAAACAAAAAATCAACAACTTTTAGTAAAGGCTGCAGAGGAACACGACATTATATTTGCCATTGGCCCTGCAGGCACCGGAAAAACCTACACGGCTGTGGCTCTTGCAGTCAGAGCCCTAAAAAATAGACTTGTGAAAAAGATCATACTCACAAGGCCTGCAGTTGAAGCAGGAGAAAATCTTGGTTTTCTTCCAGGCGACTTAAAAGAAAAAATTGATCCATATTTAAGGCCGTTGTATGATGCATTGGACGATATGTTTCCTTCAGAAAGACTTTCACAATTGATAGAAAGCAGGGTCATTGAGATTGCTCCACTTGCTTTTATGAGGGGTAGGACATTAGATAACGCCTTTATTATCTTGGATGAGGCACAAAATTCGACAACCCTTCAAATGAAAATGTTTTTAACCAGATTAGGCCCAACGGCTAAATGCATTATCACAGGAGATCTATCACAGATAGACTTACCATATCGTCAAACCTCTGGTTTGAAACAGGCATCAAAATTGTTAAATAAAATAGGGGGAATTACCTCAATTTATCTAACTAGAGATGATGTTGTCAGACATAGGCTTGTAAAAGAAATATTAAAGGCATATGAGGATGAATACAAGAAAAACAATCCATTAGAAGAAGAATAGAATATGAAAACATCAAGTATAATTTATAAAGGTGATATTAGAACTGAAGCCAAACACAATAAAAGCGGGCAATTAATATATACAGATGGTCCTACAGACAATTTTGGAAAAGGAGAAGCTTTTTCACCAACCGATCTTGTTGCAACAGCTTTAGGCTGTTGTATTTTATCTATTATGGGAATTGCCGCGAGAACCCATGAAATAGACATGGAAGGGACTAAGGTTGATGTTCAAAAAACTATGGCAGAAAACCCGCGAAGAATTGTAAAAATCGAAGTAGATATTTACATGCCGGATTTCGACTATGATTCCAGGAAAAAAGCGATATTGACAAATGCTGCAAAGGGCTGCCCCGTATCAAGGAGTCTGAATCATGAAATTGAAGAGGTTGTTACTTTTCATTGGAATTCATAGGGGAAACGAAAAGTGAATAAATTAGTTGATAATAGGATTTTTTTGTAAAATCAAAATTAAACTAAATACTTATTATTTTAATTTCAACTCTTTGATTTAATAATCTTCCTTCTTTTGTTGAATTTGAAGCAACAGGTTGTCTTTTCCCATACCCTTTGTAAGAAATACGTTCTTCAGCTATTCCTTTAGCTAAGATATAATCACGCACTGCTTTGGCTCTATTGGTCGATAAGCGATCACAAAATTCATGACTAGGTTGGCCATTGGTATGACCTCCGATTTCAATGGTTATTTTTGGATTGGTTTTTAAAAAATCATACACTTCATCTAGAACAGGAAAAGAATTTGCATTAATTTTAAAACTGTCAGCAGGGAATTGAAGTTTTTCAATTTTTATAGTTTGGCCAACTTTAACTTTGGATTTATCTAGTTCTTTTAATATTTTTTGTTGCTTTTTAATTGAAACATTTGGTGATTCTGGTGTGCTTTTGATTTTTTCGGCTGAGCCAAGAATAGCAGTTTGAGATTTTTGTTCTGAGGCTTCAATTGCTGCTTTTTCATTTTTATATGCGAGGTATTTTTTCTTATCCTCAGGACATGGAATTAGTTTAATATTAGAGGCATTATCAAGGAGTAGGTTCCCATTATAGGGAAAAAGAACAGGGGTTTTGTAAAAGGCCTCAAGTTCAATATAAGCCAGATCGGATTTAGGTTTAAACTCAAAGTCAAATCTTTTCCAATCAGAATTTGCTACCGGTTCAGATTCTGCAAGTAATTCTTTCTGGTTACAGTATCCTTCACCACCATAAATTCTTAAAATTACAGGTGTAGTGAAAGGTTTAAGTTCCATGCTGCCTGTGTTGGATGCACTTTTATATTCAAGCGATCTTGTTAAATAAATTGAAAATGCATAACAGCGTCCCTTCTTTAATGGACTTGAAAGTTTCTGTCCAACACGTTCATAGGTTTCATTTTCTCTAACTACCATTCCTAAATAAGTGCTTCCATGATAAGCTGTCTTTGTAACCTTGAACAAGGGCTCCATCCCTGGAACCTGTGGTTGTATATCAGGTGGCGTTTCACTACGGAAGCCGCAATCAATCCAGGCAGCTGGAGGATTACAACACTGGGGCGTTCCTTCAAAAGAGCCATTAATGAGTACAATCATGGATGTATCGTTCTGCCCCATTAGTAATTGAGAAGAATAAAACAAAAAACCAATTAATATAATAAATCTAATACTCATGAACACTCTCTTGGAAAACTTAAACGTCAGACCCAATATTTTGTTGGAGAAAGTTAAGAAAATTATTTAATTAATTGAAACACAATTTGAAATTTAAATCATGTGTCAATTTAATAAGTGGACAAAAGTGGATTTAATTTAAATAAGCAAATATTGTTCAAAAAGAAATGATCAAAATTAAATTTTTAAAATACCCCTTTTTCCCTTAAATTCATAGAGTAGAAACCAAGTTTTATCTTTTTTATCAATTATTGGGAATGAAAATGTTGAAACATTAACTAGGTCATTTTGATATAGAATTAGCTCATTCATATCATAAATTAGAATAGAAATGTTTTCATTTTTATACTCTTGGGATGACTTAAGAATTAATTTGTCATCCAATAGAATTGGTATAACTACCGGTGTATCCAGTAAGCAGGAATAAATTATTGAAAAGTCTTCATTATTTTGGTCTGTGTAGCTAAGCTTATAACTGACATTTACTTCGTGAAAAGAGTTAATTTGGTCAATGAGAAGTATTTCGGAGTGATTTCCCACAAAGTCTTTCAAAGGTTTAAAGTTTTCTAGATGGGTACTTCGCTGGATTTTTAAATTGTGAATTACTTCTGGAAAGTCAATTTTTAATTCTGCAAAGTCCGAACCAATTTGAGTAAATACAAAGGTAATTTTGTTTTCTGATGGGGAGTTTGCAAGACAATTTGAATTAACATACATTAATAAAAAGAGAACCAATTTGGTAGTTATGATTGAAGTTGAGTAGAAAGATTTAGCGTAACCAAACATATAATTATATATTATAATATATAATTATCAAAATATGTGCCAAATATGTAGGTTTTGTCAGATAGTGGTTATACACCATTTTTGGATATTACACCATTCTTATGATTTATATCTTGTGCTAATCCGATATCCAATTCCGGCGGATAATTATCTTTGCCTTAATATCATGTGCAAAAATGAGAATCTTAATGGTGTGCTTGGGAAATATATGTCGATCTCCGATGGCTCAAGGAATTATGGAAAAGCTTGTCAAAGATAGAGGATTAGATTGGGTAATTGATTCTGCTGGAACAAACGGAATGCATAATGGTGAATCTCCTGATAAAAGGGCTATTGAGGAGGCCAGAAACAGGGGAATAGATATTAGCCAACAAAGATCAAGGAAAATTAGAAAATCGGATCTTGAATACTTTGACATAATACTTTCAATGGATAACAGAGTTTTAAAGGAGTGCTTCAAAGTATTTGGTGACCGGTCAGACAAAAATATAAAATGCATAATGAGTTTTGTTAATTTTAATGAGGAAGTGGAAGATCCATATTATGATGGGAGTTTTAAAAAGGCATTTGATAAAATTGAAGCAGGTTGCCAAGCGATGATCTCTCAATTCTCCTGATATAAATAGTGTTAAATTTTTAATAATTTTAAATGATAAATAAATGATACAAGGAATTGAACAGGCAATAAATGAACAAATTGCAAAGGAAGCCGAAGCTAGTT
>Ga0073902_10001300_pt1 | contig 13632 bp, 12 predicted proteins | sample KloWWTmeKNB19Kit_FD_66667 | JGI IMG/M metagenome (GOLD analysis project Ga0073902, IMG submission 66667) | Active sludge microbial communities from Klosterneuburg, Austria, studying microevolution and ecology of nitrifiers - Klosterneuburg... | ecosystem: Engineered > WWTP > Aerobic digester >...
TAAATCTTCATATCTGCGACCAGTCCGCATGTATGTAATTATCGCTTTGCTTATCAATATTTGTGCAATCAGTATACAGAAATATAAAACCGAATGGGGTTACGAACTGGGGGATTTTTTTTATAGTAATAATTTTCTGTATAACATACACTCCGTAACAAGGCTTTTACTATTTAGCTGGTTTTTTATTTTACTTAATCAGAAATTTATGCACCGAATAAAAATGATTATCCCATTTGGATTCATCATTTTTGTTATCATAAATTTTATTTTTTACGAAAATTTTTTCAACAGGTATAATTTAAGTAGCCGGCTATTAGCAACAGAAGCTGCTTTACTATTATTCTATTGCCTGCAATACTATATTTTCCTGATAATAGAAGACAAGGGTATTCCTTTCAAGAAACAACCCGGCGTATGGATTGTTATCGGGCTTACGTTCTATGTTGCGGCAAGTTTTTTCATTTTTCTATTTTACGACTACCTGGTTGTGCATGACAAAGATTTCGCTATTGATGTTTGGGATGTACATAACGTATTTTACATTACCCTTTGTATTTGTATTGCTGCCAGCTTAAACAGTAAAGATGACGAGTAACCTGACCTATCTTGTTATATTAGGCATCGGTGTAATGCTGCTGATGGTGGTCAGTATATTACTGGCCGTAATTTATAATCAACGAAAAAAAAATCAGCATCGCACCGCCCTGGAAAAACTACGGGAGCAACAGCAAAACCAACTTATAGAAGCCGCCGTACGCAGCGAGGAGCAAGAACGGCACCGAATTGCTGAAACATTGCATGATGAGGTCGGCGCCATCCTTTCATCGGCCAAACTTCACCTGCTCGGTATCAAAGCGGAACTACTGGATGAAAGAGACCAGAAACTACATGAGAAAGGAAGGGAGTTATTGAATGATGTAATTGGAAAAGTAAGAGGTATATCTCATAACCTGCATTCTAATATCCTGAAAGAATTTGGTTTGAACGAGGCTATCCGGCATTTTATCCGGAAAGTAACACAGGGCACCATCATCAACGCCACCACCGCCCTGGATGATAATTACCAGACAGAAAACCCTGATAATGATATCAGCATGTACCGGATGGTACAGGAACTCGTTAACAACACCCTTAAATATGCCAATGCCACGGAAATTCTGATCAGTTCCACAATGGATGGCAATGAACTGAATCTTGTTATTTTTCATAATGGAGATGGCCTCACCCAGGAACAGTTTGAAGAGCTCCGCTACCAGAAAGAAGGATTGGGTTTAAAAAATATCCAGAACAGAATTATCTTGCTGAAAGGAATGATCCATTTTACAAAGGGTGCCGAAGGCTCTCGTATCAATATCCAGGTACCAGTTAAATCGAATCAACATGAGTAAAATAAAAATTGCTATAGCAGACGATTATAAAATTTATCGGGAAGGATTAAAAGTTGGATTATCAGCCGACGAAAATTTTGATGTGCTTTTTGAGTCCGACAATGGTGAGGAATTACTAAAAGCATTGGAATCAGCCACGCCGGATGTTATCATCATGGACCTGAAAATGCCGATTATGGATGGTATGGAAGCTACCAAAGCTGTTCGTAAAAAATATCCATCGATCAAGGTATTAGTGGTAACCATGTACGATGATGATAAATTTATCATTCACCTGATGGAAAATGGAGCCAATGGTTACTTATTGAAAAACACCGAACCGGATGAAATAAGAAAATCTATTTATGCCGTTCATGAAAATGGCTACTATTTTAACGATGTGGTAAACAAAGCTTTGCTGAAAAAATTAGTGTTGAAAAATAACCTCAAGCCCTCCTTTAACCAGAATGTTGAATTGACAGAAAGGGAATTGGAAGTATTGAAACTTATCTGCGAAGAAAAAACTGCAGCAGAAATAGCGAAAGATATTTTCTTAAGCCCCCGCTCGGTAGAAGGAATCCGTCAACGGCTGATTGAAAAAATTGGCGTCCGTAATACAGCCGGATTAGTAATGTTTGCCGTAAAGAATAGTATGGTTGACTAAAGATTACTTAAGTCCGGGAGCCAGGTTCTCCAGCATATCCTTTGTCATAGCAGCCAAATCATAATCTTCCTTCCAGCCCCAGTCATTTCTTGCCACAGAGTCATCAATACTTTGCGGCCATCCATCAGCAATGGCCTGGCGGTAATCGGGTTTATAGGTCATGCTAAAATCAGGAATATGTTTTTTGATAGCTGCTGCAATTTCTTTGGGAGAAAAACTCATGCCGGATATATTGTACGAAGTGCGGATATTTATTTTGGATGCGGGTGCTTCCATCAGTTCAATTGTTGCCCTGATCGCATCCGGCATATACATCATCGGCAGGTACGTATCTTCTTCTAAGAAACATTCATACTTTTTTTCTTCCAATGCTTCATGAAAAATCTCTACTGCATAATCGGTAGTACCGCCACCTGGAGCCGACTTATAAGAAATCAATCCGGGATAACGAAGACTTCTTACATCCACGCCGTATCGCTGATAAAAATAATTGCACCAGAATTCTCCGGCATATTTACTGATACCATACACCGTAGCCGGTTCAATAACGGTTTGTTGCGGGCAATTTTGCCTTGGCGAAGTAGGCCCGAATACAGCAATAGAGCTGGGCCAATATACTTTATGCAATTTCTCTTCCCTCGCTATATCCAATACATTCAGCAGGCCGGTCATATTCAGGTTCCAGGCCAGCCCTGGATTTTTTTCTCCGGTAGCAGAAAGAATAGCTGCCAGTAAATATATCTGGGTAATGTTTTGCCGTATCACCTGCACATGCAGCATTTCCTTGTTCATCACATCAAGGCTAACATAAGGTCCGGTTCCTTCCAATAACGGGTTTTGTTCCCGCAGGTCAGAGGCTACAACGTTGGCATTACCATAGATTTTTCTAAGGGCCATTGTTAGCTCTACTCCTATTTGACCGGATGCTCCTATTACGAGAATTTTGTCTTTTAACATAACGGGTATTTTAATTACAAATGTAAGGGCTTACGATATTCCCACCGCCTGATAACTGGGGTGTGGGAATGGCTCAATGTGGCTTGCCTGCCCCACACAATAAAAGAATATTTACATATTGAACCTTCTTATATGCTAAAGATCATTTTACCACTGCTATTTACTTCCGCTGAGGTGGTTTGCAAATCTAAAATTGAATGCCATGCAAGCGAACAATGCTACTATTATAGCTGCTCAATCCTGTTGTGAGACAGATAATATTTGTAGTGGGCATACTATCAGTGACACATGAGCTGATTTTTTCATCCTCAAAATAGAAAATTGGTTTTTATAATTATTTCCATAACACAATTTTAATCATGCGATACTTAATCACATTCATCATTTCTTTTCTTTCCATCAGCAGCTATGCACAAATGGAAAACTACCTCATCAGGATTGAAAATAAAACGTCCTTTGTATTTACTTGCGAAAGTTTTACCGGTGAAATATTCACCCTCACTCAAAAGATGAGCCGGGACATTGCATCCATAATGCCCGGAAATGTTGGTACCTCATTAATCATGGCGGGTTCCAACGGAACAGTAACCTGGGTTGATAAAAGCAAAGGTGCAGAGGTAGTTTTAAAAATAAATAAAGACGAAACTGGTAAAAGAAAGTTTAGCACTGAATCATCACACCATTTTGCAGCTTCCGTTAATGTAGCTGAAGGTCTGATAAACGGCAAGGATCTTATACTGCTGGAACTCACCGGCAATTATACTTATATACCAGTACCCGGTATATTATTACCTAACTATGGAGATGCATCAACCATTTTAGTTATGCCGGTAAATATATCAGTAACGGGAAGACCAGCAGACACAGCCTGGCAAAATGCTTTTGAGCTTATACTAACTGTCCCCAACTATTTTCACCCATCCAGAAATGGAAGAGAGAGGTATAATAACGAGGCGGGGCGATATGCTGGGGTACAATATGTAGATGCTAAACTTACCTGGGCAACACAATACCGGGTGGAAGAAGGCGATTCGATTGCAATGATATTCATACAAGCAGAAAAAATTCCGGAAGGTGTACCTGTTACAGTTTCTCTTATTCCAACATATAATTCTAGTTGGAGTCCCGGCCCTAAATACCCGGTGCCTTCCCGCACTAATGGTAAATACTATAAAGTTTTTACCATAGAACAAGAACCCATTTCACCACACACCAGCAGCAGAAGCAAGACACTCGGCTTATTGTATTTTAAATGCCTGGCTATATTCTGGAACGATAAGTTGCTGCCGATGGAAATTATTACACAAAAGAATTTTATGGAGAAATTACCCACACGGCCGGGTGTGGAGGAAATAAAGAAGGAATTATTCAGGCCTTCGTTACCAATGCAAAAACAACAAATTAATAACAAGCCGGTAAAACAACAAGTTATTAAACAGCAATAAACATAAGCCGAAAGTTTTATCCCCCTTCAATCAATAATTTATTAAACTAGGTATTTATGAAAATTTTTATTCTACTGATTGCTATTATATGAGTTGCAACAGACTTTTAAAAAATGGTATTAAAATAATCAACAATATTATTAATCTCTAAATTTTTAATTTTGAAACAGATTACACTCCTTTTGGCCATTATTCTTTCCTCACTAAAAATAATAGCACAAGACGAAAGAATACTTCGATCAAATAACAAACCAAGAGTTGATATTTTAAAAGAAATAACCAGCGATAGTGCCAAAAGTTTGTCGGGTAGTCGAACACAGCTGGACTATTCGAATGAAATAATAGACAAAAAAATTAATGCCCTTAATCAGAAGATTACAGACTTAAATAATAAAATAGATAATTTAATTGCACTCTTTCAGACTCATAAACATACTTATCATGTAATGGCATTTAAAGAGGTGACTACTTTTGGTGATTTGAGAAATCAGATCAACCAAAATTTAAGTGGCAGTGATAAAAAACTGATAGGGTTACAAATTCATGGAGTTGATGTACAAACATCACCACCAAAATAGTGTATTCAGCCATTTGTAGAAAATGCTGCCACACCGCCACTTTCAGTATATGCTATAACCGGGTGCCTCATCGCTTATGTTCTCGCAAAATTTTAAAACTAAAACAATCAGCAGGTAGTCATACCAAATCACAACAAGAACTGTTGACTAATTCAAAATAATATGGCAAACATGCCTTAAATTGACTTAACAAATCGCTAACTAACAGTTACTTCAATTTTGAGGTAGTATACATGAAATTTAAAAATCCCATATTACTCATATTACTTGTTCCATTCTCAGCATTTTCGCAATATGGAAGTATGTCATTCAAAAGATTTACAACTGATGACGGACTTGCACATAATGGCATTGTAAGTACTGCTCAAGATAAATTTGGCCGGTTATGGATTTCCACTCTGGGAGGTATAAATGTCTACAACGGCCACTCATTCACCTTATTCACTTCAGAAAACACAAAAGGAGCCCTGCCTTCCAATGAGATTATTGCTACCTGTCATACCAGAAAGGGCAATATTTTTTTTGGGACTTCAGGTGGCGGGCTTACAGAATATAATTTTCTTACAAATTCATTTACCACCGATACTACTATTAAAGAAGTAGTAACTGCCATTTTGGAAGACCATAATCACATATTATGGGTTGCTACCCAAAATAGTCTTGTTCATGCAATCGATCTTCTGACAAAAAGAAAAACTACATTCCGGCTTGAACATAAGGTGAATAAGAAAAGGTTTAGTATTTATAAAATGGCCGAAATCTCAGATTCCTCTATCTGGCTTGCCACCGATATGGGTGTATTTACCATTACCAATCAAAAAAGGGTGACTTACCGGGAGGAGTTTGACCAATTTAATATCACTAACACATCAACGCTTGTCCGGGATTTAGCAACTGATGGAAAGAAAATCTGGATTGCAACTAAAATTAATGGATTAATTGAATACAACATCAGCACCTCAGGAATAAAACATTATACTACAGAAACAGAAAGTATTAAACTCAGTTCAAACAATTTAAGAAATATAAAATTTCACGATAATTCATTATGGATCGGCACATGGGATGCTGGCATAAATGTAGTTAACACAATTACAAATAGTCATAACTATATAAAACATGACCCTTTTAATAACAACAGTCTTTCAACTAACTATATAGGTAATATATATTTTGCCAATGACAGCATTATTTGGGTTAGCACTTTTGACGGAGGACTTCACAAGTTTGACCCAATGCTTAATCAGTTTCACGCAGTAACAAAAACCTTTCATGCCGATGGAGGGCTTTTATATTCTAATATAAAAAACATACACTACGATTCAAAATCAGAAACACTTTGGCTTGGCAGTTTAAGCGGAGGATTATACGTTAAGAAAAAAAACAGCGAGAGATATACTAACTACCGTTTTACCGACAGCCTGAGTTCTATACCTCACAATACAGTCAAATATATCTTGCCTGGTAAAAATGGTAATTATTGGATTGCCACATTAGGTGGATTAGGTAATTTAAACATGACAACGGGTAAATGCAAGAACTTCTACTTTAAAAAAGATAATACAGGTCTTACAACAAACCGGGTTTTTTGTTTAGCAAATGATTACACTGGCCGTCTTTGGATTGGCACACCCTCAGGAATTTCGATTTATGATGAAAAGCAAAACAGATTTTCAAACTTCTATTCAAACATTGAACATAAAGGTTCATTTATCAGGGGCATTACTATAAATTATCTTATAGAAAAATTGTTTAACGGGAAAAAATATATGATAGCTTGTACCTCTGCAGGCATTGAAGTTATCGAAATTGAGACACTGACCTCATCCATTCATTTTTTTCCCGGGGAAAATCTGACTACAAAATCTGAAATAAAACAGCTATATGCTGCAAATGATACCTGCTGGTGGGTTGCTACCGGCGGAAGCGGGATAATCAAACTAAATCCACGTACAGGAGAACAAATCTATTACACGGCAAATGAGGGGCTTGGTGATAATTTCGTTTATGCAGTCGTTCCGGATAAAACTGGAAATCTCTGGATTTCAACCAATAATGGCCTTTCCAGATTCAATATTAATGCAGGCACTTTTACCAACTATAAAAAATCGGACGGATTACAAGACAATGAATTCAATCAAAATTCATGGTTTCTTGATTCTTCCAGCAATACGATCTTTTTTGGAGGGGTATCAGGTTACAATTACTTTGAAGGAAATAATGTGAAGGAAGCAGAAGATACTAAAACCTCGTTAGAGTGGAAATCATTTAAGGTATTTGACAATGAGTACTTATGGAGCAAAGGCATCCTTCAGACTAAGGAAGTTACATTACGCCAGGATAAAGAGAATTTTTTCGAGATCATATTCGCTTTACCCTCCTTTCGGAATCAGCATAATATGACGCTCAAATATCAATTAAAGGGATTTGATAAGAAATGGCATATTAATACAGGGGAATGCAAAGCATCATATACAAACGTACCCGCAGGCAAATATGATTTTATCGTTTATCTTTTAATAAATAAAAAACAAATATTGCTGGACAAAGTACGTATTACTATAAAACCTTCCTGGTATCAAACGTTATGGTTTAAATCTCTCATCGCACTTTTTTTTCTATTTTTATTTATCACTGTAACTGTAAAAAGGATAAAATATATCAGGCAGGAAGCTAATTTGAAAAGCAGAGCAATAGAAAATGAAATTGCTGCTCTTAAAGCACAGATGAGCCCTCATTTTATTTTTAATTGCTTGAACAGTATTGATGCCTTTATTCATAACAATGATAAATATAATGCTACTTTCTATCTCAATAAATTTGCCCGCCTTTTGAGAAACATCCTGGACAGCAGTAAAGAAAACATAGTACCTTTTTCAAAAGATATCGAAACGCTGAAGCTATATTTAGAACTGGAGGAGCTACGCCACGAAAACAAATTCAACCACATAATTACTATAGAAGACGGGTTGCTGACAAATGACTACAAAGTCCCCCCCCTCATTATTCAGCCATTTGTAGAAAATGCAATTTTACATGGCTTAAAAAATAAACCAGGTAATGAAGGTTTACTCCAAATTAGTATAAAGAGAGTGAATGACACAATTGAATACACTATCACTGATAATGGCATTGGAAGAGAAGCGGCCGGTAAAATTGTACAAAGTAAAGAATCTTCTTACGGAATGACTATCAGTTATGATAGAATAAAATTATTCAACAATGAAAAAGAGCCATCTGTAACCATAACTGACTTGCATAACGAAGCTGGAATGGCAACCGGCACATCAATAACAATATATCTCAAACTACTATAAATGATAACAGCAATAATTGTTGATGATGAGCCTAAAGGGAGGCTGGCCTTACGGCAAAAGTTGGAAAACTATTGTAACAATATAACTGTAGTAGCAGAAGCTGCCGATGGTGCAGAGGCACTATCCCTAATAAAAAAGCATAAACCCCAGTTGATATTTCTTGATATTGAAATGCCCCGGATGAATGGGTTTGAAATGCTGAATGAACTCAAAGAAAAAAACTTTCATATTATTTTTACCACGGCGTATGATCAATATGCTATCAAAGCAATAAAATATGCCGCTTTTGATTATTTATTAAAACCGGTGGATATTGAAGAACTCAAATCAGCAATTGAAAGGATAAGCAATGGCTTACCCCTTCAAACGAACAAACAAGCAGAACTGCTGCAGCAAAACATACAGCATCCAAAAAAGCAATTAAATAAATTAGCAATCCCCACACTGGAAGGCCTCCTTTTCTTTGATATCAATGACATTATTCAACTGGAAGCAAACAGTAATTACACGATAATCCATTTCTCCGGGAAGGAAAAAATTACCGCCTCTAAAACATTAAAAGATTTTGAAGACATTTTACCAACAGACACTTTCTTCCGAACCCACCATTCCCATCTTATTAATCTTAACTACATAAAAAAATATATTAAAGGCGATGGAGGTCAGATTGAAATGCAAAACGGTAACTATGTTGATGTATCCAGGAGAAAAAAAGAAGAGTTTCTGAAAGCCATTGGCTATTAGTATTTTTACCGGATGGAAAAATTCCTGCAAGACTTATTTGCCAACCAGCAATACGATGAGAATAATTTCTTTCTGCTGGCAGGCCCCTGTGTGGTAGAAAGTGAAGAGCTGCTATCAGAAGTGGCTGAAAAGGTGGCTGCCATCTGTAAAAATCTTGGCATCCCTTATATTTTTAAATCCTCGTACCGAAAAGCCAACCGCACCAGCGGCACTTCCTTTACCGGGTTGGGTGATGATGTAGCTATGAAAATGCTGCAAAATACCGGTAAGAAATATTCACTGCCTGTGGTTACAGATATTCATTCTCCTGAAGAAGCCAGGATTGCTGCCGGCTATGTGGATGTATTACAAATACCGGCCTTTCTTTGCCGCCAGACAGACCTGTTAGTTGCCGCAGCTGAAACAGGAAAAATAGTAAATGTAAAAAAGGGGCAGTTCGTTAGTGGTGAAGCCATGAAATTTGCTGTTGATAAAATTCGTACGGCCGGCAATGAAAAAATAATGCTGACCGAAAGAGGAACCACCTTTGGGTACCAGGACCTGGTGGTTGACTACCGCAATATACCGGCTATGCAGGCACACGGTGTACCTGTTATAATGGATGTAACACATGCATTACAACAACCCAATCAAACTTCTGGTATAACGGGTGGCAACCCACAGCTTATCTCCACCATTGCAAAAGCAGCCATCGCTGCCGGAGCTGATGGATTATTTATTGAAACACATCCCAATCCTGCTGTTGCTAAAAGTGATGGAGCTAATATGTTGCAATTAGATTTGCTGGAAGGGCTGTTGCAGCAATTAGTGAAGATTAGGAAAGCTATTTAAAAAAGCTTCCGTTGAGTCACAAATTATTAGCCCTTTAGATAATCTAAATCGTAAATAAAAAGTTGTATTGGCGAAAGTTTATTGGTGAAAACAATTTATACTAAACAATTGAAAATGAAAAGACTGGTGAAAAATACGAAAGTTATAGGGGCTCAAAACTTTCGCCTATTTTTGAGTTATAGGCAACCTTAAAGCAGCATTCGATCCCTAGATATATTATTTAAAAACGTTTATATTTTATGCTTTGAAAACTTCCATCATAATAAAAAGATTAAAGGCATTTATAATAGACTACTTTATTATTCTGATTTATATAGGACTGTTGCTTGGTGCGACTTTGTCAATTTCTGCAATTTTTCATCTGAAATTAGAAAATGTGAACCCTGTTATTGGAGAGTTAATCGCATTTGCTACTTTAACATTACCTGTAATTCTTTATTTCGTGATATCTGAAAATAGTGAGTATGCTGGTACAATAGGGAAAAGAAAAATGGGAGTGCAAATTGTGAACAAAACTTTAGTCAAAGCGAGCATTGGGCAATTATTAATAAGAAACTGCATTAAATTTCTCCCTTGGGAACTTGCCCATTTTTTTATTTATAGGCTCTTCTATTTTAATTCAATTACTGAAACTACCCCTGGATGGGTTTTGACAGGTTTAACAGTTTCACAAGGACTTGCAATTATTTATTTGCTCTTTATAATCTTTGCCAAAGATAATCGAAGTGTTTATGAATTATTATCGCAGACAAGAGTTGTTCAAATTGTAGTTTAAAGGCTGCCTATAACATCGGGTTTGCTGCAAGGCTGGCTGGACATAGGAGCAATGGGCATTTTATCGCTGTTGTGCTTCATCTGGGCTGGACAAACATTGTTGGGCTTTTGTTTGTTAACTTGTACTTTTATCTTTAATCAGCACCGGTTCCGGGCGGACACAGCAACAATTCCAGCCCTGCAAGCAAGCCCTGCAAGCAAGCCCTGCCCGTTAGCGGTCAGGCTACGACAGACTCTGCAAACATTTAACACTGGACAAAAATGAACAGAAAACTAATTCTATATATTGCTACAAGTTTAGACGGCTATATTGCAAAACCAAATGACAATCTTGATTTTCTCTCAATTGTAGAACAAGAAGGACAAGATTATGGGTACGGAGATTTCGTAAAAAACGTTGACGCAGTAATTGTTGGACGTAAAACTTACGACACAGTTATTTCCATGGGTTTTGACTTTCCTCACACAGACAAAGATGCTTACATTATAACAAGGACACCACGAGCAAGCATAGGGTCTGTAAAATTTTATACTGGCGACATTAAATCACTTGTTGTTAGACTTAAATCTGAAAACGGAAAAAATATTTTTTGTGACGGTGGAGCAGAAATAGTAAACGAACTTTTAAAAGACAACCTTATTGACGAATTGATTATTTCTGTAATTCCAATTTTAGTTGGCAACGGGACAAAACTTTTTAAAGACGGTCGACCAGAACAAAAATTAGAACTTATTTCAGCAAAACATTTTGAGAAAGGACTAACACAACTTCATTACAAATGTTTGGACAATTAACAGAGACATATTGCAGGACAAAAGCCCGAACCGCAAACATTGGGTTTGCTTCTGTGCCGGCAGTCGAATAAATCCCCTGATGTGCTTAGTTTACAACTAACCCCTGTTGTGCTTAGTTTCCAACTAAGCACACCGAATTAATACAACAGAAAAAGATACCAGTATCTCATCATTGACGTTCATCAAACCAAAGCACAGCTACAATCTGTGAATTATATAATTCGTTTCCATGATTATATAACGTTAAATAATGAAAATATTCCGAAATTGAGATTGGGTTACAAGAAATTTTAAATCAACTAATATGAAAGGTTTTAAAAGTAATATCGAAAACGACACACTGGATAATACTAACTTTCGCAAAGTAGTATATACAGGAAAACATCTTCAATTGGTGCTGATGAGCCTTAAAGGCGGGGAAGACATTGGAGAAGAAACACACAAAAATACGGACCAGTTTTTCCGTTTTGAAAGTGGTACAGGAAAATGTATAATTGATGAGACAGAATACGAAGTGAAGGATGGGGATGTAATTATTGTACCGGCAGGCGCAAAACACAACGTAATTAACACAGACAGTAAAGCTGAATTAAAAATATATACGTTGTATAGTCCGCCCAATCATAAAGATGGAACCATCAGGGCGACTAAAGAAGACGCTGAAAAAAAGAAAGAGGAATTTGACGGTAAAACAACTGAATAACCCCGATCACTTTATCGCAGGTCTACTTCTTCCACACCGGGATAATTTTTCTTGTCGAATGTAAATTGGGTGTCTGCCATTGCCACATTTGTTTTCATCGTCGTAACCGTATAAGAATAACGGTTACCGGCATTTTCTAATACTTTGGTACTATAAATAGTTTTAGCCGCTTTATCTACCTGCACATATACTTTGTGGAAAGGCTTGCTTTTATCCAACGGGGTCATTTCAATTTCCTGGATCGTTTTTCCGTTCACTTTTTTCTCCCCATTCAAAATGTAACGAAAGTCTTTATCGTAAAAATTGGTAAATAATTTTTGTGGTGTTACCATCCCGCTGGATGCATCCAGTTTACTGATGGTTACTTCATTTTCTAATTTATCGTAGTTCCAGATAGTGGTGCCATTACAAAAGATCTCCTGGCCGCTAAAAGTTACTTTGTACTTGGTTCCTTTCATCAGTATCGTACCTGTTTTTGTAGAAAGGGCTTTACCTGCGGCATTTTCAACTTTATAGGTAAAAGTGGCCTGCACCGTTGTAAACGTCTTGAATTTTGCACTCACCCCATCAAGAATGGCTTTGGCAGCCGGATCACTGGCTTGTGCGATGGCAATTGCTGTAGTACCAACAAGCAGGGCGGATAAGTAAAATTTTTTCATCATTTGTATGTGTGGCTGTTATAAAAGGAACAGTGTAAAGATAATTAAATACCGGGTTAATGACTGGCAATGACCGTACCGGGTTGCAATCGCAATGGTTTTCTTAACAACCCGGTAACTGATTAGCCCAACGCATCAAGATGCTGCTGCAATTCCATCTCGGTTTTTATTAATACGTCTCTTGCTTTGCTCCCCTGGTTGGGGCCAACAACACCCGCAGCTTCCAATTGGTCCATCAAACGGCCAGCCCTGTTATATCCCAATTTCATCCTTCGCTGTAATAAAGAGGTAGAGCCAATCTGGTTTTGCACAATCAGCCTTGCAGCATCTTCAAACAGCGAATCCCTGTCAGACATATCAAAATCTTTCCCTTCCAGTTCTTTTTCATCAATATACTCGGGCAGCAGGAATGCTTGCGGATAACCCCTTTGGTCGCCGATAAAATCAACAATTTTTTCTACCTCAGGCGTATCTACAAATGCACATTGCAAACGGGTCACTTCCCCATTATGGGAAATGAGCATATCCCCTTTCCCAATCAATTGTTCTGCGCCACCGGTATCCAGGATAGTTCTTGAATCAATTTTTGAAGAAACTTTAAAGGCAATACGGGCAGGGAAGTTTGCTTTAATGGTACCCGTAATAATATTAACCGAAGGCCTTTGCGTGGCAATGATAAGGTGAATTCCTATAGCTCTTGCTAACTGTGCCAGTCGGGCAATCGGCATTTCCACTTCCTTACCTGCCGTCATAATTAGATCGGCAAACTCATCTATTACCAGTACAATAAATGGT
>Ga0073902_10001306_pt1 | contig 13575 bp, 13 predicted proteins | sample KloWWTmeKNB19Kit_FD_66667 | JGI IMG/M metagenome (GOLD analysis project Ga0073902, IMG submission 66667) | Active sludge microbial communities from Klosterneuburg, Austria, studying microevolution and ecology of nitrifiers - Klosterneuburg... | ecosystem: Engineered > WWTP > Aerobic digester >...
ATAACAATGATTTAATAGTTTGAATAAATAATTTCATGGATATAACGCAAAACTATAGCCACTAAAAAGGGACTTTAAGCCGAAGGGTGAGTACCTGGCCTTGAATAAGGAGAAAAAAAAGGTGAAGTATTAAAAATGGTGCCTGAAAAGAAAGGAATCATTATTTGTTCAGCCAGTCTTTAAAGACGGGAGCCCTTTTCTGGCTGATGATTACACTGTCGTTATGTTCGGGAATGAGCTGAACTTCGAGTTTCCCGTTTTCTTCGTTGGTGAAATAATGACAGGCTTTCAGGTTGATTATAAACTGACGGTTGGCCCGGAAAAACAGGGTTTCTTCCAGTAATTTCATCAGTTCATCAAGGGAGTGATTCAGCAGGTACGTTTCTGATTGAAAGGTCTTAAGGGTTGTATAATTACCATCTTTATAAAAATAGGCGATGGTTTCCACCGTGATTGGAATGTTTTTATTGCCGGATACCGCTACCAATATTTTTATTTTTGGCGAAGAATTGCTTTCAGCAAAATCGTTCTCCTCTTCGTAATTTTCAATAACAGGTTGATTAATTGATGTTGGGATTACATCGGAGCCTGTTTTTACATTTTGAAGCGTAAACATCTGTTCTTTCAGCGACACTAATTCCTCTTTTTGTTTTCTGGTTTCACGATAAAAGAAATACCCGACATATACCACATTCCAAAAGACAATAAATAAAACGGAGATCGGGAATTCTGTATAAAAAAACTGAACTTCTTCTTTTTTAAAACCCAATAGTACGATGAGGTAAGTATACATGAATGCCAGTACAAAAAAAGCAGGTAATACGATTGCTGCTATGAACTGGTAGATTAACCGGGTGGTAAAATATTTATTCCAGGGGTATTGCTTGTCAAGATAGGCTGTAATAATATTTATAGAAGAGGTAATGATGAACGTAAGTATAAATCCGGACAGCACATCCGTGACAAAGTATTTTCCATTTGCAATATCGGTAATAGAATCGCTTCCCAGGAATACAAAGAAAAAAGCCAGCAGCACAGATATGCCGAGCCGGAGCCAGAAGTCACGGTATGGGGAAAAGGATGCGTCCATGTCAGTAGGAACTAAAAACCCTTTGTAATCAAAAAGTTTGTTGTATAAAATTTCTGAGTCTTTTATCCAATTGCCTTTTTCAGGTCTTCTATCAAATCTTCAGCATCTTCAATACCAACACTTAAACGAATCAAAGAATCTGACAAGCCATTCTTTACTCTTTCTTCCCTTGGTATAGATGCATGAGTCATGCTGGCCGGATGATTGATCAATGATTCCACACCGCCTAAACTTTCTGCTAAAGAAAATAAATGAGTAGAAGATAAAACTCTCTTCGCCTCCTCTACACTATCATTTTTTAATTCAAACGAGATCATACCACCAAAGTCCCGCATTTGTTTTTTTGCAACGGCATAGCCGGGATGGTCTTCAAAACCGGGCCAGTACACTTTGGCTACTTTAGGATGATGGCGCAGCCAGTTAGCAATGATCTTTCCATTTTCACAATGGGCTTTCATTCTTACACCTAATGTTTTTATTCCACGTAATACTAAAAAGCAGTCCATAGGTCCCGGTACTGCACCACAACTTTTTTGAATAAAATATAATTTCTCTCTCAGTTCTGCATCATTCATTACAAGACAACCCTGTATCACATCACTATGACCACCGAGGTATTTGGTAACAGAATGCATGACAATATCTGCACCGAGATCAAGGGGATTTTGTAAATAAGGAGAAGCAAATGTATTATCAACTGCCAGTAAAATGTTTTTCCCTTTTGTAATGGCGGCTACCGCCGCAATGTCTGTGATATTCATCAATGGATTCGTAGGTGTTTCTATCCAGACCAATTTAGTATTGGTAGTAAGGGCCGTCTCTATATTGGCTACATCTGTAGTGTCCACATACTTAAATACAATACCAAATCGTTCAAAAACTTTAGTAAACAAACGATAAGTGCCACCATACATATCATTGGCACAGATCACTTCATCACCGGGATTTAAAAGTTTGATCACCGCATCGGTTGCTGCTACGCCACTGCTAAAGGCTAAACCAAATTTTCCATTTTCAATAATTGCGAGGGCTTCTTCCAAAGCCTTACGGGTTGGGTTCTGGCTTCGGGCATATTCAAAACCTTTATTTACACCCGGTGCTTCCTGTACATACGTAGAAGTCTGGAATATAGGAGTCATAATAGCACCAGTTGACGGGTCGGGTTCAGCCCCGGCATGGATAAGTTTTGTAGCAAGCTTCATACCAGGGGAATTTAGATTTTTTGAGTCCATTGATGTTTGAATTTCAAGTATAATTAAACAATCTGCAAAGTAAAGCCATTTTCACTCCCCTTTAGGGGTTGGGGGCAAAGAGTGCAGCGGCAGAAAGGTAACGCCAGTCAAAATTGTCAGCCTCATGTGAAGCCATCGGCACAATTTTCTTTTGTAGTATTTCAGGTTTTAGCACCTTTTCATCCACTAATTTTTTCCTTGCTTCATGAACGGCATCCTGTACCTGTTTATTTTCCATCCAACTTTTTTGAGGTGGCTCAAAGCCAACTTTATCCTTTCGCCATACAATTGAGTCGGGTAGTTTGCTCTTCATAGTTTCCCGGAGTATCCATTTTGACCATCCATTCCTGATTTTAAAATTACCGGGTAATGAAAAAATGAACTCCACCAGTTCATGTGAAAGAAAGGGAAGTCGTACTTCTCTGCCATGTGCCATGGAATTACGGTCGGCATAGCGGAGCAATTCTTCTAACCCATGTGTGCAGGTGTTGAAATGCAACACACCATTCAGTGTAAAATGATCGGGGGTGGTGTAATATGCTTGTTTACTTTGCTGTTTTACAAAGTCTTTAGTAAGATCCTCATGCCGGATAGCTTTCAGCAAGTATTGGTTTTCCAGCGTAACAGTTGCAAATGATGGGAAATACGCCGCTATCATATTCTTAAAATCAAACTTATCAGGAATACCCATTTCTTTAGCTGCTTTCAATTCTTTACTGCGGAATAATTTCCTGTTCCGGAATAATTCCTGCCAGTACCACTTATAATACTTGTGATACCCTGCCAGTGTTTCATCAGCCCCTTGTCCGTCAAGCAACACCTTTACATGGTGCTGTTTCGCCAATTCATATACTTTGTATTGCGCATAGATACTGGCTGAGCCAAAGGGTTCTTCCTGGTGATACGAAAGTTTTTCCCAGTCTTTTATCATTTCGGCTGCCGAAAGATTGGTGGTGAATTGTTGCAGGCTGAATTTATCTACAACCTGTTTTGAAAATCCGAGTTCATCTTTTTCAAATCCCGGAAAGATTGCTGTAAAGGCTTGTGGTTTGTAATTCAACATTTGCAGTTCATTGATAGCTGCCATCACCGATGAACTGTCCAGCCCCCCGCTGAGGGAAGTGCCGATAGTAACATCACTTCTCAATCTTCTTTTTACTGAAGTATTGAAAAGCTGAAGGAACTGCTCTGTTGCTTCCGTATCAGTTATTTTTTTATTTATTTTTTCCGGATCAATATCCCAGTATTTTTCAAGCAACAGCTCCTTATTTCCGGGATTATATTTTAATACAGTAGCAGGAGGTAGCTTGTATATGTTTTCGTAAAATGTTTCACCGGGCTGTGAAGGATTGTCTGTATATCCGATGGTGATGAAGTTGAATAGCAATTGTTGATTAGGAACTCTTGCAACTCCAGCCGCCCACAGGGCTTTCATTTCCGATGCAAAGAGTAATTGTTTCCCATCATAATGATAAAACAAGGGCTTTTCACCAAACCGGTCTCTTGCCGCAAACAAATGTTTTTCTTCTTCATCCCAGATAGCAAAAGCAAACATGCCGTCAAAATGGTCTACACATTCATCCTGCCAGTAATCATAGGCGGCGATTATTACTTCCGTATCTGTTTGTGTATGGAAGGAGTATCCTTTTTTTAACAACTCTTCCCGTAATTCGATGTAGTTGTAGATTTCCCCGTTGTGAGTGATGGTGTAACGGTTTTTATACGCCATTGGTTGCTGGCCGGCATGGCTGAGATCAATGATAGAAAGACGCCGGTGACCTAACAAAACATTACCTGTATCATTTTGCCAGAAACCTTCTCCATCCGGACCACGGTGAGCCAGAACATCTGTCATTTTTTTCAGATGTTCTTTATTAAAAGTACAAGCTGCTGATTGTATAATTCCGGCAATGCCACACATGCTGTAAATATCTAAATAATTTCCCGCAGCAGGGGACAAAGTTTAGAGAAGGAAGTGAATGCAAAACGTCAGAAGCTGATGGGAAGTTTAGTTTCTACATAGCCCCATGCCATCAGTAAATCGGCACCGGTAGTTGTTGATTGAAATATCATAGTGAAAAACTCAAACGAATTATCCGTTTGGCTCACAGGAACAGTAAACCGGGCAACATCTTTTGAAACATCAGGATGTAGTCCCCAGCTATCAATATTGCTATTCAATACAATCGTCCATTGGTCTTGTTGGGGAATACAGTAAAGAATATACCGGCCGGCTTTTATTTTTTTTCCCTGGATAGTGGCTTCTTTATAAAGGTCCAGTTCGGTTGCTTCATTGGCGCCAAGCCTCCACGGCTCACCATATTTCAATACTTCCTGGAAAAGATTACGTCCCTGCAGGTGCGGCCGGCTATAGACTACTCTTGCAAGTGGGGGAGTAGTAATTGAATCAGACATTTTTAATATCGGATAATTAACAGGGAAGTAGCTCATATCCATCGGCGAAACATCAACGGGGGCATAGCCATTGACAGGCTTTTCGGGTTTGGATACTATTGTAGTATCTGCTTTACTTCCTTTATTTGTATCATTACTGCTTTTCTTTTTTTCTGAACAGGAAAAAAGAAAGAAGGAACATAGCAACAGAAAGGCAGTTGATTTCATATGGCTTTTTTAAAAAGTGAATGGAATAGAAGCCCTGATATTATCCCACGTAATGATAAGATTAAAACCAGCAGTGGATTTTTCGAATGCCATTGCCAATGACTCAGTAACAAAATCAGTCTTTTGAACAAGCACCTGGCTTCTCGCCACATCTTTCTTACTGTCATATTTAAATGAACCCCAGGTATCTGTTTCTTTATTAACAATAATAGTCCAGCTTGTTTCATTTACAATGGCATACAAAGTATAGCGGCCTTTATTTATTTTTTTCCCGCCGAAACGTACATTTTTATAAAACTCGATTTCAGTAGCTTCATTGGCTCCCATCCTCCATATCTCACCATATTTTACTAATCCTCCAAAAATAGTTCGTCCTGCTTTTTGCGGACGGCTGTAAATTACCCTTGCTGCAAGCGGCTCCGTTATTTTATCATTTATTTTTTGCACCGGGTAGTTGGCAGGATAATAACCCATATCCATTGGCGACTTATCTACCGGCGGTAAAGAATTTTGTGCTAACAGGGAAATGAAGAAGAATTGAAATAGTATAATAATACCAAAAGCTTTTTTCATATAAAGAGTATTTACAAAAGTAAACGATTTGCTTATTCGGATTGCAGTATGTCAAACTGTTTTCGGGCAAAGGGCTTTACGGATGCCCAGAAATGACGGAAACAGTCTTGTAAAAGTTGATAATGTTCTTCAAATAATTGATAAGCGGTTTCACTTTCAGTTAAGTGGACGGAGCGGCGAACTACCCCGCCAAGGCTTTTGCCAGTACCCCAACTGGTACGATAGTTAAACAGCCAGTTATGTTCTTTCATGTAAGGGAACATCAGGGCAAATTTTTCCGGAAGCCATTGTGCCTGCTTATCAAGAGTAAAATAAACCTGTTGTGAAAAATCATGAAGGGATGATTCGGTAAACTCAGCTGGTTCAATGGCCAGGAAATGGTCATACACCACATCTACAAAAGCACCGCTGTATAACCGGTAATGCGGCCTGAAAATTTCTTTGGCTTCCCTGGTGGCTTCATGTGTATCAGTAAAGTTGTCAATATGCCGGTGGAGCATTATTCCTTTTTGAATACCGGCTGGATAGTCAAACTTTTTTTTCCCTTTTACAAAGTCACTGATCATATTGCCAACCAAAATGTCCGGTTCGCTAAATGATAGATATGCGTGGGCTAAGAAATTGATAGGAGATTAAGTTTATAGATTGACAGGTTGTTATTGAATGTTTTTTATAAGCCAGTCACTAATTACCTGTAAGGCAGCGGGTGAGATGGTTTCTTCCAGTTCCCCATACTCATTGAGTGTACATTTTTTACAGGTTTGAAACAAGTGGTTTAATCCTTGTAACTCTTTTACTTCGTAAACTTTTGAACGGCTTTTTTTCAATGAGGTTTCAATACCCGGCAGGTTTTGCCTGGAAATTACCTGTATGTCTTTATCACCATTCAAAGCAAGTACTTTGCAGTGTAACTTTTCAATATACTGTGCCGGATTGAAACTGATAAAATACCTGAACCAGGGAGATTGAAACTCTTTCACCATTTCAATAATATAATCCTTTCGTTGTTTTGCAGTTTCAAAATTCAGCTCTTTCAGTATTTCACTGCTTTTGGCGGCGGCCCATGTTTCTGTTATCGTCGTCACGTTGGTAATAGCGGTACTGCTATCAGTTGTCTCCATAATAGCGGTTACTACCTTTTTAAACAAGGGTTTGATTTCTTTTAATGCTTCTTCACTCACACCGCCAGATTTGGCAATGGCTTCATTCTGCTCCGCCATAAGGTCAATTATTTTTACTCCCGGTCCCGCCAGCAGTACAATAAAGTTGATGTCTTTCCTTTGTGTTGCCACCATCGGCGCTATCATCCCCCCTTCACTATGACCAATCAATCCGATTTTCTTTTTATCAACCTCTGGTCTTGATAGAAGATAGTCAACACTGCTGCTTACATCTTTCGCAAAATCTTCACTGGTAGAGATGCTGAATTGCCCAGTACTTTTCCCAACGCCACGGTCATCCACTCGCAGAATAATAAATCCTTTTTTAGTGAGGTGGTCTGCGATTACGGCAAAGATTTTATGTTCCATAATCGTTTCATCACGGTCCTGCGGCCCGGAACCGGTAATCAATACAGCCGCTGGAAATGGTCCTTTGCCTTCGGGAATAGTGATAGTAGCGCCATAGGCTAAGGAGTTGTCTGCATTATTATATTCCACATCTTCACTTTTATAGGCGAAAGGTGGTTTAGGAGTCTGTGGCCTTTTCTTCTCCGTTACTTTTTCTGTTTTTTTCAACAGTAAGGGAAATTCTCCTCCCTGGGTAAATGAGCCATCAATGGTAGAATCATTTATCAACTTACCTGTAAATGATGCATTAAGGCTTGTCATCTCTATTGTAACATCATTATCTTTTATAATTGTCGATTCACATTTTAGTCCATACGCTGATTGATCGGGGCTGTCTGCTGTTGATGTAAATCCACCTTTTCCATCTTCAGCAATATGAAAAACAATGCGGAGTTCAATACCCACATTCAAAGTGCCCTGCCAGGTGCCAATGAGTTTATTACCTGATTGTGCGAAAGAGGAAAAGCCGCAACTAATCACTACCGCCAGCAGATTAAAAAATCTTGCTATCATTTTATAAAATTTATGATTCAAAAGTAAGATGTTTCCCTGCTTTTCTATTGATAGAAGGTTTTAATTTATGTTTAGCGGTTAATTACCGGCAACCTTTGTTAACAGCCATTAACACAGCCTCCCATTAGTCACAATTAGCTTGTTGCAGGGTGTAACCTAATATACATTTGTGCCGTCACACTAAACGAGAAGAAAAAACCTAAACCTTCTAAAAATAAATTATGAAAAAGATGTTTGTAACAATCGCAATCGCAATCAGCACATTAAGTGCATTTGCAGGCGATGTAAATGTAAATCAGAAAGTACTGGATGCTTTTAAAACAGAATTTGCCACTGCTAAAGAAGTGGAATGGTCGGTGGGAAGCAACTATTATAAAGCAACTTTTGTTTATAACGATAAATATGTGTTTGCTTATTACAACGAAATCGGAGACCTGCTGGCAATCACCCGTTATTTAAGCCCTGTTGATCTTCCATTGGCATTACAAAGCAACCTGAAAAAAAATTATGAAGGCTATTGGGTAAGCGATTTATTTGAAGCAGCAAAAAATGATGCTACGAATTATTATATCACCCTGGAAAATGCCGATACAAAAATTGTTTTGAAGTCAGCCGGGAACACCTGGAGTGTTCATAGCAAAGTGAAGAAATCGTAATCTAAAGAAACTTATATACTTCCTGTATCGAACTAAGTTTTGGTGTGTGGTAAAACAAGCCCCGTAATTCTGAAAAGAGTGCGGGGTTTTGTCTTTTTGAAAAACAGGTTAATGAATATTGTTTGTAGTTAATATCCTTAACATCGTTCACCGCAAATCACAATTCACTTGACTTCGCTTTTTCATCCTCTTACTTTTGAATGGTAAATCGAAAATCATTCACTATTAAACCTTAAGCCATGAAAAAGATTATTGTTTCACTTTCTTTACTATTGACAGCAGGCCTGTCAACAGCATTTGCAACGGATGATCCCAACCCCGGTGAAAAAGTGCTAGCCACTTTTAAGAACGAGTTCCTTACTGCTCAGAATGTAGTCTGGACCAAAGAGAACAACTACGATAAAGTCAGTTTTGTATTAGCCAGCCGGAGAGTTATTGCTTATTTCAACCCCGAAGGTGAACTGGAAGGATATATGAGGGATATTTTCTTTGACCAGTTACCCCTGGCAGTGATGACGGCCGTGGACAAAAAATATCCTGACGCTGTAATTATCGATGTGAGAGAAGTAAACAATTCAAATGGTACCAATTATAAAGTCAGATTGGAATCAAAAAGTAAAAAATTAAGCATGAGAGTCAGTCCGGAAGGAAATATTGACGAGGTGCAGCGATTCGTAAAGTGATTGGGTTGGTTTTACCCCCGTATTAGTTCCGTTCTGCATCCGGCAGAACGGAACTTTTTATTTGTACAAAAATGTATTTTTGCGCCTCTTGTCCACCTTCGCTAAAGCTATGGTGGGCAAAGCCGCATTGTCTCACCGTTTTGTGATCTGAAGGCGGATCAAAAATTACAATATGAACAAAGGTCCTGTTTCAAAATTCATTGAGCATCATTTTCGCCATTTTAATGCAGCAGCGTTGATGGATGCTGCTAAAGGTTATGAGCAGCATTTGCTGGAAGGTGGAAAAATGATGGTTACACTGGCTGGTGCTATGAGTACCGGTGAGTTGGGTATCTCCTTAGCAGAAATGATTCGCCAGGGTAAAGTTGATATCATCAGTTGTACCGGTGCCAACCTGGAAGAAGATGTGATGAACCTGGTGGCACATTCCAAGTACAAGAGAATTCCTAACTACCGTGACCTGACACCGCAGGAAGAATGGGATTTGCTCGAAAATCATTATAACCGGGTAACTGATACTTGTATTCCTGAAGAAGAAGCATTTCGCCGTCTGCAAAAACACCTGGTAAAACAATGGATGGATGCGGAAGCAAAGGGAGAAAGATATTTCCCGCATGAGTTTTTATACAAAACTGTTTTAAGTGGTGAATTGAAACAGTACTATGAAATTGATCCCAAAGACAGTTGGATAATAGCAGCGGCTGAAAAGAATATTCCTATTGTAGTGCCGGGCTGGGAAGACAGTACTACGGGTAATATTTTTGCCAGCTATGTGGTAAAAGGAGAGCTTAAAGCAAGTACGGTAAAAAGCGGAATTGAATACATGGTATGGCTTACGGAGTGGTACCGCAATAACTCATCAGGTAAAGGGGTTGGCTTCTTTCAGATTGGTGGTGGTATAGCTGGTGATTTCCCGATATGTGTTGTGCCTATGATGTACCAGGATTTGGAATGGCATGATGTGCCGTTCTGGAGTTATTTCTGCCAGATCAGTGATTCAACTACTTCGTATGGCTCTTACTCCGGTGCTGTTCCGAATGAAAAAATTACCTGGGGTAAATTAGATATCAATACACCGAAGTTTATTGTGGAGAGTGATGCCACTATTGTGGCGCCCTTGATTTTTGCCTGGATATTGGGCTGGTAATATACCAGTATTGTCGAAGATAAAAATTGAACCCCGGTTTATAGCCGGGGTTTTGTTTTATATATGGAAGGATGGATTAAAATCAAGCGTTTACTGTTGCAGGCAGCTATTGAAAAATATATGGCAAAAGAAATTGCCGATTGAATAGACCTAAGTTATTCTGACAAGTTTAATGTAAAAAAAATCTCCATCGTTGGATGGAGATTTTTTCATTTGTGCTTACTAAAACCGTTTAGGTATCTCCAGCTTCAAATCCCTTTTCAGCATTTCGTTTCTATTGGCCATATCCCAGGCGGTATAAAAAACTAACTGTGTTCTTTTTACCATTAATGGGTAATTGATTTTATCGGGTGTATCGGTTGGTCTGTGATAATCAGCTTTCAGCATTCCATCGTAGTAGAAAATAATCGGTACTCCTTTTTCAGCAAAGTTGTAATGATCGCTGCGGAAGTAAATCCGGTTACGGTCATTCGGATCGTTGAATTTATAATCCAGCTCCATTTTTGTGTATAGTTTATTAACTCTTTCACTGATGATTTTTAAATCTGTACTGATTTTATCATCACCTACTACATAAACATAATTAAGAGAGTCACCCTGGTGGCGGCTGGAGTCGGACCGGCCAATCATATCAATATTCAAATCAACCGTTGTTTTTTCCAACGGAAAGATCGGGTGATTGCCATAATACCCCGAACCCCATAATCCTTTTTCTTCACCACTTACAGTCATGAAAACAATTGACCTTCTCGGGCCCTTGCCCGCCTGTTTTGCTTTTGCAAATGCTTCGGCCATTTCCAGTATACCGGTAGTGCCGGAGCCATCATCATCCGCACCATAATAAATTACCGTGTCTCGTTTACCTAAATGATCATAATGGGCAGTGATAAATACATATTCATCTTTAAGATCGGTTCCCTCTACAATACCTAAAACATTAGAGGCGGAATTTGTTTTAGTAATTTTTGAATACGCAAGGTCAATTTCTGCCGGATAGTTTTTTAAAACGGCAGTGCCGGATTTTAATTTGTCCATAATATTTTTACCATCCTCTCCCATAATATTTTCTGCTACAGACGGAGCTATAGTGAATGTAAAAGGAGGCAACGATGCTTTATAGCTGCTCGGCGACCAGCTGGTATTACTGGTCATGCTTTTCCGGGGGTAGTTATTATAAATTATAAGTACCGCAACAGCTCCTCTGCTCATAGCTGCATTCATTTTGCCCGCTGCATTGGCGGGAGACATAAATCCTGTTTGCGATGGTTTATAATCCGCAGGGGCTCCATCTGCTATCAGCACTAACTTACCGGCTACTTTTAAATCTTTGTAGTCGTCTCTTATAGTTCCATCACTGATACCGTAACCTGCAAACACCACTTCGGAGAAACGCATTTCAGCGGAATAGTTATTAGACTGTGGTTGAAAATCTTTATTCAGCTCCAGTGCTGTACCATTTATTTTCATAGCGGCACCGAGTACCGAATCTTTGTACAATGGATAAGTTTGGCGATAGCTGCCATTGTTGCCGGGAACCAATCCCAATGATTTAAAATGATTTTCAATATAGGTAGCTGCTTTTTCCAAACCGGGTGATGGAGTGTCACGGCCTTCCATTTCTTTTCCGGCAATCGTATACAGGTGTCGCTTCATGTCCTCTACTGTAATAGTAGCGGCAGCGGTAACGGCACTCTTATCTTTTTTTTGTTTTTGCGCCAGTGTAAATAAGGGGATGGATAAGAAGAGACAGGTAATAAATTTTTGTAACATTTGAATGTGTGTTTATTGCTAAAAATAATCCCTTCCGGAAAAAGAAGGGATAAAAAATACAGGAATGGTAGCTTTACAATCAGGCACAGGCAATTTTGGCTACTCTTTTTGCATGGCGGCCACCTTCAAAGTCAGTGGTCATAAAAATGCTTACCATTTTTTCCGCATCACCTTCCCGTACAAACCGGGCAGGAATACAAATAATATTTGCATCATTATGTACTCTTGCTAACTGGGCCAGCTCTTCTCCCCAGCAAATCGCCGCCCGGATGCCCTGGTGTTTATTAGCCGTAATGGCTACACCATTGGCACTGCCACATAATAAAATACCGAATGCAGCTTCTCCTTTTTCAACAGCCGCTGCAACCGGATGAGCAAAGTCAGGATAATCAACGGAGTCTTTACTGTGTGTACCAAAGTCGGTAAAAGGAAATCCTTTTCCTTCGAGGAAGGAAATCAGTTCTTCTTTATAATCATATCCTGCATGGTCGCTGCCGATGGCGATGGGCTTGCTGAGGTTGAAAGGAGAATGCATAAATAGTTCAGGGTTTAGCGTTCAGAGTCTGGATATAGACCACTTGTAAAATTAGGGAACTTCTTGCTCCTGATTATTGACTCATGACTAATATCAGCTCCATTCTTTTTGTTCTTTCTCCTGCCGCTTGTTAATACGGGAAGCAATGATAATACTGGCTTCAAACAACAGGTAAAGAGGAATAGTAACAATAGTGAGGCTAAATGGGTCTGTGGATGGAGTGATAATGGCCGCCGCAATTAATATTATAACAAAAGCATGGCGGCGGTATTTCTTCAGGAAGGTTGCTTTTACGATACCGATTCTTGCCAGCACCATGACGAGCAACGGCATTTGAAACAGCACACCAATACCTACGGTTGTATAAATGAGGTTTTCGAGATAATCCGAAAAAGATGGCATGATAGTGATCTGGTCGCTCAGCTTGTAATTAAAATAAAAATTAACCATGAAAGGGGTGAGGATTAAATAGCCAAACAATACCCCGGCGAAGAAAAGCAGCGACACCCAAAAAATTACACCTCTTGTTTGTTTCAGTTCTTTTTCAGAAAGGGCTGGCCTTACAAACCGCCAGAATTCCCAGAAGATGTAGGGGAAGGCAATGATAAAACCACCGACGAATGCCAGCGTAAACGAAGAGATAAACTGCCCGGTCATCGTTGTTTCCAGGAATTTTGCATTCACTTCCGGAAAGCAAAGTGTTTCGCCGATGCCTATTTTATGCCCCAGGCTGCACAGCCATTTGGAGCTGATAAAATCGGCCCGGGTAGGGGCAAAAATGATATTGGTAACAATATCCCGGATAAAAGAAAACACCAGGACCGCCCCTATTAAAACGGCAATAACCGAACGGATCACATGCCAGCGTAAATCTTCCAGATGGTCGATGAAAGACATTTCTGCTTTATCGTCGCCTTTCTTTCGTTTATTAAAAAAATCAAGTAATGCCATCCGGGGGTTTTAGAGAGGGACAAAGATAAGGAGGTGAATGGTGGATTGGTTAATTGGTTGATTGGGCTTTAAAGCGGCACTTATCCTTCCTGTTTCCGGCGTTTCAGATAGGCGATATAGCCATTGATCTTTTTCAATAATTGTTCTTGCAGAAGTTTTAGTTCGCAAAATCGGGCCTCTGTAATGTAGGCCTCGTCCAAGGCACTTGATAAGTGATCAAATGTTTCCAGGAGAG
>Ga0073902_10001310_pt1 | contig 13564 bp, 9 predicted proteins | sample KloWWTmeKNB19Kit_FD_66667 | JGI IMG/M metagenome (GOLD analysis project Ga0073902, IMG submission 66667) | Active sludge microbial communities from Klosterneuburg, Austria, studying microevolution and ecology of nitrifiers - Klosterneuburg... | ecosystem: Engineered > WWTP > Aerobic digester >...
ATTTACAGTAGGGTTTTAGTTTTTCACCCGGATACCGGATTTTAGCAATTTCCCTGCCTGTACGGGTTTTCTTAGTTATGACAATTAAAAGAACTCAACTTTGATGAAAAGCCCATAAGCGGGGCAGAGAGTAATTAATAAAATTGAATACAAATGAGAGTACCAATAGAGAACGGATTAGGTTTTATCAACCAGGTATCAGATTTTATTAAGCTCCCTGCCGCTTATCGGACGACGTTTATTATATTTTTATATTACCGGATTTCAAACTTACCAGACGCTGTTTCTTCGTCACCACAAAAAACACGGTACACATAAGTTCCTTTTGTAAGGCCAGTTATCCGGAAATGATCTTTAGCTTTTAGCTTATAATTTTGCATTAATGTACCCTGGAGGTCGAATACAAAAAAATCCACATTTTTTCCTTCGTTTTCTTTGGCAACAACATGCATTTCTCTTTTGATAATATCCGGGTAAATTTTTACGGAGCTGTTATTACGGGAAGAGAATGCTTTGACTCTTGCTTTTTCTTTTTTAATGGCTTTTTCCTCTACCGGCTCGTTATTAATTGTTATAGCGTACTTTTTAAATGGCTTCCCGATTGCAAAAGCGGGTTGGGCCAGCATTAAACCTGCCAGTAAACTCAGGGTGATAAATGGGTTTAGGGTAAAATTTGTTTTCATAGTGGTTCGGTTATAAGGTGGTTTATAGTGTACTTAATAAAACACTGGACATTTCAGATGTTTTGTTGCACTGTTGCCACCCAGGCGCCAGCCAAAACGGATGATGCCGGAAAAGTATGCATCATTTTCTGTAGGGTCTCCTCTCTCGGCAAACTCTTCATAAGGCCTGGTGGCCGGGAAACTATAAGTACCTCGATAGTACAGTCTTCTTGCTTTTACTGCATCTGCTGCCGGTAAATACTGATCAAAGTAGATCGGGTCGATGTAATAATTATTACTAACATCATCCACATAATCTGTAAACAATTTTCTATGCAGGATCTCAAAGCCTATGTAAGAGTTTTCTTTAACGTAATATTTAAAACCAACACCAACCAGCGCATTCATCTGGGTTAGCTTATAAGGCTTACTGTCCGGGTATTCTGCAAAACCCTGACCTTCCAGTCTGAGCGGTGCCGTTTTTACCCAACTACCGTCTACATCTTTTGTTTCAGGGTTGAAATTGAAGATACCCACACCACCCAATACATAAGGACGCAGCTTTCCGGCTAAGCCATCATATTTTTCCATGAAAAATGTTGGGTATAATTCAATTGCTGCGTAAGCTTCTTTGATTTTTGAACGGAAGTTCAGGTTTCTTTCTCTTCTGTCCATTTCAGCGCCACCTTTTGCCGGGGCCTCTTTATCGTCTCCTTCTACATAGCCCATATTACCTGCTACTCTGAATCCTATCCATTCAGCCGGATAATAGTTCAGGTATAATCCTTTGTTTAATTTGGTAAGCGGGAAGTCAAGGTCTTTTACAAATGTTTTTCCCGCACCGGCACTGCCACCAAGGTCGCCGAGGAAAAACATTGGGCCTATGCCAAGTCCTAGCTCAACTTTACCATTGCTGGAAGTAATAGATTGTGAATGGGATTGAAAAGAAAAGATTGTTAATAAACAAACTAGTACGGACAGCCGTACTTTGAGTAAACTTGTTCTCATTGGTATCAGATTTCTGGTTTTTCTACTATTGGATTTCGAATCTAAAGTAGAGAAAGAAAAAATTACCGCAGGTATTTATTGCCGTATTTTTTTAATTATAGCGGGTATAAAAGTTTTTCTACTTAGTGATTCTACGAAATTGTACTAAGGAAGGATCATCTCAATATGTTCTATACCATCTTCAAGATATATATCACTGCTTTGCTGAAAGCCTAAGGAGGAGTAGAATTTTTTCAGGTATAACTGTGCGCCTATCTTAATGGGAGATTTGCCAAACAAGTAATAAATTTTTTCAATCGATTTATTCATTAATTCTCTGCCGGTACCACTGCCTCTTGCTGAAGGAGAAGTTACAACTCTTCCAATAGAAGGTTCTGTATAAGCGAGGCCCGGAGGAAGAAGCCGGGTGTAGGCTATAAGTTTACTATCCCGCCATCCCATGAAATGATAGGATCCGGGATCTTTATTGTCTGCATCCTGGTAAACACAGTTTTGTTCTACTACAAACACTTCATTTCTTAATTGCATAATTGCATACAGTTCAAATGAAGTAAGGTCTTCAAATTTTTTAAGTGTCCAGTTCATAGTTGATGAAAATGTCAGGGAGGCAAATATAGTGCAGGCTGTTTCTATTTACAGAATTGAAGACAAATTCATTAATTTTAAACAAATACCGGGCAATGACAGTAAAAGACCTCAGTTATGTGCACCAGCTTGCAAGTGATTTATTCCGCTGGCCCACATCTCCGGCCGGGTGGAATCAATATGAGCTAAGTGAGGCACAGGTCGATTTTTTCAAAAAGAATGGTTTTTTGAGTGGTATAAAATTGCTGGATGAAAGGCAGCTTGATAGTATTCGTAAGGAACTGACTGAAATTGCAAATCCTGATCATCCCGGGCATGAATTATTTTATGAATTTCATTCAAATGAATCTGAAGATCCCTCCACTATCCTGTTTCATGCTTTAGGGGCCTGGCGCATTACGGAGGGATTGCATGATGTGCTGTGGAATCCCCGGTTTTTGGTTGCCGCAAGTCAGCTTTTAGGTAATGTCCCTGTACGGTTCTGGCATGACCAGATCTTTTGGAAGCCTCCAAAGCAAGGCGGAGTAGTGGCCTGGCACCAGGATTATTCTTACTGGACCCGGACAAAACCGGTGGCACACCTTACCTGCTGGTGCGGGTTGGATGATGCGACTAAAGAAAATGGTTGTTTACAATATATACCCGGTAGTCATGAATGGGGATTACTTCCCAAGCCGGTAATTGCCGGCGAGTTTCAGGGTATCAAAGACTATTTAAGTAAACAACAGAAAGAGCAGTTTGAACATCCTCAATACGCTGAAGTAAAAGCGGGAGAAGCCATCTTTCATCATTCACTTACATTGCATGGATCCGGTGCCAATACTTCATCGAGGCCGAGAAGAGCTTTTGTGATCAATGTGTTTGCTGATGGTGTTGTTTCAGATTCAAATGAGCCATTATTGGAAGGAGTGCCGCCGGTAAAGAAAGGAGAGAAAATGGAGGGGCAATTTTTCCCTTTGCTTTTTGACCCCAGGCTCAAGAATCAATAATTGTACTTGTCTTTCCAGAGATTTTTGAGCACTTTTCTTAATTCTTCTTCTCTTGCATTTTTACCCGGGTCAAAAAATTTTGTTCCGGCTATTTTTCCCGGCAAATATTCCTGTGGCGAAAAATTATTATTGTAACTATGGGAGTATTCATAATTTTTCCCGTAGCCTATATCTTTCATCAGTTTGGTGGGGGCATTGCGTATGTGTAACGGCACTGGCAGATCACCTTCTTTCCGGACTGCTGCCAGTGCCGCTTCTATTGCAGCATAAGAAGCATTGCTTTTCGGAGATGCTGCCAGGTATATCGCACACTGCGACAAAATAATCCTTGCTTCCGGGTAGCCAATCTTATTAACAGCATCAAATGCTGCATTTGCCATTACCAAAGCTGTGGGATTCGCATTACCTATATCCTCGCTGGCCAGTATCAGCATTCTGCGGGCAATGAACTTAACATCTTCACCACCCTCTGTCATCCTTGCCAGCCAATACACGGCAGCGTTGGGATCACTGCCCCTGATCGATTTGATAAAAGCCGATATAATATCATAGTGTTGTTCACCGCTTTTATCATACAACGCAATTTTTTTTTGCGCCACTTCCATTACATATTTGTCGGTAATAACAATTTTTTCTCCGGCAGTATCGCAAACAATTTCGAGCAGGTTGAGCAATTTTCTTCCATCACCACCTGAAATGTTTAATAAGGCAGCCGTTTCTTTTAGTTCAATTTTCTTTTTTGATAAATATTCGTCTTTCTCAATAGCTGTTTGCAAAAGTTTGATGAGGTCATTTTCATCCAGCGCTTTTAGTACATAAACCTGGCACCTGCTAAGCAAGGCACTATTTACTTCAAATGATGGATTCTCAGTGGTGGCACCAATTAATGTTACGATTCCTTTTTCAACTGCACCCAACAGCGCATCCTGTTGCCCTTTATTGAAACGGTGTATCTCGTCAATGAATAATACAGCGCCTGTTTTTGTTTTAGCCTGTTCAATGATCTCTCTCACTTCTTTTACTCCGGCACTGATGGCACTAAGCTGATAAAAAGGAGCCTGTAATGTATGAGCAATGATATTGGCAATCGTTGTTTTGCCGGTACCAGGGGGACCCCAGAAGATCATCGAATGCAATTTGTTATTTTCTATTGCAGTTCGTAAAATGCTTCCTTTCCCTACCAGGTGTTCCTGCCCCATTAGCTCATCCAGTGTTCGGGGACGTATTCTTTCTGCCAGTGGAACTTGCGTATTCATATTGCCAAAGTAACAAAAAAAAGCAGGCGACTCCGCCTGCTTTTTTCTGTCAATCGTTGAAAGATCAGTATAGCGAGTAGATATACCGGCCGGTGCAATTACCCGATGCCGACCAATCTCTTGTACCCCCTGTAGAGATACAATATATTTCAGTATAACCATCAGCAACATTTACAGTGAAAGAACCATAGGGTGATAAAGTGCCCCTGTAATATCCATCCACATAAACTTTTACATAAAGGCCTGAATAATTATCAAAATAAACACTGCAGGTACTTCTTGATTTGGCTTCTACAACATCAGTAGTAGGAGCTTCACTTTTGATTTTTGGGTTAGATCCCCTGTTGGCATCAACGGCTTTTGACTCAACTTTTACATTGATTTTTTTCTGGGCAGAAGCGGTGGCAGAAAAAGCGAGGAGCATAAATCCTGCAGCAATAATGCTAAGAATTAATTTTTTCATGCTTTTTAGTTTTAAATTTTGAAAACTTGATTGGTATTAACTTAATGAGCCAGTATGCTTAATAATAATATTATAAGTTACTAAATCTCTATATATAATACCTGCTTATCCGTATTTAATTTTTAATACCTGGATTTGACTGACAGTTTAATAAGATTCCAGTTAGATACTGACTTATTAAATCCTCTTGTACCACCTTCATTACCAATATTAAGCAAGTCACCTAAAGGACTACCATCACCCCGGGCGGCGGACCTTACACCTTCCTGGTTAAAAACCATTGCATAATTGGTAATGGGTTCATCAGATGCCAGCAGAAAGTAATTATCTGTTCCAACAGGTTCTGAAACAGTTCCCTCAAACAGGAAAACATCTTTAACAAGGTTAAAATTCTCAAATTTCGGGAATTGGTTTCCCACATTGCCAGCATCAGCATCCGGATAGGCTAACGTCATATTCCCGTCTTTATCGATGATGAAAACATACACGAACCTTTTTACTTTATTGGCCCCCGTATATCCATCATTGGCAACAAGGTGAAAGGCTACCTGTTCACCAACCCTGTACTCGTTATTGGTAATGGTGCTGCCTGTGGTTTTGTTTTTCATCTCCAGGTGAAAAGGGAAATTACTTTCGCCTTCTTTTGGCCCTATTAATTGTATCCAGCCCCGGATCTTGGACAGACGCATGGCATATTCATACAGGTTCTCAGAAACAGACATGGCAGCCTGGTTACTACCATCCTCCAGTACAAAACCCTTCGTTTGTACCGGCATAGATTCAAGACTATCCCGTGCAGAGGTCTGTGTACGGCGTAATCCATAAGCCGGTTTGCCATTCTCATCTATAGTGCCATATAAAACATATTGTGCATCGGCAATATTATTCACAACAACGATACTTTTATTTTTAGAAGATTGCAATCTCATCTTTATCGCTTCGGTCAGTTCTCCGGGTACGGGTAATTCAAAATAAAAGGATGAGTCCTGTTTGCATAATTGAAGAATAGCAGCTGTATTTAAAGATCCCGGTGCGGCCACCTCTTTACCATCAATATTTACCCTGTATTTTTCCCCATCAAAATACAAGGTTGTATAAGGATCATTTTTTTCCAGTTCATTCACCCATTTAATTTTTTTTGATTGTCGCAGTTCATTGTTGATTTCAGCAAGCCTGGTGATAGCACTGTAATTCATTTTCCCAGCTGGTATATACACTTTAAGCAAAGGTGCTGATGAGGAAACCCAGTTTGTTACTTCCAGAAGCTCACCGGCTTTTAAGTCTTTGATGTTTCCCTTTACTATCCTTGCCCTGGATTTATTGACACCGTAAACAGAATCGATTTCCAGTTTTACCAGTGTATCCGTACCCTTGAATTTTACCAATTCATTTTCTTTATTTAGTCCCAGTGCAAAGCCTCCTTGGAGGAACACTCTTTCAAATTCAAAACCCGAAACAGCAATCAATGATTTGTCAGGGAGTGTGCCCTTAGTGATGCCGAACAAGGTTTGTTGTTGTCTTTCCGGCTTACCTCCTAAAACAGGCTCTTGTTTTTTACCATTACTTTTCAGGATTGCACGGATACTGGTAAATAAATTGATAACGGAGGCATTTACCGACTGCTGTTCAAGTGCCTGTCTCAGGGCAATGGTAAAAGCACCGTGCGGAATATTATTTTCATCTCTTTGTTCCTGTGCAAATTCATTATCCTGTGCGGCCGAGATAATCAGGAAATTACCTTCCGGCCTTGTTTCCGGGGGGGTGGGCTGGGACGCATCTTTTGCATCGTAATTTGCATCAGCGATAAACCTGAACTGCCCGGGGGTGTTAGGGCCACGGGAAAGAGATCCGCTATGGCAGCAATCCATAATAACAGTCAGTTTTACACCTTTATCAAGGAAAGCGTTATAAACTTTAGCAAGCTCTTTGTCACGAATATCCTGTACGCCGGGTTTCCATGTATCACTGGGAACCATTGACTCATCTTTCTTATCTTCTTCTCTGGCAAGACTGTTCGGCACCTGGCTGCCGTGTCCGGCATAATAAATAAATGCAAAATCATTGGCATTGCTTTTTTCAAGCAAGTCATTCATTGATTGAATAATTCCATTCCTGTTGGCGGCTTCATTAAATAAAGTATCTACTTTATTGGCGGGAAACTGAAATTTTGAAACTACAATTGACTGTATAGCCCTGCCGTCATTCACGCAGCCATCCAGGTTTTTGAATAATGACCGGGCAGTACCTGCTATCCTTGTATTGGGAGGTGGTTCATATTTGTCTATTGCAATTATCAAGGCCCTTTTCTCCTGCGAAAAGCCGGAAAAGGTCAATAGTGATGCAAAGGCAAGGGTAAATATATTTTTCGTCATAACTGGTAGATTAAAAGCTTTAATACTTTATTATTGCAGTAAAGATCTTTGTTTTGAACAGCCTGTTGAAGATAATTTTAATTGAGTAAAGATCAATTTTTCTATTAATATAAGTACTGTTTATTGTATACCCGGACAGCCTGTCATGTATTTGCACATACGATATTAATATTCTTACGACAACGATCATATACCTTCTTATGGGTATATTACTGTATGCTGAAATCATTGTATATGAATCAGGATAATGAATGTCTATGATCGTTTTATTACCCAAAATAACCTTTCTATTCTTTTAATGCACCAGGAATTTGCTTATAATGGTTGGCTTTTTCTGCATTAAGCTGAGTTTTTAGATCGTCTCTTTTACTTTAACTAACAACCTGCATAAGGTAAATTCTGAATGCTAACTATAAATGAAGAAATATTACTTTATGAAAATATCAAGATGCCTATCCTTTGATACCTTTATATATAAGTTTGGTAAAGATTTTAAAGGCTATTTTTTTGACCTCTCCCCGGGAAAATATTTTTTCAGTAGTGCGTTGAATTCCGGTGTGTCCCTGATGTAATCGAGATCTTTGTCGCTGGTAAGCTGGAAGTAGTTGCCAAACCCCAGCTTCAGTGATTTCTCCAGGCTCTCCAGCGCAACAGTTTTTTCTTGCAGAAGAGCCTTCCAGCAGGTATGATGATACCATGTCCATACATCAAACTCTTTGTATTTAAACAGCCAGTTAAAGACCATTTCCTGCTTGTCTTTCATGGCCAGTAATTGTTCATCCCGTAAATAACAGTAAAGTATAGATAGCCAGGATAGATACTGCATGTTGAAAATATATGACTTTGTACTAAATTCTCTGAAAAGGCTGCTATCTGTAACGGTATACTCTTTATTAAAATACAGATCCATCCGTGTTACATAACCTTCTCTGCCTCCGGTGCTGTAATCGATTGTTGATATAAACCTGTCAATGGCCTTATAAAAATTCTTCTCTAATGTTTCGATAGTTCCAATGTTGAAATGAGAGAAAGGAACGGTACTGTCCGCCGCTAGTACCTTGTTGAAATAATAGCGGGCCGAGTCAGTTTTGTTATTTACCATATACATGTGGCCTATATTATTATCGCAAACAGTACAAACACCGTATAAATTTTGGGTTAGCCGGTAGTAATAAATGGCACTGTCCGGTTGATTGGATTTGGCAAAATAAACTGCGGTATAAAAATAATAATTGGCTGTATCTCCGGCAGCTACAAGAATCTGCCTGATGCATTGCCGGGCGGCTTCAGGTTTATTGTCATTAGAATACGCTTCGGATAACAGCCTGTATAGTTCTGTATATGCAGGATGAAGTTTGATGAGATCTTCGAAAATAATGGCTGCTTTGTTAAATTCTTTTAGCTTCATGTATAACTGCCCAAGCGAAAATTTGGCCCAGAAGTTATTCGGACGCAGATCAAGGTATTTCTGCAATTTTACAAATGCTTTTTCATAGTCATACACAAAGAAATAATGAGTACCCAGCGCATATAAGGTGTACGCAGCATTGGGTTCCAGCGTTTCTGATTCTTCCAGTAATTGAAGGGATTTTTCAACCGCTGGTTGCAGGCCGATATTATATTCCGATTCTGACAAGGCCCAGGTAAGGGACATGGCTTCCATAAACAATTTTCTTGCTTTCAGATTAGGAAACATATAATGTTGCTGACCCAGCAATTGCATGCAGCTATCCAGTTCCATGGCCGCATAATAACAAACATCTTTTGAAGAATAACTGGTTTCTCCTCTCAGTAAAGGCGAAACGATAGAGTCAAAACGCTGGTTAAGTGCTGCAGCGAGATTGCGGCGCATGAGTGGTGTTAACGGGTTATCGGCATAGCGTTGAGAAAAAAACCTGTAGTCTTTCAGGGCATTTGTATCTTTTGGCCAGATAAGTTTTTTATCTGCCATGTTTCTTTGAAAAGAGAGATATATCTTTTTGCCTTCAGGCTCCAGGGAATCGATATACTTTTCTTCCATCCCCTTTGGATTTACCCGGGCTAATGCCGGCCGGTCTTTGGCCTTTTGAATTTTTAAGGCGGTCAGTACCGAAGAGTTTACATTCACAAATGGCTTGCTGAGATCCCCCACTATCAGGGGGATTTGTTTTTCTTCACTGTAGGTTTCTACATTGTCCTTTATATAACGTTCCAGTTCAGAGAAGCTCACTTTGCTATCATTATTTCTGTCGGCAAGTCCTTTCATACCTTCTTCCAGGTGCAACGAAAATAAACCCCGTCCGCCACCCCATTCGGTACTTTCCAGGGAGAGCTGGTTGGGCTGACAGGAAAGGATCTTATATTCTTTACCCCATGACGAAGCTAATGCCGATGCAGTCCTTTCTATCCCTTTAATTCCACCATTTAAATTTCCGGAATGACAGGCATCCACAATAAATATCATTTCAACACCTTTTTCAGAAAGGGGAGATAAATATCTTTTTAGGTCAAGTATTTCCAGCACATCGTCTTTCATGCCGAAATAATTGCCATTGGGACTATTATATAGCAGGAGCAGGCCATTTTCAATTTGTGTCAGGTCTTCCATATCACCATGACCGGCAAAAAAGAAATAAACCCTGTCACCGGGTTTAGCTTTGCGGGCTATGATTGAAATGGCATCGGCCACATTATTACGGGTGGCATTTTCATTAAGAAAGGTTTCCACGTTGACCCTTGGTACTTTGCCACCGGCATCACTAAGGAGGAACTCTTCAAAAGCCTGGGCATCTTTATGAGCAAACTGCAGGTCCGGCACCACTTTATAATCACTGATACCGATAATAATACCATAGGTATCACCTTTTTTGCCAGTCGTATCCGATGATTTTTTAAATCCTCTTTCATCGGGTTGAGCATTGGCTTGCAGGAAAAGCAATGTGCAAAATGAAAATATGATAAACCGATTCAACATTATTTTTAGAATTCTATTTTCATATTGTGTAATAAATTATTACCAGTACTCATAAATCAATTTAAAGATAATACAGTTTGGTAAAGAAGCCGCTACCCGCACCAGGGTATTGGTGAACTCCCTTAATAGCTATACCTTTTCAGTAAATTATGTTAATGCGATTATTTTTAGATGCAATGAAGAACAGATCGGTTGTATTAATGCTGGTTGGATTATTTTCTTCTCTTGTTTCTTTGGGCAATCCGGGAATTGTGGTTGGCGCAACCTATGTACTGGCAAAAAGCCAGTACCCGCAGGTTTTAAAAAAACATGATCCAGTGGCAATATACATTGTATATAAAGGAGCGTTGATCGGCAGCAATTGGAGAAATACTTTTTTTCGTGGTGATACTATTATTAACCTGAAAGGTTTTATAGATTCAACAAAAGGAGGACTAAGGGCCTACCGGCTCATTTTTGGAAGTGAAGAAAACATTGACAGTGCCTGGCAGATGGATAATAAATTCCGTGTGACAGATAAGGTCTTTAATTTGGGTAATAATATAGTTCGGGTCTTTGCGTATGACTCAACACAGCAGGTTACAGATAAGTTTGTTTTTAATTATGCACTGAAATTTAAAGAAACAGGAAAGCAGGTTCCGTCGTTAAGTCGTTTATTACGGGAGGAGATAGTTTTTACTATTTCAGACAGGAATAAGTTTTCAGTTGGTGCTGCGTGGATACTTTCTATTGGTATCAACAGGTATGAAGGAAAAGCAATCAGTCCCTTTGCGAATTGCGAATCGGATGCTATCTCCTATAACACATTTTTTAAGAAAAAATACCTGGAGAAATTTGGTAACCGGGATTCTGGTTTCAATTATAACGAGTATCTTCTGACAGGGAAAAATGCTACAAAAGAAGCAATTCTGAATGCATTAAAAGATATTGCAGCAAAAGCTGCACCTAATGATTTCTTTGTTTTCAATTTTAGCGGTTTTAGTAACCCTGTTTCCTTTGATTCTTCCAATTATTTCACTTACTTCTTCCCTTACGATGTGAATGGTTATGCTAAGGACTTTGTGTCCTATACAGACCGTTACCAGGAAGAAGTCAGCGATAAACTAATTTCACTGAAAGTGCTGCAGGAGCATATCCAGGTGATACCGGCTATCAATCAGTTATTTATTACTGAAGCGGGGCCAACAAAAAATTTCAAGACAGAGTTTATCAGGATGTTAATGCAAAATTCTCCCACTGTAGCAGGTATCCTCAATAAAAACAGGGTGATCATTGTTCCAAATGGATTTGGGAGGGATGATTTCCGGTGCAATGATTCAGTAATTAGAAAAGGGCCTATTAACTATTTCATAACTTCCCTGGATAGTACATTAAATATCTATGATTTATTTACTGAAGGTCATAAGTCCGGGGAGATTGTTTTTAACCTTAAAAACAGGGAAGTGGAATGCCGGTCGTTTGGATACAGCTACTTCGATGTGTTCTTTGAAAAGCAATTTCTCCAGCAGTACAATGAGATATTTGGTGATGAAAGGGCTGAGACAAGGGGGATGAAGGTCAGGCCAAAGGAAATGCAACAGGAAGTGGCAGGCCTGACAGGTAAACGATACGCTTTGGTGGTGGGGACTGATAATTACAGGGGAAATGGCTGGAAAAAATTAAGTAACCCTATTAAAGATGCAAGGGCAGTGGCTGATGAGTTTGCCAATTCGTACGGATTTGAGGTTCAATTACTGGAAGATAAACCTATGGATACAATATATAAGGCCATCCGTGAGTATTATCTTATTGCAAAACCCAATGACCAACTGGTAATTTATTTTGCCGGCCATGGTGATGTTGATGATGAATTGCTTGACGATGGTTTTATTGTCTGCTCCGATTCAAAATCAGTGGATGATGACCCTGTTCGTAACACTTATATACCTTATCAGAAACTCCAGAAAATGTTAAACAATATACCGGCCCGGCAGGTACTGGTTTTATTGGATGTTTGTCATGGCGGGGTGTTTGATCAGAAAATATTTGAGAAAGAGAAAAGGGAAGGGCTTTCCGGAATTCTTTCAAATAAAAACGTATTACAGTTTTTAAAAGATAAGTTACCGCTGAGAACAAGAAAATTTCTGTCATCTGTAGGTTCAGAACCAGCTTTTGATGGTAAAGCGGGTCGTCATTCTCCTTTTGCCAATTTACTATTGCAGGTATTGAGAGCAAAGGGAGCAGGTTCAAATGGAATTGTTACGCTGACAGATATTTTCAGGGTACTACAAACAGCAAGTATGAATGAAACGGCGACATTAAAGATATCTCCGGCTATGGCAGATTTTGGAAATGTGGATGCCTTCAGTGAGTTCATTTTTATCCCGGTCGAAAAATAGTTACCAATAAAGTGAACGGAAATAAATTAAAAAGAGGTTCAGATTAAGTATCTGAACCTCTTTTTTGTAGCCCGTACGAGATTCGAACTCGTATCACCACCGTGAAAGGGTGGTGTCCTAACCCTTAGACGAACGGGCCGTTTTAAGGGACGGCAAAGATAGGTTTGCACAACTTTTTTGCCAAATGTTTTTCGCTTTGTTTTTCCCACATCCTGTTCAGGCTTTTTAACCCTCAAAATCACCCTTCTTTTTCACCCTATTAGTGTACCTTCGCACCGCAAATTAAAATTGCAAAACCGGCTTAGTTTTCTTAAAAAAGCTGGATGCTAAGCTCTTAAAATTTCAGTTTTTTAAACTCTTAAACTTTTAAACCTACCATGAGCACAGTTAAAGTTGCCATTAATGGCTTTGGACGTATCGGACGTCTTGCTTACCGACAGATATATAATATGGAAGGAATTGATGTGGTGGCCATCAACGATCTTACCAGCCCTAAAGTACTGGCCCATCTGCTCAAGTATGACAGCGCCCAGGGTCGCTTCGATGCCGATGTAAAATCTACCGAAGATTCAATTGTGGTAAACGGTGATATATTAAAGATATATGCACAAAAAGATCCTTCACAGATTCCTTGGGCCAGCCATGATGTGGATGTGGTGCTGGAATGTACCGGGTTCTTCACCGACAAAGAAAAAGCATCTGCACACCTGAAGGCTGGCGCAAAAAGAGTGGTGATCTCCGCTCCTGCAACCGGCGATCTGAAAACCGTTGTCTTTAATGTTAACCACAGCATACTTGATGGCACTGAAACTATCATTTCCTGTGCTTCCTGTACTACCAATTGCCTGGCTCCAATGGCCAAAGTGTTGAATGATAAATACGGGATTGTTACGGGTAT
>Ga0073902_10001311_pt1 | contig 13559 bp, 11 predicted proteins | sample KloWWTmeKNB19Kit_FD_66667 | JGI IMG/M metagenome (GOLD analysis project Ga0073902, IMG submission 66667) | Active sludge microbial communities from Klosterneuburg, Austria, studying microevolution and ecology of nitrifiers - Klosterneuburg... | ecosystem: Engineered > WWTP > Aerobic digester >...
GGGGTTCCGCTTCAGGGAAACACCTATCCGATGCGTTCGATTTCCGCCCAGGCGGCCTCCAGGTCCTTCTCGATCTTTGCGTACTCGGCCATGAGCGGCCGCAGCCTCTCGTAGTCGGCGCCGTGGACTTCCATTTCCCAATTCAGTTCGCTCAGCTTGCGCTCAAGCGTGGCGATCCGCGCTTCAGCCTGCTCAAGCTGGCGCAGCCGGCTGCGCTCGCGATTCTTGCTGGCGGCCGCGGACGGCGGCGGCGGCGGGGTCGGGGGCGGCTGGTTCCTGGCCGCCGGCGATTTTGCGCTAGCGGGGCGCGACGACGGGGTCTTGGCCGCCTCGGCGGGGGCTGGGACTGGGGCGCCCGGCTGCTTCGATTCGATCCAGGCGTCGTAGGGCCCCCGGAACACGCTCAGCCTGGACCCGTCGCCGGCCGGCTCGAGCGACCAGATCTGGGTGGCCAGCGCGGCGATGAGATAACGATCATGGCTTACGACCAACATGGTTCCGTCGAAATGGTTGAGCGCCTCGGTCAGGATCTCCTGGGCCGGGATGTCCAGATGATTCGTCGGCTCGTCGAGAAGCAGCAGATTCGCCCCTTGCAGGGTCAATTTGGCCAGGGCGACCCGGCCGCGCTCGCCGCCGCTCAAAGCGCCGATCTTCTTGAACACGTCGTCGCCACTGAACAGAAAACGCCCAAGCAGATTTCGGGCCTCGGGCAGGGTCAGCCCCGGGCTCGCGTCCAGCAACTCGTTGAGCGGGGTCTTCTCCACGTCCAACCCCTCGTGAGCCTGGGCGAAGTAGCCGACCTTGACCGCCGCGCCGATCTTGACCGTGCCGGCCAGCGGCTCGAGATCGCCCAGGATGGTCTTGAGCAGGGTGGTCTTCCCTGTCCCGTTCGGCCCGACCAGCGCGGCCCGCTCGAGCCGCAGCAGCTGCAGGTTGGGCGGGGAGAAGAGCGCCTTTGCCGCATCCCGATATCCCACCCGCAGCCCGTGGGTCTCGAGCACGATGTTGCCGCTGCGCGAAGTGCCGGCCATCCGCAGCGACATCACCCGCTGCTCGATTGGCTTTTCCAGGCGCTCCAGACGGTTCAGGCGCTTGAGCCGGCCTTTGGCCTGGGCGGTGTTTTGCCCGGCCATGTTGCGCCGGATGTACTCTTCCTGTTTGGCGATGACCTCGCGCTGGGCGTCAAATTCCTTGGTCTGGCGCTCGCGGCGTTCTTCGCGCTGGGCGACGTAGTCGGTGTAGCCCCCGCGATAAGCCTCGAATAGCACCTGGCGGCTGTCGGAAGAGGGCGCGCTGACCTGCATCTCCCAGATCCGCTCCGCCACCTCGTCCATGAAATAGCGGTCGTGCGAGACGACGATGATGGTGCCCGGCCAGTCCTGCAGGTAACTCTCCAGCCACTCAATCCCCTGTGTGTCGAGATGGTTCGTTGGCTCGTCCAGGAAGAGTATGTCGGGCGCTTCGAGCAGCAGGCGGGCCAATGCGGCCCTCACCCGTTGTCCGCCGCTCAGCACCGCAACGCGCTTGTGTTCTTCGCCGGGCTTGAAGCCCAGCCCGGTCAGCACCCGCTTGATCTGGGTGTCGATGGTATAACCGCCGCGGGCCTCAAAGGTGTGTTGCAGCGGCCCATAGGCGGCCAGGGCCGATTCCTGGGTCTCGGGCTGGGCCATGGCAAGCTCGAGTGCGGCCAGGCGGGCGCCCATTCGGGTCAAATCGCCGAACGCCTCCTGGCACTCCTCCCAGATCGTGAAATCGTTGGCGTCTTCGGCCGTCTGGGCCAGGTAGCCCCGGCTGACGTCGCGGGCGACGTTGACCTGGCCTCGCGAGGGCTCATCGACGCCGGCCAGGATGCGCAGCAGGGTGGTCTTGCCGCACCCATTTGGGCCGACCAGGGCGATCTTGTCGCCCTGCGCCACGCTCACGCTGATGTCGGTGAAGACATCAAACGCGCCGTAGCTGCGGGTCAGGCCGCTTCCCGTGAGTACTGACATATCGGGAAGCGATTATAGGTTGTGGGCCGGGTCATATCAGGGAGCGACATCCCAGGCTCCGCCGGGGATGGCGCTCCCTGATATGACCCGCCAAATCAACCTGCCGCGAACTCGTCGATCAGCGCGCCGATGAAGCGCATCCCGCCGTAGTAGTTGGCCAGGATGGTGTTCTCGTTGGGCGAATGCACCCGCGTGTCCGGGTGGCCAATCCCCGCGCACACGACCGGCACACCCCCGATAAACGAAGAAAGCGACCACATTGGCCCCGAGCCCGGGCTGAGCAGCACTTTTACGGGTTTCTGTCCATACGTGCGTTCCGCGGCCCGCGCGCAGGCGTGGACGATCCCGGCATTGACGTCTGACAGTTCGGAACGATAGCCGCCCAACAGCTTGATCTCGACATCGTTGAAGCCGCGCGCGTCCAGATGTTTGCGGAGCAGATCGACCACGACCTCGGGGGTCAAGTTCGGCACCAGCCGGAAGTCGATCTTGGCCATGGCTTTGGCCGGGAGCACCGTCTTTGGCCCTGTGCCCTGCCAGCCCGAAGTGATACCGCAGATCGTCGCAGTAGGCTGGAAGAACAGCCGTTTGATCGCGTCGTAGCCGGTCACGCCTGTGACGAAGCTGTCGATCCCCCATTTCGCCTTGAAGGCCGCTTCCTTCTCAGACTCGAAGGGCATCTCGCGCAGGATCGCTTCTTCGGCTGGCGAGAGCGCGCGGACGTGATCGTAGTAGCCGTCGATCAGGATGCGCTCGTCGGGCCCTTTGATTGTGTTCAGCGCCCAGGCCAGGCGCCAGGCCGCATTGGGCGCGATGGCGGCCAGCGACGAGTGCAGGTCGTGGCTGACGCCCTGGACATGCAGTTCGACGTAGCAGATGCCTTTCACACCCATGGTCAGTTCGAAGCGGCCCTGATCATCGAAGCCGCCGAACTCCCACAGGCACCCATCCGCCCCGACCAGCCAGTCGCGATGTTTCTCGATCCAGCCGTGCAGGTGCGGGCTGCTGATTTCCTCCTCGCCCTCGATCAGCCACTTGATTTTGAACGGCAGCGGGCCCTGCGTCTTGAGCCACGCTTCGATGGCGTGAATGCGGGTGACAAGTTCGCCCTTGTCGTCGGCGGCGCCGCGGGCGAAGATCTTGCCGTCCCGGATCGTCGGCTCAAAGGGCGGGCTCTCCCACAGGTCAAGCGGCTCGACCGGTTGCACGTCGTAGTGGTTGTAGATCAGGAGCGTCTTGTCGCCCTGGCCGATCTCCGCCCACACCACCGGCGGCGCGCCGGGCTCGGTCGGCACGATCTGTACGGTCGCCCCAAGCGTCGCCAGTCGACGGGCAACCAGGGCGGCCATCTCGGTCATGCCCTCGCCCGTCGCTGCCACACTGGGCTGGCGCAGGAAGTCCTTGTAGTCCTCGAGCAGGCGGTCGTGGTTGTCGGTCAGGTATTGGTCAAAAGTTTGTGTATTCATGGTTTGTTTCGGAGGTGATACCCCCCAGCGGAGCTGGGGGGTATCACCTCCGATTAACAACGGTTGGAGGTCAATCGCCCGCGGCTACTGCCGCGCCCGCGGCTACTGCCGCGCGCTGACATAGAAAAAGTCCCGGCTGTATGCCTTTAGGTAGCGTTCCGGCTGCTGGGCCTTCATGCTGTCGAAGAGCGGTTCGGGCTTGAGCACAGCGCCATCCGCCCGGACCGCGCAGAACTGCACCCAGAAATTGTTGATGTCGAGCTGCATTGCGTTGTGCGCGCCGGCAGCTTTGAGCGACTTGGCCAGAGTGGACGCCACCAGGTTATTGCCGGCGACGTAGAAGAGTGTCTGGCCGTCTTTGCTCAGCCCCATCCCGGACCTCCAGACCGCCACCGCGCCATCGATATTGGCCCCCCAGTTGCTGGCCGCGTTGTTATTGGTGAGGGGGTTGATCTCGCCATTGTGGACGACCGGTGGTCCGTTTTGGCGCCATGCGATGGTGGCGGGCATCACCAGCCCCGGATCACCCCACTGCCCGATTCGGATTGCGCCATCCTTGTCCAGGGCGACCGTGGCCATGCCCTCGCGGGGTGGAACCAGTTCCTTTCCGCCGGCAAAAGCGCCGAATCGTCCGTGCTGGGTCTTGAATCCGCCGTTGAAAACGGCAAAAAGGCGCCCGGCCTCGAAGTCGTTCGACGGAATCTTGCCGGTTCGCGAGATTACGGCCTTTGAGACCGGTTCTTCCGTCCCGACCACAAAACCGAGCCGCGCATTCACTAGGTCAATTGCGACGAGGCCAACCCCAACATATGGGCGCTGCGTGTCAGGATAGACAACCGCCCGATACGCAATCGTCCGGCCGCGCGCATCCAGAATGTAAGGTGCCCACTTGCCTTCGTCTGCGCGCTTGGTGAAGGGCGTGATGACCGCTGGCGTGAAGATCCGCGGGGTTGGCGAAGGCGCGGGTTCGGCCTGCATCGGATTGATCGCCGTCGCGGCGATACCGCCGGGCAGAGAGGGGGTGGAGACGGGCGTCGGCGCATCGACCGGCGTCTCAGCCACGACAATGGCTGCCGCGTTTACCCACGGCACTTCCACCCGCTTCAGGCCCAGACGGAAAAGCATCTGCTCGAACTGGTCCTCGGTGGTGTAAACAAAGGTCTCGAGCTGGGCGACCGCCGGGTCGCCGATGATCTTGCGCAGAATATCGGCGCCCTGGGCGCCGAGCTGGGGAAATGCGCTGAGACTGACAAACGCCAATCCGCCGACCAGGACGATGGTTGCCAGAACAGCCGCAAGCGCAATTCGGCCGGATCGGCGGAGTTGCAGCTTCTTCATGGCCCGGCGTATTTTAGCGGGTGTCGATCAGGTCGAGGTTGGGCCGCCGTTTCCAAAGCGCTGTCGCCGCCTCGTAAGCGAACCCAAGTTGCAGCACGCCCCAATCGTCGTGGTGCCGCCCGACAATCTGCAGCCCGACCGGCAACCCGGCCCGGGTGAATCCGGCTGGGACCGACAGGGCGGGGTTGCCAATCGTCGAGATGTAGTAGCACGAGCGCATCCAGTCGATATATGACTCCATCGGCGCGCCGTCGATCTCGGTCGGGTACTCCAGGGTCACGTCAAATGGCGGCACTTGCACCGTTGGGAGCACGATGAAGTCGTAACGGCGCATGAACTCGGTGACACGCAGAAACAGCTGCGTCCGGGCGATCTCCGCCTGGGCGACATCCGCGCCGCTGAGCCGCGCGCCGTGCTCGGCATTGTCAATAATCGTGCGCTTGAGCTGGCCGCGCCGATCACGAAGGTTGTCTGCATGCCCAGCGTAGAAACTCCACGCCCGCAGGGTCTTGAAGATCGCGTCCGCCGCGCTGAGATCGGGGCGGGCATCCTCGACCACACACCCAAGCGCCTCGAATGTCCGGCGCTGCGCGTTCACCACGCGCAAGACCTCAGGGTCAAAGGGCAAACCGAGATTGCCGGCCCAGGCGATCCGCGCGCCGGACAGGTCGCCCTCGAGCGGCTGCCCGAAGTCCGAACCGGGCTCGCTCAGCGACAACGGGGCGCGCGGATCCGGGCCGGCGATGGCGCTGAGCAGCAGGGCGACATCCCCAACCGTGCGCGCCATGGGGCCCTCGACCGACAGGGTGAACCAGCCCATTCGCTGGGGCACAGCCGGCACCCGGCCGGGCGACGGGCGCAGGCCGACGACATTGCAAAACGAGGCCGGGTTGCGCAGCGAGCCGCCCATGTCGCTGCCGTCCGCGATTGGGATCATCCCGCAGGCCAGGGCCGCCGCCGCGCCCCCGCTGCTCCCGCCGACGGTCTTCGAGAGGTTGTAGGGATTGCGGGTCGCGCCAAAGACCGGGTTGAAGGTCTGCGAGCCTGCCCCGAACTCGGGCGTGTTGGTCTTGCCGATCCGGATCGCGCCGGCGGCGCTGATGCGTTCAGCGAGCAGGGCATCGAAGTCTGGCACGTAGTCGCGGTGGATGGGCGAGCCATACGTGGTCAGCATGCCGCGGGTTTCGAGCAGGTCCTTGTGCGCGACGGGCAGGCCGTGCAACGGTCCGAGCGTTGCGCCACTAGCCTGGGCCTCGTCGGCGGCCAGGGCCTGCTCGCGGGCGCCCTCAGGGTCCAGGGTGACGATGGCATTGACGGCCGGGTTCACCCGCCCGATCTGGGTGAGGTGCGCCTCGAGCAATTCGCGGGCCGACAGTTGGCCCGACTTGATCAGGCCGACCTGTTCAAGCGCGGGAAGAAAGCACAAGTCCATTGATTTCATAGTCTGGGGCACATTGGCCCCGTATTCCCCGGAAGCGCGATCCCCTGTGAAGCAGGGGGATCGCGCTTCCGGCCACAATTACACCAGCGATTCTGCAGTCGCCTCGCGTGTTCGCGCGGCGTCTGCCTCGATCCGCGCTGACGCGAACAGGCCGAGATACGCGCCGATCAGGAGAAACGTATTCGCGACATACAGGTTGTCGAACAGGTGGTGGACGCTCAGATGGGCGGCCGCGCCCAACAGCCCGATCGCCATCCAGCGCAGCGCCGGCGCGTGGCGCCGCCCCGTTGCGCGCAGGGCTTGAACAACGATGGACACCCACACACCGAGATAGGCCAGCAGGCCCAGGATGCCCGTCTCGGCGAAGATGTTCAGGTAGTAGTTGTGGGCGTGCCCGAGCGGATTGGCCCAGCGCAAGGTGCGGTATTGCTCATATGCCGCCCCGTAGTTGCCGAAGCCCACCCCCAGCCAGGGGTGATCCAGGATCATCCCGAGGGCGGCTTGCCAGTGGGCGAGGCGTTCGATCAGCGAGAAGTTGCCTGCGGTGAGATAGGTCCCGCGCACATCGATATTTGAGAAATCAAACTGGGTGGTGAATTCGGTCAGGCGGCTCACGATCGCAGCCGGCATCAGCCCGAATTGCCAGAGCGCCACAACGAGGACGGCGCCCGCCACGACCGCGGCCAGGGCCCGTCCCGGGCGTCCGCTCATGGCAATCAGCATCGCCGCGCCGGCCGCTGACGCCCCGATCCATGCCCCGCGCGACCATGAAGCCACCAATCCGCCGACACAGGCGATGGCGACGAGGAGCGTTGCCAGTCCGGCGAGCGCCGTGCCCGGCGCGGCAATCACCCCGCGCCAATCGCCATTGCGCAGGCGCTGCCACGGCTCGCGCAGCCAGGTCATCCCGAGCGCGAAGGCAATTGGCCAGCTCAGGCCCATATAACCGCCGAACGGGTTGGGTTGTTCCAGCGTCCCGGAGGCGCGATAGAAGCGCCCTCCCGGCAGGCCGAACTCGAGCGGACCGGTCTGCCGAAACGCGAATTGATACACCCCAAACAGCGCTTCGCCGGCGGCAACGATCAAGAGGGCGGCGAGGATGAGCCGCCTCCGGCCCGGCGCGCGCGCCTCCATCGCGACCAGAGTGAGCATGAGGGCGATCTCCACCCACTTCACGCATTCCTTCAGCCACAGCCGGAAATCAGTCGCGGGGAAGAATGACAGCACGCCCACGCCGATGAAGACGAGAATCGGGGCCGAGAACGCGATGATCTTCCGAAGCGCTGCTGTATCAACGGCGCTCATTGGGTGGCCGGCGCTCAGCCAGCGCAGCGCATACGCCCCGAGGGTCAGGGCAAACAGGGCCTGGCCGCTGTCGATGGGCAGGCCAAGACGTACCTGCTCGAGCGGCTCGAAGGGCCCGGCGATCAGGGTGAGGGCCAGACCAATGCTGGGCTCGATCAGGATGGCGGCGATGACGGCCAGGACGACGAGGCCACCTGCGATGGCGGCCAGCGCGCCGAGAGGCAATAACCCGATCGCGAGCCCTGCGGCCACCGCCGCGGCGGCCACAAGGCCGATTCCGAGGCGCGGCGACAGGCCGCCTGCCACCCGAGTGCCAATTACGCCTTTCACGTAACGGGCATTCTATCGGGGTTGTGTTTTCGGGAGCGAACTCCCCGTCCCGGCGTACGCCGGGACGGGGAGTTCGCTCCCGAACAAACGCTTTTCGTATAATCTGCGCGGCGATGAATCTTCCCGTATCCGCTCAGCGCCTGATCCTGGTGAAGCACTCGCTGCCTGAAATCGTCGATGGCGTGCGCGCCCGAGACTGGCGCCTGAGCGCGGAGGGCCGTCGGCGCTGCGACTCCCTGGCCGATGCGCTGGCCATCTACGCGCCTTCGGGCGCCATCACCAGCAGCGACGAGCCCAAGGCCTTTGAGACCGCCGAACGGGTCGCGGCGCGATTGGGTTTGCCGCACGGCGTCGACGCCGGCCTGGCGGAGCACCGCCGCGGCGCGAAAAAGCTTCTGGACGAGGCCGAATGGCAGGCCGCCATCGCGCGGCTGTTTGCCCGCCCGGATCGCCTCGAGTACGGCGAGGAGTCCGGCGATCAGGCCCGTTTGCGATTCGAAACTGCAATCGAACGCGTGCTTGGCGCGCGGGCCGGCCCAACGTCGGGCGCGTGCGTGTGCGTCGCGCATGGCACCGTGATCTCGCTGTTTACGTCCGCCTTCGCTGGCGTGGACGGGTTCGCATTGTGGGTCCGGCTTGAGTTGCCGTCGTTCGTTGTGCTTCTCCTCGCGGAGAAAAGAGTCGAGGCGCTATGGCCCGGCGGAGCCGGGCCATAGCGCCTCGATTACAACCGCTTGGCGGTGATCAGCCTTTGAACAGATCGCCCAGATTGACGTTCATTCCGCCGCTCTTGCCTTCTCCGCCGGAGGGCAGATATTTGAAGATCGCCCCGGCCAGCTTGGCCATTGGCATGGTCTGCAGCCACACCCGGCCCGGCCCGGTCAGGGTGGCAAAGAATAGACCCTCGCCGCCAAACAGGATGTTCTTGACGCCCTTGACCATCTCGACGTCGAAATTTACCGTGGGCTCGAACATCGCCACATGGCCGGTGTCGACCTTCAGCCGCTCGCCGGGTTGCAGGGTGTATTCAACGATCTCGCCGTCAAAGCTGACAAAGAACGTGCCCGGCCCGTCAAAGCGCTGCATCACCAGGCCTTCGCCGCCGAAGAACCCGGCCCCGAGTTTGCGATTCCAGGCGACGCTCAGGGCGACCGTCTTCTCGGCCACCAGAAACGCCCCGCGCTGGGCGATCAGGGACTGGCCCTGAGCGAGGTTGACCGGCACGATCTTGCCCGGGAAGTCCGAGCTGTAGGCGACCATCGCGCCCTCGCGTTTCGCGACGTAGTCGACGATGAACAGCGACTCGCCTGACACCACCCGCTTGAACATGCCCCCCAGGCCCCCGCCCATGTTGGTGTTCATGTCAATGCCGTCGCCCATCCAGGACAGCGAACCGGTTTCGGTGTAGATGTTCGCCCCGTTGCGCAGATTGAGGATCACCGCCTGGAGCGTCGTCCCGATGATCTTGTAGGCCGAACCGCCGACAGTCGTGCCCTGCAGCGCGACATTGGGGTCCGGCACATCCAGGCGTTGCCCGGCGACGTTGGTAAATCCTTCTGACATGATTTTTCTCCATTTGCCCGAGCGGATATTCGGCGTCCCGGCATCCGCTGGGACGCCGAATATCCGCCCGGGAGTCAGTTCTGTTCCTGTTTACGAGTATCCATCAATTGGGGAATCCCATTCCGATTTCACAATTCCTGCCGGCCTTCGAGGGCCCGGCTCAGGGTGATTTCGTCCGCATACTCGAGGTCGCCGCCGACCGGCAGCCCGCGGGCGAGGCGGCTGACCTTGACCCCGCTTCCGGCCAGTTTGCGCCCGATGTAAGCGGCCGTGTTCTCACCCTCGAGGGTTGGATTTGTCGCGAGGATCACCTCGCGCGCGGGCACGCCGTCGCGACCCGCGCTCACCCGCGCGAGGAGCTCGCGCAGGCGAAGATCATCCGGCCCGACCCCGTTCATGGGCGAGATCACCCCATGCAATACGTGATAGACCCCGCCGAAGCGAGCCCGCTCGACGGCGGTGACATCCAGCGGTTCCTCGACCACGCAGATCACGCCGCGATCGCGCGAGGGCTCCGAGCAGATTTCGCAGGGGTCGCTCTCGGTGATGTTGAGACAGACCGAGCACAACCGGGTGCGGGCTTTGAGGTCGCGCAGCGCGTCCGAAAGCATCATCGTGGTCTCCGGCGGCGCGCGCAGCAGAAAGTAGGCCAGGCGCGAGGCGGTTTTGGGGCCGATGCCGGGCAACTGCGAAAACGCGTCGACCAGCCGGGTGACCGACGGGGGCAAAGAGCGGGGGGTTGCGGGCATCCTACATAAAGCCGGGGATGTTGACGCCGCCGGTCACGGCCTCGAGCCGCTTGGCCGAGTGGGCCTGCGACGCCACGATGGCTTCGTTGACTGCCGCCACCAGAGTGTCTTCCAGCATGGGCACGTCCGCCGGATCGACCAGGGCCGGATCGAGTTTGATCGCCTGCACGCGCTGGTGTCCGGTGATCGTGATCGTAATCGCGCCACCCGCTGCCGTGACATTGACGGTCTCGGTCTCGAGCTCTTCCTGGGTGCGCTTCATGTCATCCTGCATCTTCTGGATGCGCTGAATCGTTCCCGCGTCCATACCGCCGCCGCCGGTTGGCTGTGAGCCGCGCGGCACAAAATCTGTTCGTCGTCCTTTTGCCATTTGTAGTTTTCTCCTGTGCGCGATTTAACCACACACAACGCCGACAATGCCCCGCGTCATCACCCGCAGATCATCCGGGGTCAGCTTGAAGACGGAGGCGGGTGTGCCGCCGGCCGCCCAGATTTCGGTATACGTGTTCAAATCCTGATCGATAAAGGTATGCACGTGCTCGGGCAACCCGACCGGGCACACGCCCCCGATGGCGTAACCGGTGGTCGCCCGCACAAAATCGGCGTCGGCCTTGCCAATCGGCTCGCCGACCAGCGCCGCAAGCCTCTGCTCGCTGGCCCGATTCGCCCCGCTCACCAGGGCCAATACCGCCTGGCCGCTGGTCGCGCCGCGAAAAACAAGCGTCTTGACGATTTGTCCGACTTGACAGCCAATCGCGGCCGCGGCGTCGGCTGCCGTGCGAGTCGTCTGTTCGAACTCGACGATCTGATGCCCCATGCCAAGCGCGTCAAGCTGGGCCTGCACGCGCAGTGCGGTTGGGTTGGTCGCTGGGCGCATCCGCTCGCCTCCTATTTGGTGTCGCGGACTTTGCCGCCGAGTTGCTGGGCGCGCCGCACGACTGGATCATCGCCCGAATCGACCTGGGGCTGCCCGACAAAGACATGCACGCCGTAGGTCCCGCCCAGCAGCCGGTTCAGCGCCGCGATCAGGCGATTCTTGTTGGCCGGGTCGTCCAGCCGGGCCCGCTGCCAGTCCTGGCTGGCCTTGATTTGGACCGTTGTGCCATCCACCCCCCAGGGCTGGCAGTACTGCAGGATCGAGGCGGTCGACGCGCTGGTGGCTTTGACGTCCTTGACCAGTTGGGGCCACTGCGCGCGCAGGGTCTCGCCCGGGCTGCCAGCCGGTTGGGCCGGTCCCGCTGTATGGGCTGTTTCGGCCGAGCGCGAAGCGGGCTCGTGGACGTTGGCGGTGTGTTGATCACGGGTCGCCGGCGTGGCTGCGGCTCGTACTGGCTCGGTCGATCGGGCGGCGGCGCTGGGCGCGGCCGGGCTGGCCGCCGGCACAGAATCGGTGACGCACTCGAGGTAGGCCAGCTCGATCTGCATCTGGCTGTCGGTGCTCTGGCGCATATCGTTGATGGCCGTGCTGAAGGCCCGCACCCCGCGCAACAACAGGCCGGTGTCGGCTTGCTCGGCGAAATGGCTCAAGTCGAGCTTCTCCGCTTCGCTCAAATCGCTCCCGCCAATCGGACGGGCGCTCACCCGCACCTGCATCACGGCCCGCAACTGGTCGATCACCTGGCGCGCGATCTGACGGGCGTCGGCGCCCTGGTCGACGGCCGCCTGGATGGCGTCGAGGCCGGCCGCGATGTCCTTCCTGACCATCCCGTCCACCAGCGCCCGGACCGTGGCCGCGTCGGTGCTGCCCAGCGCGTCGCGGACGTCCTTGGTGGTGATGCGCAGCGAGTTCGACGAGGCGAGCTGGTCGAGCAGGCTGACCGCGTCGCGCAGCGATCCGGTGGCATGCCGGGCGATCAGGGTCAGGGCGGCGTCATCGCACTCGATCCCCTCGCCGTCGCACAGCACCCGCAGGCGCCCAACGATCTGGGCCACCGGTACGCGTCTGAAATTAAAGCGTTGGCAGCGCGATAGCACGGTGGCCGGGATCTTCTGCGGGTCAGTCGTCGCCAGAATGAAGATGACGTGCGGCGGCGGCTCTTCGAGGGTCTTGAGCAGGGCGTTGAAGGCCGAGGTCGACAGCATGTGGACCTCGTCGATGATGTAGACCTTGTACTTGAGCTCGCTCGGCTGGTAGGCGACCTTGTCGCGTAGGTCGCGGATGTCGTCGACGCTGGTATGCGAGGCCGCGTCGATCTCGATCAGGTCGAGATGCCGCCCTTCGGTGATGGCGTCGGCGATCTGCTGGGCGCGGGCGGGATCCTTTTTGCGCAAATCCGAGATCCCGATCTCGCGCGCGAAAATCCGGGCGCTGGTGGTCTTGCCGCAGCCGCGTGAACCCACGAACAGATACGCGTGCCCGATCCGGTCGGTCGCAATCTGGTTCTTGAGGGTGGTGGTGACGTGCTCCTGGCCGACGACTTCGTCAAAGCTGGCCGGACGCCACTTTCGATACAGCGCTTGTGCCACGGGTTTGAGTGTATCAGCCTCGGTGCGGCTCGAAAACTACTTTGGGAGATGGCATCCCCCGGCGGACCCGGGGGATGCCATCTCCCAAAACAGTTCTATTCGACTTTCTTCGCGGCTGAAGCAACCCTCGCGCGCTCATCCTTCTTCAGGGTCTTCTTGCGCATGCGCACGCTCTCGGGGGTCACCTCGACCATCTCGTCGTCATTGATGAACTCGATGCATTCGTCCAGCGACATCCGCCGAATCGTCGGCAGCCGGCTGGTGTCATTGTCAACCGCCCGCATCCGGAAGTTGGTCAGGTGCTTGGTCTTCGAGACGTTCACCTCGAGATCGTCGGGGCGGGCATGCTCGCCGATGATCATTCCTTCGTAGACCGGTGTCATCGCCTCGATGAACAGAATCCCGCGCTCCCACGCATTTCGCAGGCCGTAGGTCACGGCCATGCCGTCTTCCCAGGCGATGAGCGAACCGCGATCGCGCTGGCGGATGTTGGCGGCCAGTGGGAAATAGCCCGCAAACAGGGTGTTCGTCACGACCGTGCCGCGGGTGGCGGTCAGCCCGGCGCTGCGGAAGCCCAGCAGGCCGCGGGTCGGAACCCGGTAGTGCATGCTGACATTCTTTTCGCCGTGCTTCATGTCCTGCATCTGGCCCTGGCGCGCGCCGAGCATGTCCATCATCGGGCCGAGGTATTCCTCCGGCACTTCGATATACAGGTCCTCATACGGCTCGAGTGTTTCGCCGTTGGGCCCCTCGTGAAAAATCACTTCGGGTTTGCCGACCTGGAATTCGTAGCCCTCGCGGCGCATGGTCTCGATCAGGATGACCAGATGCAATTCGCCGCGCCCGCTGACCATGAACGTATCGGCGCTCTGGCCGTCTTCGACCCGCAGGGCCACGTTCTGCTCGAGCT
>Ga0073902_10001313_pt1 | contig 13553 bp, 8 predicted proteins | sample KloWWTmeKNB19Kit_FD_66667 | JGI IMG/M metagenome (GOLD analysis project Ga0073902, IMG submission 66667) | Active sludge microbial communities from Klosterneuburg, Austria, studying microevolution and ecology of nitrifiers - Klosterneuburg... | ecosystem: Engineered > WWTP > Aerobic digester >...
AATGGTTGCGAATCAGCGGCAATATGCGCCGAAACTCTCTGAAACCGAGTTGCCTGTTTCGTGAATAGGTTTTTAACCCTCAACTCCTGCGAAAGCTTGGGTTGTGCAGACCTTCCCTAGACCGTTCGAGAAGTACCCTGAGTTTTTCGTCGTTCATATAAATGCTCATGTCGCACGGCACCGGGCACGTGCTTTTCAATCATGGAGTGACCGCTTCGGTTTTCTTCAGATACACATAGACGCTGGCGCGCGAAATTCCAAGCGTTTCTGCAATCTCAACTTTTGACAATCCTTCTTCGGCCATTTTTTTCAACCTTGCGATTTCGGCTTTATCTAGTGCGTTCTTCCTACCTTTGTAAACGTTCTTGGCCTTGGCGATGGCAATGCCCTCTCTTTGGCGTTCAAGAATCAGCGCACGCTCAAATTCACTAACAGCACCCAACAGTTGGAGCATTAGCTTCGAGTACGCAGTCTGGTGCGCATCTGTGCCGGTTGTGGGGGGCTCAAACCGCAAGCCTTCCTTCACAAAAGTCACGCAAATACCCCTGGCATTTAATTGCTCTACAACGCTTTGCAGGTCCCTCAAGCTGCGTGATAGCCGGTCCATGCTGTGCACATAGAGGTGGTCACCTTCTCGCAAAAATTCGAGCATAGCTTGCAACTGTGGACGGTCAGTATTCTTCCCGCTGGCCTTGTCGGTAAAAATCTTGTGTAGCTCCACGCCGTCAAGCTGGCGAGCATCGTTCTGGTCTACGCTGCTGACGCGAACATAGCCGATGCGCTTGCCATCGCCGCTATTGGTCTTCTTGGCAACCATTTCCAACTCCGATCAAATAGTGGTTTTAAAGTGTCTATTTGTATTCTAGAGTTTTTCTGGAAAATGTCAATTAAATCAAATTTGCACCCTAAATAGACACATTTTGCACGATTTGAAACTGTCTATTTAGTGTGTACTTCAGATGGACTTTTGGCTATTGCGCGGTCTTGGCAATCGTCATTTGTGAAAGCCGCGCCAAAGCCGTTAAAACGCCGCTGGCAGCGTCAAAAAACTGGCTGTCGGTAGACTTGCCGTTCTTAACTTGGCGCTCTTTACGCGGTTCTGTTGCTGCTAGTCAGTCTAGCGTTTGCATGACCAGAAATAAGAAATTCTTCAGCTTTAGCCATATTCCAAGCTTGGTCCCAAAGCTCACCCCAGCGATCCATTCCGCCCTCATCAGCCGCATCCATGCCATGTTGAAGAAAAACTCCATGAAGCACCATATTAGCGTCGCAAAAATCATGTGAGTGGCAGATATTGGGTGAAAGTTGCGCACGATTCCTTCGTACAACAACTCTCATTTCTTCTGCTGACAATTCAGACCTAAGCGCGTGGCTGAATTCGAGAGCTAAGGATTGGACGGTAATTTGCATTTCAACTTCCTGAATATCGTAGGTCGCACAGCCACGCAAATAGTCGTTTCGTTGATCAAAATAAATGAATTTCAACAGGCTTTTTGCCAATGGTGTTGGACCGCTAAATTGGAACGATGATTGCAGGTTTTTCTGTATTGGTACAGAGGAGTTGGATCTCTTTCTTCACTTGGGAAAGTCTCTGGCTGTGAGTTGCTGACATACTGCAAATTTAAGGCAAATAACCTGGTATCCTGGAAGAATTGGAAACCCAATCACGGAACATTGTCATGGCTGATGTTGTTGACGCAAAGACTAGGAGCCGAATGATGGCCGGAATCAGGTCTGGCGGTACGCAACCCGAAAAGTTGGTGCGTTCATCACTTCATCGTCGTGGCTTCCGGTTCGCAAAAAGTTCGCTGGGACTGGTTGGCAAGCCTGATATCGTTCTCCCGCGCTGGAAGGTGCTTGTTTTTGTTCATGGATGCTTCTGGCACTTTCACGGCTGTAGTCTGTCAAAGATGCCGGGCAGCAACCGTGAATTCTGGGAGAAAAAACTCATGGCTAACAAGCACAGGGATGAACGTGTTAGCCACGAGCTTCTTGCACTTGGTTGGAGGATTTTGATTGTGTGGGAATGCACTACGAAAAGGCGGCATGCGAGAGACCATCTGGACGAAGTCATGGATGAAATCGCCATTTGGATTCGGGGACAATCAGGCTCGCAACTCTGCATCGCGTCTGGAACAGGGCTGACTTTCTAAAAATAATGACCATAAAAGTAATTGATTTGTTTTCAGGGCCAGGTGGGCTCGGCGAAGGCTTTGCGGCCGCTGAGGACGGTAATGCGTTCAGAATTTCTGTTTCGGCAGAGATGGAAACCAGCGCACACAGCACACTCACAATGCGTGCGTTTTACAGGCTGGCAAAAAGGAAGGGCGATTCAAAGGCAATTTCAGCCTATTACGACTACTGCAACCAGCCGTTGGCACTTCATCCGTCAGATCAATGCCCCTCACTTTGGTCTTTGGCGGAGGCGGAAGCAAGAAAACTAACCTTAGGGGACACTGCCAGCAATGAAACTCTTGACGCGATCCTTGAAAAATTGAAACTCAAGGATGGGAAAAGTGTCTTGATTGGTGGTCCGCCTTGCCAAGCTTATTCGCTTGTTGGACGGGCAAGAAACCGAGGTACATCAGGCTACAGTGCGGAGGCTGATCACCGGCATTTTCTCTACCGTGAGTACCTGAGAATCTTGGCTAGCTCAAAGCCTGCCGTTTTTGTCATGGAGAACGTTAAGGGAATACTTTCCTCCAGTGTCGGTGGGAGACAGATATTCCATGACATCCTGACTGATTTGCGCGATCCTGTGAAAGCTATAAGTGGTGGATATGGTCCGAGGTACAGCATTCACTCACTGTCAACATCGACAAAATTTCAAGCGGGGATGGATCCCTCTGATATTGACGCAAGAGATTTCATTATTAGAGCCGAGGACTACGGAATTCCGCAGGCTAGGCACAGGGTAATTTTGCTTGGAATTCGGGAGGACATTGCGCAGGATGATGTCCGTTTGCAACCAATGGGTAAAGATGTGTCAGTTCGGTCGGCAATAGGCCAACTGCCAAAATTGAGAAGTCGGCTAAGCCATGATGATTCCGCAATAGCTTGGCGTGATACTGTCATTACGCTGGGCCGCTCATTGTCGACAGAAGCGCAGCGAGAAAAACTTCCATTAATTGCTTCCCGCCTGAATGATCTGGCAACAGAAATCAAGATGAATCTTCCCGTGGGATCCCTGCGGTTTGAAAAACGCCAGCAGTCGCGAAAAAACGAAAGCCTGTCTAGATACGATGAGTGGGTTCAGGACAAAGACGTTGAAGTCTGGCTCAATCATGAAGCCCGTTCGCATATGGACAGCGATCTAGGTCGCTATCTTTACGCATCAGTGTTTGCAGAGGTGAATAAGCGGACTCCGAAAGGTCATCTTGAGTTCTCCTTGAACGGTCTGGCCCCTGCTCATGCAAACTGGGAAAGTGGCAAGTTCGTGGACAGGTTCAGAGTCCAGAGGTATGACATTCCAAGCACCACGGTGACTAGTCATATCGCCAAAGACGGGCATTACTTCATTCATCCAGATCCCGCGCAATGCAGAAGCCTTACCGTTCGTGAGGCTGCAAGACTTCAAACGTTCCCGGACAACTACTTTTTTCAGGGAAATCGAACTCAACAGTACCATCAGGTCGGGAATGCTGTTCCGCCATTGTTGGCGTTCCAGATCGCAGAGGTCGTCAACTCCATATTCAAGAAGTAATCTGTCGGGTACCGCTTCATGCAATTCGTATATACGCGCCCCCGGCAACTAAGCAATATTCGCCTCAGTTTCTAGTGCTAAGACGATTCGCTAGCTTTATCCGCTCTGCTAGACAACAAGAAAAACCTAGTTTGAGAAAAATCCTGAGTTTTGGTTGTTCAGCACGCCGACTAGCATCCCTCTGTCAAGCAGCCTGTTTTGCTGCTCACAAGAAGTCTCAGGCAGCAATCCACAAGAATGACAAGCAGCGAGGTTGCAACTATCAGGGCCTTGGCCCATGCTCTCAATGCAAACTGGGTCACTTGAGCACCACCTGGCACGATCAAGTGCTCTTGCTATCGTTCGTCCAAGAAACTCTGGTTCTCCCATCCTTACCAAGCCTCCCATCGTTCCCTCTGAGTCGCCTGCCGCTGTATAAATCAGTATTCCGGCCATTTGAGGGTGGGTATCAGAACAATAAATGCGCTCTCGAAGAGACGATGAACCGTAGCCACAATCAAAGACTAGTTGGCTTATCAGTACATGCGCAAATGTATGTAGCAACACATATTTTGGAGTCGCGACTTCTGCGATCTGATGCCTACGGCCTGCTTGGTCATGCAAGTTCTTGTTAACTTTGTTTAGTCTATTCCGGTGGAAATCTCCAAATTGCCTATCCCACTCAGCCAACCGTGAATTCTGAAAAACAAGGAAAATGCCTTCCCCGCGTACTACGATTGCCGGTAGCCAATTCTTCTTCTCTCTCGAAATCAATTTCCAACGTTCGGCCTGGGTAACCGCCGAATTCGTGTAAATGCGACTAAATCCCACAAATGCACGAGTCTCCCGAAGCTTATCCAGAAGAGCGACTCTTGAGAAATTACTGCTGACCAGATCACTGTAGTCAGACATCGGCTTACTTCGTATCAGAAGATTTGCCTTTGGAAAGCCGTCTTGACCGTCTCGGCAAAATGCACGGTACTCCTCAGCCCTATAGGTAGCGTCACTGACATCGTTCACAGGGTCAGAAGATTTTGCTGTTTCCACGCCGCCTCGAAGGCGAATCCATTCGTTTATGGAGGGAAGCAAAACATCTGGATCAATGGCCCAACCTGGCTCTTTCTCCAAAATTGTTGCGGCAAGAACTTCACGCGATATCAGTCCATCGTCAGATAATTTGGCCTTTTGAGCCAGATACGTTGCGACCATTCTGTTCGCAGTCAAAATTTCCTTTATCGCGTGCTTGTTAACTGCTTCCGCAAGTTGTACTGGATCAATAGTCAGCTCACTTCGCAAACGTCGGAGCAAATTTCCCGCACTCTTTGCACTTAGCACTCCATCCTCAGAGTCAATTACCACAGTAAAAATTGACTGTTTAAACGAGTGATCTTCAAGCAGATCAAGTATCTCCTGACTGAAGCCGCTATCTTCAAAGTCTGGAACGTAAATTGAACTCTTTACATCGCCGAAGTAGAGATTACTTGCACCCCTTAGCGAAGCTCGCAGATGCAGTCCACATGGCTCTACCGGATCGTCGCCTCCGTCGCCAATACCCAAAGCGGGATTTTGACCATCGCAAAATAGCTTTATTTCGCTGAATGCAGTGGACCCGTCAGTTCCAACATTGAAAGTACCAGCGAGTGTTCGGCGGGCCACTTCCTTTTGTCCATTTCCATCTCTTTGCTCAGCGACAATTACGACTCCAGCAATCGACGCTGAACCAGTTGAAAGCATTCGCAACCAGCGATCCTCACGTTTACCATTCCATTCATCCGGTTCTAGTCTTAACCATTCAATAAAGGGGAAATCGCGTAGATGCCCACCAGTGCACGTTGATACAAAACGAACTTGCACAGTGCGACGTTTAGAGTGCGATCGTCCCTTTTCGGAGCCACTCCCTATTGGCCCCTCACACTCTGGTGCTGTTCGATGGTGATATTTAGCTTCAAACATTCGCCCGCATCGTGGGCACGAGTGCCAAAGGGGAAAGCGAAGAAAAGGCAGCGTCAAGCCAAGATTCGGGGTATCTACAGCGTCTCCAAAATCAACTTTTCTGTAATCAGGGGGTTGAACAAAAAAATCGACACCCAAACGACTGGCTAGTCTAGGTTCATCGTCAACGACAAATTCCCGACTGTTGGGGTCCGTTTGATCGAAGGGCCATGCGTCCAACCCGCAGTGAATCATGGACAGCGGCCCAGGAAAATCGACCATAGCGCCAATGCCAAAGGGTGCAATAGCCTGTGATCTACGAACTGGTCGATTCATATGATTTCCTGCTCAACATTTCTATATTCCGTGGTTACGTTGGCTTCGCAGCTAGCATCAACATTCCTAAGCGAAGACATCGTTGACCAACTTCTTCCGCCCCATTGCGCAGGCTCAGTCGAGCCAGCTGGATGCATAAGGGGCGCATCAATGGGTGCTTTTCCAAAGCCGCCGTAACTATCAGGATTCCAGGCTTTCCACTGTGAAAGTCTTTGCGCCAACCTCGACATCACCCGCTCTTCTTGGTCTGGCGCTATCGCCCTGACTCGCTCTAAAACAATTTCCTCGATTTTTTCTCTAAGCTTGCTATCAGGCTGGCACGGAAATGGATCCGGTGAGTTGGCTGATTTGTCGATCTCACCAAATTGACGCACCATTGCCACAATCAGCCCATGCAACGTCCGATCAACAGCTGGGGGACTGAATGGGGTCACGCTAGTTGGTTCAACCTGTGCGTACAACCGCTGATGGTATGGGCGAAATTTTTCGTAGTGACTTCTGTCCCGTGGCTTAGTTTGCCCATATATAACTACAACCAGACCCGGTTTGCTTTGGTCACGACCAACTCGACTCGACACTTGAATGTATTGGGAGGTTGTTTTTGGCTGTCCAACAATCGTCATTAACGAAAGTCGGGGAATATCAACGCCTACTTCAATGATGCTCGATGCAAGGCATGCGTCGATTGGACTGGGGAAGCTTTTCTGATTCGGTGACCCTTCCCGTACGCCCAAAGGCACTTCAAGTTGCTCTAATAACTTTGGTATGTGGTCACTACGAATTCGACTTGTCAGCTCCTCAACATGGAATAACTGACGAATTTTTGAATAGTCAACGCCGTGCCGATTCAGAATCACGCGAAGATATTCGCGTGTGTCGGCTGAAAATAGTGTTGCAGCTCCACCAAGTTCACGCAAGGAATTGAAAAATACCAAGAGCGTCCACCAAGGATCAAGCGTCTTGGGTGTACCGTCGAGCAAGGAAGCATGTTGCATCAACGTGGCAAAGACCCTCGCCATTGAAGTTTGAAGTGAGCTGTGAGCCGGAGCGAGGATCCCCACATAGAGACGACCGGGTTTCGAAACGTTATTTTCGTCAACGGATTCTCGCGCAAAAAATGAATCCGACGCATCAATCCCAGATGGTGGAAATAGCATTACATTTTTTCTGGCGTAAAGGCCACTTACTTGCTCTCTTGCACGACTAATTGTTGCAGTTGATGCAATGATCTTTGGCTTCACCATCCCACCCAAAGGGTCAACGCAAAGGGCTTCAATAACCATCTCATAAGCACCAACCATCGATCCCAATGGACCGGAAATCAAGTGAAGCTCGTCCTGAATGATTAGCGTTGGTGGAGCGCCGGAATGTGCCCCATGCTGATCCAGGCCAAAGATCGATCTGGCCTCTGGTTTCCATGCCAGCATGGCAAATTTGTCGACCGTTCCAATCAGGAGATTGGGGGGAGAATCAAACAAATCCTCATCTATTACAACGATTGGTAGGGGCGGGGTGTTGGATCCTGGAAGGCCCCCAAAGTCACATTCGGCATCGCTGCATCGATAAACAACAGTTTCACCATTGCTTGTTTTTTCTTTCGCGTATCCATACACAGGAACAGTCGAAGCACCCTTGGCGCGGCCATAACTTTTTTTAGGTGCATTACCGCTGCTCTCAAGAGGGCCGAATTTTGCAGCGCACCATGGGCAACGAAGTAACACATATGGATTTTCTGCGTCAGGGTCCTTCTGCAATGCACGTAGCCTTGCCAAGGCATCACTTCGCTTGTTTGGTGTAGCTGCTCCCCCAACCCATAGTCCAATCGTGAAGGGTCTTAATCCCAGTGTGTCAGGATCGCAGCATCGAAGGCGCTCCATCGCACAAAACAACGTTGCGGCCCTTTGGAACTGCTGCGCTGTTAGTAACCGTAGGGTATATCGCATCAACACATCAACGCCATTTCCGGTCACCTTGGAAATTGCATTGAAAAATACTGTAAAGGCTGTCAAACCCAAATATGCTTCGGTCTTCCCGCCACCAGTTGGAAACCAGATTAGGTCTACCGCATCTCTGTCTTTATGCGCAGAATCGCAAATTCCTCGCAGGGACATCAATAGAAACGCAATTTGGAATGGACGCCAATAGCCTTGACTTGGATTGAACTCCGATTCCTCGACCTTCAAAATGGAAGGCATCCACGCAATACGCCCAGCACTATCACGTTGCGGCAATCTGAGCGACAAGCGTGCACGCAACTGGGAGATAAGCATGGCGTGATTTGCCAATCGGAAGGCCTTTCTAGCCTTGTCTGCAGTGGGACCGGATTCCCGAAGTAGCGTCAATCCATCCAAAATACGGTCTGCACAAACACGAGATTTTTCGATCAGCGCAGTTGCAGTTGGTCGACTAGCCACATCGATCGATTCAGCCTTAGCTGCCAATGATTGAATCCATTTCCTATGTTCTTCAATCAGCTTTTCTATATCCTCAAATCCGTCATCTTTTGCATCTAGACCCGCAAGTAAACGCATGCTTACGCGTAGGGGAGCGCGTTGTCCATCCGATCCAGTTAGATAGAGGTCGGCACTTGTTGTCGGAGTTTCAAAGACCGGAAGTACATCAGACCAAATTTGTCCAACGCGTTTTGGACGACCGTCGGCCCAGTCGACAGAACAGCCGTGTCCAACACCAAACGTTCGACTCTCACGGTATAAAACACGATTAACATTTTCGTCCGCTAGGGGGTCCGGATCACGAAAATCCGAGATCCTGTTTTCAGGATACGCATCGATCCATAGTGCATCGGATTGACCTTGGACCCGAATCCCCGCCTGAAAAACGCTTTGCAGATCCAATTGATCAGGCAACGCATGCTTTTTATTTACCAGCGTTATCGTCAAGAGGCGATGATTCGCAGTTGGCGCACCCTTCCACGATCGCGAGACAATGACTACCTCCAATTGCAGGTTGGCTGGACCAATTTTGCTGCGCTCTATACCCGACCCATTCAGCAATTTCGAACTGGAAACGGAAACACTTGGAAAAGTTCCATCGGGGTTTGTTATTGGTTCGCGAAGCCAAACTTTTCGCGAGGTAGGCTTCTTTCCGATAGCTCCGCCAACGTCCAAGTTAATTGGTCTATAGGATCCGCACGCTCGCTCTTCAATTTTGTTCGAATCCACCCTCCCTACACTCACAAGTTGAACTGTTATGCCTGATGCCTCGCTCTGCAGGTCAGCTAAAAAACTCACTCCGAGTGCCGATGGACGGAAAGCATTTGTGAGAGCTACCTCGTCGTCTTCGCCTGCCAAATCTTCGAAACCAGAATCGAAACGATCGACACTTTCTTGCCTCTGCCCAGCATCTTCAGAGTCGGACTGTTCGTTTGTCAGCCCGTTCGGATCCCCCAACAGATCGCCATCGATTTCCGAAGCAATTGATTGAATTTGCTCTGTGGTGTCAATTGGAAAGAGTACTCCTGCTCCAAACCGCTTGGTAGGCGAATCCTGCCAAACTATCTCTTCTCCGTTAAGTTGTCTGCGAGCAAGACGAAATTCCTCCCATGTCAATGCCTGCTTGTCAATTAAAGAAACAGGCGTTCCACAAGGGTCAGGGCCCACAATTTCAGCCCTAAGCCGCGAAAGCATTTGCTCCCTATTTGCCAGATTGGTTTCGAGATCATTCATTTTGAAATTCCACGGAGGGCCACCTTAAGTCCAGAATCCAATATCGCGTTGTATTTGGGTCGAACACGGTCATGCATCAAAATGTAAAGTTGTATCCTTGCACGTGACATACCTACATACAACAACGCCTTCGCCTGATCTCCTTCTATCTGCTCGACATCAGTCAAAACGACTGCCGCTGACTCCAGGCCTTTGAAAGCGTGTACGCTGCAATAGCGTATTACGTTCGAATCATTCATCGCCTTCCTGTATGGAACAAAGTGGATTCCATCTATTCCATGCGAAGCATCGCAAGCACAAGAATCTGCATCTGTTCGAGTGGATAAGATCACGATCTCAAATGGCTTGAATGTACGAAGTAGCTTCTTTACGGTTGATAGCAGTACGTTGGTTTGATCAGATGATTTGCGATAAAAGACTGGCTCCACATCTGTAGATTCCACCTCTTGAAGGACACGGCTGTATCCTGGTGACATTCCTGCAGTAATCATCACAGCTTCAGCAATCCGTAGTGAGTTCCTGCAGTTGATTCGCAATCGATATGTGAAGACACTTTCATCAATTCGACTTTTGAGCAGTTCGACTCCAGATGTGTCATTGATTTCGGCGTAAATAGCCTGTCGTTCGAAATCGCCAAACATAGCCCACTGCCCCCCGCCTAGCCCTCCATTCAATATCAAGCCCATTACGTCAAGATATTGCTCGCTCAATAGGTCTTGAGCTTCGTCAATTAGCATGACATCAAAAACAGGTGTCTTAACTTCGTCCGACAACAGTGCATTGACTGCCAGACTTGGCAATTCGACATTCCAAAATACCTTGTCTGCATATTCAGGCACCTGAGCACTTGCGATTTTCAGCATAAGGCTTGAAAAAGTACCTGCATAGAACGGTACATCTAGATGCGATGCCTCTAGCGCCAATGATTCAGTTTCCTTCTTAAGCCAATCTCCAAGGAGACTATTGAAACAAAGCAATACAGTTCGCTGCCGGTTCCTTATAGCCCGGCGAGCAGCCTCGATGGCTAAAAATGTTTTACCTGTTCCTGCTGGCCCTGTGAACAACATTCGTCGGTTATCTTGGAGGTGATCAACCGCATCAAATTGTTCCTCGGTATATCTGCAAATTGCGGTCTCAGCTACCTCAACTCCAAGGCGTGCAGAAGCTGTGTATTCAAAGTCACGGCGAAGCAATTTCGCAATGCTTTCAGATTGCTTGATAGACGGACGACTTGCAGAACTCGAATACCACGCAGATGTAGGCTTCAAAGCCCGACGGTAGGTATGGGCGCTATCTAAAATTCTCACCAATAGAACTGAAATTGGTATTCGGATGAGGTCTGTAAGCCCGACTATTTGCCAAGGATGCCATTCGAGCGACTTTTCATCAAAATCAATTTCCGTGAATACCACCCCCGAATAAAACATTAATCCAGAGAGAGATGGATCCTTTTGAGAAATGAAGTTTCTTATTGAGTGTGCTGCATCCGCTGCTTGTCGAAAAGGTCCTACCGGAGATGTGCCGTACGGATAGATCCAAAGTCCATCACGCCTCGCGACGTCACACCCCTTGACTTCTAAGCACAAGATGCCATTCCCAGGAACGACTACGAGCATATCTGCCTCGCCCTCTTGGCGGACGACGTGTTTGCGTATGTCGAAAGAGTGAAATACGATCCAATCCTTCGACTTGGGATCATCTCGGAGTTTCGCGAATAGCGATCTCTCACCCTTTGGTGCGTCTGCCGGAATCGATGGGGGGATCATTCGAGCCATTAACTATGCTCAATCTTTTCCAAATGAAATAAGCGTGAAAGGTGCATCATCATCTATTTACTGTCAACTTCAGACACTCGCATAAGTCCCATCATTCCGGCTTTGACACCGGCAAGTTCAATTGTTTGAACGGTATCTACTCGTTGGCGTCTCTTTATAAGATCCTGTACTCTTTCGACCAAAGCAGATCGGATTGTCATTCCAGCCCTCTGTTGAAATGATTTCACTGACTCCATGTCAGTCCATTTGGCTCCAATGTACTCATCGATTTCAGGCCCAAAATGAGATGGCTCCAAAGCGTTTAATCCGTTCATTAGCTTTGAGAAAGTAGCATAGTCATGGGGCGCCATAACAGCGTCACTAGCCCAAGCCCAAAGGTACTGCGGCGAGCGGACTGTGAGATCGAGTTCTTTGAGCTTCATTGCAAGAACTCCTTCCCCCTGGTGTTTGAGTGTGCGATAGAGCCAGTCTTTCCATTCCAATGCGCGAGTCCGAAGATCCCCATCGCCAGCTTGAGCCATGAGATCATTTGCGACGTCGTCCAGGTAATCACCACTTCCAGACAGTCTCATCATTACTAAATCTCCTTCTTCGAGATCTGTAACTGATTTTCTGGGAAGCCGGTCCTCCCTTATGTCAAGTTCACGGCCAAGATCAAACCTGCCCGAAATTTCCACCACACGACCATCTTCAGGAAGAAACGCCCCGCTACCATCGGCAAACAGGACAAAACGAGCCCGAATCCTTGCATCTCGATCTGACGTAGGGACTGAGTCAGCATGCTGTCGACGGAGGGAGCTCCAGAAGGAATCGTTTGCCCACTTGTCAATGAGTTCAACATTTTCCGGTCTGCTTACGCTAAATGTCTTTTCAATACGCGTCGAAGATCGCGTTTTGCTGAAGATGTCGCTCTTTGGCATATTGGCAGGTGACGGAATCCAAATATTTTCAGCCCTATAACCCAAGACCGTAATGTTGCGGGATCGACCACCGTACAAGAGATCAAAAAGAAACTTACGAGGGGCAAACCTCGGATTTCCGGGAATGATGATGTTGTCAAAGAACACATCAGATATTTCCTTTCTAGTCCGAACTACCTCAATCCCTGCGCTGGGAATGATCTCATCTGCTTTCAAGTCTTGCGGCCACCCCGGCGTCGATAAACCATGAAGGTTTGCAACTAATGCGATACGCGCTTGTTGTTCACTAACGTTTTCAATCAGTTTGAGAAGGTGGGTCCTCTTTGGGTTAGTCGAAGCTGAAATCAGCTGACTAACGACATTCCGAAGAGTCTTTACTGAATCCGAAATCTCTGGAACTGAATCAACAGACTTATCTAGAGACTCAATCAACGCCATCATGCGAAGTCTTTCGTCATCGAAAGGCAGTACGGTCAGGATTGACGTCGTTTTTAACTTCCAAACAGTGCGCGCAATGTCACACTGAAATTCATCGTCTCGATCTATCGATCGAAAGATCTCCGAGGATGCTCTTATGATTTCTACGACTGGTGGAAAGTCAATCTCAACAAGGTTGATCTTGCAGTTCGCCGCATTTTTGTTAGCAGTCACAGCGAAAACAAAGGCGTTCTGGGTCGTCATTGCATTTCGCACTTTGCCAAACCCTAGCGTCTTGTCTGACTTCATCAACAATTGTCTCTCAGCCAAAAGAGGCAAGACCTGAAACGTTGGCTTGCACATTTGGTAAACCGAACAGGACCGCATCCATCTGCTCCGGAGGCTGCAGCACCCCATCGTCGGGTACTTGAATGAACTCGTCGCGTCGGTACCCAGATAGCCGTCCAATCACTTGTTCGATTTCGTCATCGTATTCCGTCCTATCCAAGATTGCGATAACGCTCTTAGCAGCGGTGTCTGTCAATCGTTGTGATGCATGCGCTCCGTCAAGAACAACGACGTCAAACCATTGATCTGGTATTACTGCAATACGCGGTGAGGCAAGCTTTGTCTTGCCATAGCTATGCCCGCTGCTATCCGCAACTGCCAAGGCAGTCTCAAATTTCACGGGAATGCCGTCGGATGCATCAATTGAAAGCCCAGCCAAATCTGATAAAAAACTATCTTTTTCTGAAAGCAAGAGACATTCAGAATTGGGTGCGACGAGCCAAGAGGGCTTAAAGTC
>Ga0073902_10001314_pt1 | contig 13539 bp, 9 predicted proteins | sample KloWWTmeKNB19Kit_FD_66667 | JGI IMG/M metagenome (GOLD analysis project Ga0073902, IMG submission 66667) | Active sludge microbial communities from Klosterneuburg, Austria, studying microevolution and ecology of nitrifiers - Klosterneuburg... | ecosystem: Engineered > WWTP > Aerobic digester >...
AGAGATCATCATCATATTCCGCAATATTTTCTATTAGTTGCTGACGATATTCTTGAACGGTTTCTTTAATATCCTCAGGAATCGGAATTTCCTTATAGGTCATTCCTCTAGACTCCTCATCCCAAATAATTGCCTTGTTGGTGATAAGGTCAACAACACCAGAAAAATGTTCTTCTGCACCTATAGGAACTTGAAGCGGGACTGCATTGGACCCTAACATCTTTTTGACTTGGTTGACAACCATAAAAAAGTCAGCACCTTGCCTGTCCATTTTATTTACAAATCCCAATCTCGGCACCTTATAATTATCGGCTAATCTCCAGTTCGTTTCTGATTGTGGCTCAACTCCATCAACCGCGCTAAATAAAAATACTAGACCGTCAAGAACCCTTAATGAGCGATTCACTTCAACTGTGAAGTCAACGTGCCCAGGGGTGTCAATAATATTTACAATATAAGGTTGATCTTTCCAACTCCAATTTGTTTGGGTGGCAGCAGAAGTAATAGTAATACCTCTCTCTTGCTCTTGAGCCATCCAATCCATTGTAGCCGCTCCATCATGAACTTCTCCAATCTTGTGAGTCAAACCCGTATAGTACAAAATACGTTCAGTAGTAGTTGTCTTGCCTGCATCGATGTGTGCAGCAATTCCAATATTTCTGAGGTATCTTAAATCTTTAGCCATTTTTTTTGAATATTAAACTTTAAAATGTGCAAAGGCTCTGTTTGATTCAGCCATTTTATGGGTATCTTCTTTCTTTTTAACAGCAGCACCCTCCCCTTTTGCAGCAGCTATCACTTCAGCAGCTAATTTATCAGCCATACCTTTGCCTGCTCTGGCCCTAGAATACTTAATTAACCATTTAATTCCAATGGAAAGCTTCCTGGATGGCCTCATTTCCATAGGTATTTGAAACGTAGCGCCCCCAATTCTTTTAGGTCTCACCTCAATATGCGGCATCACGTTACCTAAAGCTCTTTTCCATACTTCATGCGGATTTTCTGTGGTTTTTGTTTCCACTTGATCCATCGCAGAATAGAAAATGCTGTACGCAGTACTCTTTTTACCCTGCCAAAGCATATTATTTACAAATTGGGTAACCATAGTATCACCAAACCTAGGATCCGGTTCCAAAATTCTCTTCTTTGGTTTATGCTTTCTCATTATTTAATATCAGCTTAATGGTTGATTTATTTTTTTGGACGTTTAGAGCCATATTTAGACCTGCTTTTCTTACGGTTGTTTACTCCAGCAGTATCAAGAGCACCTCTTACTATCGTATAACGAACTCCCGGAAGGTCTTTTACTCTACCTCCTCTCACCAACACGATGGAGTGCTCCTGGAGGTTATGACCCTCTCCTGGTATGTAACAAATTACCTCTATTCCGTTAACCAAACGCACTTTAGCCACCTTTCTCAATGCAGAGTTTGGTTTTTTTGGCGTTGTTGTATAAACACGGGTACAGACTCCCCTTTTCTGAGGATTTGACTGAAGAGCCCTTGATTTGCTCTTGTATTCAACTATTTCGCGTCCTTTTCGGATTAACTGGTTAATTGTAGGCATACTTTAATATCTCTTTATCTTTTGGTATAAAAACTTATTAAGTTCAAAATCAATACCTTATAGACATACCTATTCCATAAGGAGACGCAAAGGTAATATACTTTTCAATATTCACAAAATCAGATAAAGATTTTTATCAATAGCTTTGCAGCTTAACAACAAATTAGATAAAAAACCATGATTACCCTCCGAAAAATAAACAAAGCTGATTCATCGAGTATATTTGATCTCGTGATGGAACTTGCTGTTTTTGAAAAGTCAGCGAGCGCAGTTAAAACTTGTCCTGAAGATTTCGAATCCAATTATGAAAAGGGGATTTTTGATGGATTTGTAGCAGAAGTTACAGGCCAGGGCATTGTTGGTATGGCCCTTTTTTTTTCTTATTTTTCCACCTGGAATGGGTTTACGATCTATTTGGAGGACCTTTACGTTAAAGAAGACCATAGAGGAAAAGAAATTGGCAAAATGTTGTTCGAAGAAGTTCTTAACCATGCCAAGGCTCATGACGCAAAAATGGTAAAGTGGCAAGTTTTAGATTGGAACGAATCAGCAAAGAATTTCTACCATAAATTTGGCAGTATTTTTATAAAGGGTTGGGAAAACGGTGTTATTTACCTGAATGAGAAGGTTTAGTTAATATTACATGAAACTCAAAGGAAGACTAATAAAGCCAATCAAAGGATTTAAGCCTTTAAGAACGGCCAAGGCCATGCATTCGTGGGAGGCCTTCATGGCCCTATGTCTGATGGCCATTTTCTTCTTGTTTACGTTGAGAATTTACGAATCATTAGTACTTAACCAATTATTTAATCCCAACAAACTTTGGAAATCTGAAGCTTTAGGTACCATAATGGACTTGCTTCTTGCACTGGGGATATTAGGGATTACCTATCCACTGTATAGTTTCTTGTTCAGGCAAAAAAATAAATTGGGTATCAGAATTTTTGAAAACACCCTGTTTCTCTTTGTCATAGGCCATTTGATCATTTTGGAATATTTTTTCTACCAAATGAGGCCTTTGGATATTTTTTTATTTAACCACCAACCCAGTGAAGTAGCTTTCTCCTATGCAACTTCAGGTGTAACTTTGAAAAGAATATTGATTGCAGTTTTTTTAAGCACCTTATTATGGACCATTCTTCAATATTCACTTAAATCTATTCGATGTTCCAGTAAATGGTTTAAATTTTCTTTCATTTTTGGTTTTGGATTCCTTTTAGCATTTAGCTTATTTAAAGAATTTGCCAAAATTCCGGTTTCCCGGGACTTGTTTACCAATAAGTCCTTTCACTTTTACTCTAAAACCATTCTTTCAAAAACTTCGGTGTATTTTGAACCACCTGTTGAGGCCTTATCTATGCTATACCAGAAACAATTTCCAAGAGAAGGATCCATTGCTCCAGACTACCCATTTTTACATCACTTTAATGATGAAGACAAATTTGGACCATTCCTCAATAAGTTTAAGACTCAGCCCAATATCGTCATTTTAATTACAGAAAGTCTATCAGAATATTTCATTCATCCAATTAATGGAATACATTTTATGCCTTTCCTGGACAGTCTATCAAAAGTGAGCCTATACTGGAATAACTTTCTGACACTCGGGGAAAGGTCATTCGCTGCTAACCCTTGTATTAGTGCATCTTTGCCCTATGGTGAAATGGGCTTTACACTTATGCAGACCTATCCTTATCATTTTTCATTAATGAATGTGCTGAATAAAAATAACTACTTAACAAGTTTTTATTATGGCCAAGGGGCCTGGTTTCATAATAAGAAACATTTTTACGAATTCAACAATACCGGAAGAATAATTGACAAAGATGAATTTCAAAAAAAATTTTCACCAATAACGGTTGGCGAAGAAAGATATATTTGGGGATATAATGACATTGATCTTTTTCGCCAATACTTAATTTCAACAGATAGCTTAATCAATAAACCAAGGTTAGATATATTGTTTACAGGAACTTCTCACTCCCCTTTTATAGTAAAGGACTCTATGGGATATCATGAAAAATATACTGAGGAGTTAAAGAAACTAACAAATAGAAATGACAGGATTCATTTTGAAAAATATCAAAGATTCTATCTGACCTTGTACAATGTGGATGACGCTTATAGAATATTGTTTAACGAATTTAAGAAAAGGCCGGATTTTGAAAACACCATTTTTATATTGACAGGTGATCATCCAATGACAGAATTGCCTATTGAAAATGCATTTACGAAGTACAAAGTACCCATGATAATTTATTCCCCGAAATTGAAAGAAGCTAAACATTTTGAGGGGTTCAGCTCACATTTAGATATATATGAAACGGTATTGGGTTATCTGAAAAGCAACTTTAAAATAGAGGTCCCTGAATATTCAACAGCATTAGGATCAAAAATAAATTTTAGTGAAAATTTTGACATCAAAGGTGAATATGCTTTTATGAATGACAATCGACAAATAGTTGATTTCTATTCAAATGGATACTACTTATATAATGATAAATATCTTTTCAAAGTAAATAAAGACATGCGCATTCGTGAAATTTATGATAAAGCTTTACTTGATCAACTCAGAAAAAAACTTAACACTTTTAGAGCCGCAAGTAAGAATGCTAGCTTATACTTCAAATTAATGCCAGACAGTATATATTTTAATTTTTTTAAACAAAATGTTCTATTGAATCAATTTAAAACGGATACCGTCAAGAGCAATATGTCAAGGCATCCGATTGCTACAATTGATGTAGGAAATAAAAAAAGTCTATTCCTTGATCTGTCCTTAGATAGATTAAGCGATGCTGAATCCTTTCCTCAAATCAGTTATGAATGGAAAGATGGCTGTGACAGCAGCTTTAGCAAAACAAGTCTTTATTTTCCTTTTGATCAACTTAACTTCCAATATCATCTCAAAATTGATTATCCGGACCAACAAGAACATGGTTCGAAATTGTATATTTATTTAGAAAACAATAAGAAAAAATATTATACCTATACCAAATTAAAATGTGTGGTTTATACTCAATAAATTGTCAAGGGCCGATTTCTAAATTAAGAATCATACCATACTTAAATGTCCAATTATTTAGTATTTGGATATCAATGCTTCATACAGATAAATAAAATTTAACTTGAAGCCATACAAATTTGGGTATTATTAAAGCGTCTAGATATTATTTATGGTCAAAATCGTCCATAAGCTTTTGAAAATAAGATAAAAGGAATTTGTCAGAATATAAACATTGTCCTCTATTCAATATTACTTGATTATTATCATTTGAAATAACTCTTTGTCCCTCACTATCTACCCAGCCACAACCATTGTTAAAGGTGTAAAAAGCAAACCCTGAAGTATCAGATCTGAAAGAATTGTTACTAAATATAAATTCCTTTGAATCTATATTCATTTGCGCCAATATTGTGGCGACTATATCAGTTTGAGAACAGACCCTATGCAAAATGGTATCCATCTTAACAACTCCACCAGTATAAAGTAACGGAATGTAAAATTTTTCAGGAGAAGAGTAACTTATATCAATAGGAAATCGGGCCCCATGATCCGCTACAATTATGACAAGTAGGTTTTTCCAAACTGGGCTATTTTCCAGGGAATCCAAAAATAACGTGAGATATTTATCTGTGTAATGAGCTGAATTAACAAAAACAGAGGCATCATCCTTTTCTGCCCAATAGTCATCTTCTGGAATATCATAAGGTGGATGACTGGACAAGGTTAATACACTCATTAAAAAGGGTGATTTTTCGAAATAAATATCCTTCCTCACTCGATCCAATAATATATGATCATGAACACCCCATTTGGCATTGTAGGTATTAGGATTAAAATCCTTTTTACTAATAATTCTATCAATACCACTGGCAAGTAAATATGTCTTCATTCCTGCAAAATCAATATCTCCTCCGTAAAAAAAAGAACAATTATACTGATACTTAGCAAGTGTCTTACTCAATGAAGGGAGCCGTTCAGCTTTAGATGGGATTTTGATAATCGAACTCTGCGGTTGTGCAGGGTATGCACTGTATATCGCAGCAAGACCTTTGTCTGTGCGGTCTCCGGAGGCATATACCTGATCAAAATAAACTCCCTTTTTAATCCACCGATTCAAACCAGGAAGGATTTCCTTCCCAGCATGACTCTGATTAATCATATTGGCTGTAAAACTCTCCAATAATAAAAAAAGCATATTAGGTCTTTCTGAATCAATAAACTTATCATTCGCAACACCTTTGAAATTCAGCTCTTTAAATAAACTATCTGCAAGGACAGGATTTATAAGCTCTCTTTTTGGACTGATACTTTTATTATGTGAATAGGTATACAGTATATTCCAAATTGGATGCAAGGCAATATGATTGGCATACATGTCCTTGCTATGGTAAACAGTGCCAGGATTTAGAGGGCTTAATCCAACTCCTCCACGCAAAGGAATAACCAAGATGCCTAAGGAAAGAAAAATGCTTATGAATGTAATTATTCCAAATTTAGGTCCTGAAGTGTTCTTTACTCTTAGAAAATAAAAAAATGCGATAGGCAAATTGAATAGTAAAACAGCAATTATAAATTTTGAAATTGTCTCAATTGAAATAAAATGAATGCCCTCATTTGTTCTATCAAGATAAGTAAAAAAAGTATAATCGATTCTAAATCCCCATTCAGGATAAAGAACTGAATCTATTGCATAAACAATTGAATTTAACGCAAGAAAAGTAAAACCTAAAGTATTAATAACATTCTTTACATATACTTTTTTAAACATTGAAACGAAAACCAGCCCAATTAAAATAGCAGCTACTTCAATTGACCATACTGAAAAATCCATATACAAACCATATGCCATGGCTTTACTTGCTGCAGTAAAAGAAATTTTAAAACCATTAAAGTATTCTAACAATACAAAAATAAGCCTATTGTAGCTTAAGCTTAAAAGCATAAAAAATAAAACAGCAATTAGTTTTAACCAGAAACGGTCCATATAAATAATTTATTTGCAGGAATAGATATTATACAATTGCTGACTTATTATAATTATATCTATCAATTCAAAATTAATATTTTATCAATAAAGGATCTCTTATCCAATATTTTTTTTCTTAAAAAAAATACTTAGACATAAACTAACAAAAGTTACAATCCCAGATGCAATCACATTAAACCAAAGAAACCCAATATCTTGGGTAAAAAACAGAATAAACACTGTTATTTGAGCCAAGCAAGCAGCCAAAAAAACGCTGTTGCCATTCACTCTGGGAAAAATAAAAGCAACAAGAAAAATACCAAGTACACTTCCATAAAAAAGAGACCCAATGATGTTAATAAACTGTATCAAGTTCTCAAACAAGTTTGCATAAAAAGCAAATGAGATTGCCAATACTCCCCAAAAAACAGTAAACAATCTTGACCACTGTAAATCGCTTAACATCCCTGATGATGACTGGAATAGCCTTTTTTGTATGTCAATGGATGTTGTACCTGCTAAAGCATTTAATTCTGCTGAAATACTTGACATGGCGGCACAAAATATTACTGCAAGTAACAAACCAATAAACCCCTTGGGCAAATAGTTCAGAATGTAATATAAAAAAATATAGTCTTTATCATTTGCCTCAACTTTTGCCCCAGAATCCCTTACATAAGTTTGGACATCTTCTCTTATATTTCTTTGCGCAATATTTAAAGAAACAATTTCTTCCTTATTAATATTATCTTTTTGAAGGAGATTGATTCTAGTATTATGTAGTTGGTTCAATTCCCAACTCCAAATTTTATACTTTTCCGGAGAATTCAATTTTAAATCTTGCTCAACTTTTGAATTAAAAGAAATAGGTGTTCTTTCAAATTGAAAAAAACAAAATAGCAAAACCCCACACATCAAAATAAAAATCTGCATGGGTATTTTGAGTAAGCCATTAAATAGCAAACCAAGCTGACTTTGCCGAATATTCCGGCCACTCAAATATCTTTGAACCTGTGATTGATCTGTTCCAAAATAGGCTAAAGCTAAAAAAAAGCCCCCTGTTATTCCTGCCCAAAAATTATACCTGTCCTGAAAATTAAAACTAAAATCTATACCTTGCATTTTACCATTCCAACCTGCTAATTCAAGTGTTCTGTCAAAGGTAAAATTTACAGGCATGGAATAAATCAAGAACCCAAATATAAATGCCATACCCAACAAGATAACAGCCATTTGTTGAGTTTGAGTCACCGTTACCGCCTTTGATCCGCCACTTACCGTATATAAAATCACCAATAAGCCGGTAACCAATTGAGTCAATTGTAAATTCCAGCCTAATACAGTCGACAAAATGATGGCAGGTGCATAGAGTGTAATGCCTGCTGCCAAACCTCTTTGAATTAAAAATATAATTGCAGCAAATAATCTGGTCTTTAAATCAAACCTTTGTTCAAGATATTCATATGCTGTAAATACTTTTAGCTTATAAAATGCAGGAATAAAAACCACTATGATAACAAACATCGCCAATGGTAATCCAAAATAGAATTGTACAAATCTTAGACCATCAGAAAATCCTTGTCCTGTTGTACTGATAAATGTGATGGCACTAGCTTGAGTTGCCATAACGCCAAGGCAAACCTTCCACCAAACTGAATTTTGTTCTCCAAGAATATAACTATTTAAATCGTGCTGAGATCGTGATTTATACCATCCATATATTACTATAAATGAAAGGGTAGCTATCAAAACAAACCAATCTATCCAACTCATAAATCAACTTGAATAAGCATTTGTAAGCATGTACAAAAAAATAATAGCAACCGCCAACCCAATAATTAGAATCAAGCCATACTTAATAAAAGATTTTTCCATTTTAAAATGAAATTATATTGGCAAATAATCTATACGCACCCGGAACACCTGCAGGCAATTGCCTGAACCATGAAAGTGAGGTATAAATAAGGTACCCTTTACCAATTTTTTTACACAACAACCCTGAATTCAAAGGAGGTTCCCCTGAGTCACTCATTGACAAAATCTCTTCAAATTCTTTTGGATAACTTCCCGGAAAGTACAAACCTCGTTCCTGAACCCAATCATCAAAATCATGCTCATTAATTTTGTTGGGATCTGATAAAATTTTATGCATGGGCATTAAAATTTTTACCGGAGAAGACTCATTTGTAACTCGGTTTCTTGAAATTTTAAAATCTTCACCTAAAAAATTCTGTGTAACCAGCTCATGTCCTGTGTTGTATTGAAATATTACTTTACCACCATTTCTTGCAAAATTTTCTAAAAACTCCTTGGACTTTGCTAATTCTTCGCAGGTATTAAAAGCCCTAATTCCAAAAACAATTACATCGTAATTATTTTTATTAATATTCCACAAATCCTTTGCTTTTACTACATCCAATTTAAAACCCATTTTCACCAATGCTTCGTCCACATTATCCCCTGCCCCATCGATGTATGCTACTCTTTTAGGCTTAATTTTTAATTCACAAACAGTTACCTTAATTTTTGCGGGTGTCATTACATTCAACCAGGGAATATGACCATATCGTATTGATTGCTGAAAATAAAGAGGCTCACCTCCAACTTCCATTGAAATTTCTTTGATTGTGTTCCTGATATCATGAGTTTGAATATACAATTCAAATATTTTTTCATCACCAGGTTTTTCAAGATGAAAATCAATTTCAGATGGAGAAACAACAATTCCTTCCGGAATCCTGAATCTTATTTTTCCATTTTGATTATTACCATTTGATTTAATCGTAAAATTAAATTTTACCGGTTTATCTTTATTGATCAAGACCAATTGATCGGTCGGCATTACAGTTACTAAAGGCAATACATCCGCTGGTTGCCTCACTTCACCTATAACAGGATCATCATTTTTATAGATTACTGGCCTGTCAATATCATATGACTTGTTAAAAATTTTAATCTTAAATCTAACTTTAAAGGTTGGCGCAGTAACCGGCAAATTTCTCAAACCTGTCTCATCCACTCTATACATGCCTTTATCGCGTCCATACCTGAGCCAAAAAGGCGCCGTTTGAGAAATTCCCGTCAGCTCAATATCCCTGCGCCAATACAATGGATTATTGCTTATGAGCAATTTCTGAAATGTACTATCGCCTAATCCTGGCCATATTTCAATTTTATCCAAGGTAATACCTATCGATCGAGAAATGATTTCGTTATTGAGTCTGACTTCAACTCCATTTGAAATTGACTGCCTATCAATAAAGGCTTCGGCAAAAATACCTGCACATTCAAAAATTAATTCTCTGATTTTCTTTAGCTTAACCTCCTTATAAACTCCTGCATTGATATCCTCAAGGTATTGTTCCGCTTTCTGAAGTAATGGGATGCTCTTGTATGGAGCCGACACATCGAATTGATTAATCAATTCCTCTAATACTTTATCCAGATTTCCACCTCCATTAAATCTTGACCAGCTGAAGTTCAGACCATCAAACGGCGAGGCCTCCCCTGGAGCCTTTTTGGCATCAAGTCTTTCAAAATATTCCAATTGTGTCCCCCTTACTGAGTTAATTCCAAATCCTTGCGATTTATGCATGCTTCTACTTTGGGCGGAGATCTCTCCGTTTGACAACCCGGAAGCCGGGTAATAGCTGCCAATGTCCAATAAATACAAATTTGATTTATCAGCAGCATCAAACTTTTCTTTTGATCCAAAGAAAAAATAGGAGGTATTGAAAAAAATTCTATCAACACGAACTGGCTCAGGTAGATCCAAAAGATCTCTCCTATATAAACTATTTCTTGCTAAATCAAAGGCTTCCATGCCAAGTATGGCAGAAGCTGTATGGTGTCCGTGGGTCTTACCACTGGTCCGATGGTCAAATCGATTGATAATTACGTCAGGCTTAAAAGTTCTAATTAAGTGCACTAAATCAAGCAAAACTGAATCTTTGTCCCAAATCGAAAAAGTTTCTTCAGCATTCTTTGAATATCCAAAATCATTTGCTCTGGTAAAAAACTGTATACCCCCATCAATTTCTCTGGCTCTCAACAACTCATGAGTTCTGATCACACCTAAAAATTCATCCAGCTCAGAACCTATAAGATTTTGACCTCCATCGCCACGGGTCATAGAAATATAACCGGTTCTTAGTTTTAGATCATTAGAGAGATAACTTATCAACCTGGTATTTTCATCATCAGGATGTGCCGCTATATATAACACGGAGCCCACTACTTTCAGGCCCTTTAGGTCCTCAAGAATCAGAGAAGCAGGTCTGTTTTGACTATTTAAGTTGATATTAATTATTAGTAACAACAGTAAAATTCCTATTACGCGCATATTCAATTTTTGATAAAAGGCGAATATCACTATTTGAATTGAAAATCATTATAAACAAATGCGAGCTTTTTACATTTAATTTGTAGAACTAAAAAAAGTGTATTGCAAACAAAACCAGTATTTGAAATTCCGAAAGATCAGAAAATTCTTATTTTAGGACCTTGCAGCGCCGAGTCCTATGAACAATTATCAAGTGTTTGTACCCAAACTATGGACCTTAAGCCGGATTTGTTGAGAGCTGGAGTTTGGAAACCAAGGACTCGCCCGGGATCATTTGAAGGAAAAGGAGAAGAAGCACTGGAGTGGCTTATTCAAATCAAGAAAGACTTTAATATTAAAGTATGTACTGAAGTGGCCAATCAAGACCACGTTGAAAAATGCCTTAAAGCAGGGATTGATGTGCTTTGGGTTGGAGCAAGGACTACAGTCAACCCTTTTTATGTTCAGGAAATAGCAGATGCACTGAAAGGAACTAATGTTCCTGTCATGATAAAAAATCCGCTTAATCCAGACCTTTTTCTTTGGCTGGGAGCGATAGAAAGATTTTATAAGGCCGGGCTTGAAAGGATTGCTGCAATTCATAGAGGCTTTTCCTTTTATGGTAATTCAATCTACAGAAATGTGCCAAGGTGGCAGATCCCAATTGAATTGAAGAGGAAATTGCCGGAAATTCAAATGATAGCAGACGTCAGTCATATAAGTGGTAACCCTGCGCATCTGCAAGAAATAGCACAAATTGCTATGGATTTAAATTATGATGGTCTTATGGTTGAGGTGCACCCAGATCCATTACAAGCATTAAGTGATTCCGATCAACAAGTCACCCCTGCATTTTTAAAGAAATTTGTACTTGACCAGCTCATTAAAAGAAAAACTCAATCCAGCAATTATCTATATAATAATAAAATTTCAGAAATCAGGAAGGAGATAGATTATATAGATAAGGAAATCATAAGTTTATTGGCAAAACGTATGCAAATGGCAGATGCCATTGGCATTGAAAAAAGAAATGAAGAAATATCCATTTTCCAACCTGAAAGATGGGCAGAAATAGTTTCAAGACTTTTAGTTGAAGCAGAAAAAAGCAATCTTAGTCAAGAATTCATTTTTTCACTCACAGAAGCCATTCATATTGAATCCATCCAACACCAAAGCGCTAAAATGAACAATCCTTAGCCGACTCTAAAAAAATAATTTTCATAATACTACACAACTAAGTGATTTAGTGCTAATTATATATATATTATAAAAATATTTTTAAAAATTGTTTAAAATATTTGGATAATATAAATACATCATACTACTTTTGTAGTGTATTAGTTATTTAATACACTAAATCAATAGTTATGATTCATTTGCAAAATGTCAGTTTCCAATACAAAAAGGGCAAAAGTATTTTTAAGGATCTTGAATTAAACCTAAATGCAGGTAATATTTATGGGCTACTTGGGAAAAATGGTGCGGGTAAAACTACCTTACTACGGCTTATAAATGGGTTAATATTTCCAACTGCAGGCACAGTAGACATTATGGGTTATCCAGCAGCAGATAGACATCCGGAGATGTTGGCTGATATCTGTTTTGTACAGGAAGAACCCTATATTCCGAACCTTTCAATTATTGCTTTCCTCTATACCTACGCCCCCTTCTATCCAAATTTTGACTTTGATCAATTTTTTAAACTAATAACCGAATTCAGCCTGGAGGGTAGTTTAAAGTTGGACAAATTATCCTTTGGACAAAAGAAGAAAGTGATGTTAAGTTTTGCCTTAGCCAGCAATGCAAGAATTGTCATTCTTGATGAGCCTACAAATGGTTTAGACATACCTTCCAAATCCCAATTTAGAAAGCTCATAACAGAAGCAATGCTGAATGAAAGGATGATTATTATTTCTACACATCAAGTCCGAGACATGGTGAATTTGATAGATCCAATACTAATTATTGATGAAGGACAAGTAGTATTCAATTACTCTTTGGAAGAAATTGCCGATGCTCTTGTATTTGAAGTTCACAACACGCTGGCCGAACCAAAGGATGTATTGTATAGTGAACGTATAAGTGGTGGTTACATTACTATTAGAGAAAATAATCACGATGAATTCTCTAATGTTGACGTTGAAGCATTGTTTAATGCAATCCTTATTAAAAAAGAGGAAATCATAAAAATTCTAGAAAAACATAAAGCCATTCACTCAAATTCAAAAAATTAATCAAAATGAAATCAAGTTTATTTATATTTTCTCCTGCCAGATTTTTAAATTTGTTAAAAAGAGAATGGAATTATAAAAAAAATACAATTCTTATTGTCTTTTTAAGTATTCTGGGTGGCCTTTCGGTACCAATGATATTGCAATTATTTTCTCAAAGCAATCATAAAAATTTATTCACTACTGAAACATTAATTGTCAATTTGGCAATTATGGGAGTAATATTTGCAAGCCTTTGCTTTTCTGAATTTATTCAAACCACTAGCAAACAAAATTATCTCAGCGTTCCTGCATCAGCCTTAGAAAAACTACTTTCGAAATGGACGGTAATTTCTCTGTTGATTCCAATCCTATATATTGTATCTTATGTCGGTTATTCCAAAATAATTACATTTTTTACAAATCTATTTATCCAAGATAAGTTGGATTATACAAACATAGATTTAAA
>Ga0073902_10001327_pt1 | contig 13467 bp, 13 predicted proteins | sample KloWWTmeKNB19Kit_FD_66667 | JGI IMG/M metagenome (GOLD analysis project Ga0073902, IMG submission 66667) | Active sludge microbial communities from Klosterneuburg, Austria, studying microevolution and ecology of nitrifiers - Klosterneuburg... | ecosystem: Engineered > WWTP > Aerobic digester >...
ACGCCGCGGCGTAGCGTGCTGCCTCGTCCGCCGTCACGGCAGCCTCGCCGAGCATATCGAAAGAATAGCGATAATCGGCCGCCGCACCGGTGGCCGTACGCTCCAGCGCGGCCTCGATGGTTTCGCCCAGTACAAACTGCTGTCCGACAAGACGCATGGCGTAATCCATGGCCTCCCGGACCAGCGCCTCCCCACCCCGCACGGCAACGCGCTCCAGCGCACCGGGAACCCGTGCCACCTCGTCGGGGGCAAGAAGACGCCCGGTGAGGGCCAGGCTCCAGGCCGCCGCATTCACGAACACGGACGGGCTATGGCCCACATGGGCCGACCAGTCCCGAGCGCACAGTTTGTCTCTAATCAAGCGCAGGCGGGCGTCATCGTCGGGCACCCGCAACAGGGCTTCGGCCAGACACATCAATGCCACGCCCTCGCTGCTGTCGAGGGAGAACTCGTTCATCAGCGCATCGACCCCCCCGGCCCGCCGCCGCCGCTGGCGCACGCCGACAGCCAGCTGAGCCGCCAGAGCAACGATACGGGCCGCCTGATCGGCGGAAGGACGCGCGTCCTCAAGAAGCGCCTGCACACACTCCGCCTCGGGCCGGCGGGCGGCCGTCCCGATGGCCTGGCGCAAGGCTGCCAGCGCGGCCTCCGGGGAGGAAGAATCGGGATCGGGGACAACAGTCATGACATCACCTGACAAGATCGGCACACGCCAATGTCAGGTTCGACCAGCCCAAAGAAAAACGATTCAACCGGTACCGCAAACGGACCGGGTGAATCGTCAGAAAAGCAGGATCAGGCTTCCAGGTGGTAGGAAACGACCCGTTCGACCTCGTTGCGGGAGCCCAGGATGACCGGCACGCGCTGATGCAGCTTGTTCGGCTGGATGTCGAGAATGCGCTCGCGCCCAGTGGATGCGGCGCCGCCAGCGGCCTCGACGATCATGGCCATCGGATTGGCCTCGTACATCAGGCGCAGCTTGCCGCCCTTGTCCTTCATCTTACTGTCCATGGGGTACATGAAAATTCCCCCGCGGGTCAGGATGCGGTGCACATCGGCGACCATGGATGCCACCCAGCGGGTGTTGAAGTCACGCCCCCGCGGGCCTTCCGCGCCGGCCTTCAACTCGTTCACATAGCGCTGGACGGGCGGTTCCCAGAAACGCTCGTTCGACGCATTGATGGCGTACTCCTTGGTGTCCTCAGGGATCGTCATGTCCGGATGGGTGTAGATGAAACTGCCCATTTCCCGATCCAGCGTGAAGCCATGGACGCCATCACCCACCGTCAGCACCAGCTGGGTAGACGGGCCATACACCGAATAGCCGGCCGCCACCTGGGCACTTCCCGGCTGCATGAAATCGGCCTCCGTGGCCGCGTTGATGCCTTCCGGACAACGCAGCACGGAGAAGATGGTGCCAACCGAGATGTTCACATCAATGTTGGACGAGCCATCCAGGGGATCGAACAGCAGCAGGTAGGCACCCTTGGGATACTCGCCCGGAATCGGTCGGATCTCCTCGACCTCTTCCGAGGCCATGGCTGCCAGGTGACCGCCCCACTCGTTGGCCTGGATCAGGATGTCGTTGGCAATGACGTCGAGCTTCTTCTGGGCCTCACCCTGTACGTTGTCGCTTCCGGCCTCCCCCAGTACGCCAGCCAGAGCGCCTTTGGAGACATTGACGGCAATGGCCTTGACGGCCCGGGCAACCACTTCCATCAGCAGGCGCAGGTCAGCACTCATCAGCCCCTTGCGCTGCTGTTCGATCAGAAATTGGGTAAGCGTGACACGACGCATGACTCGACTCTCCAGAATAACCTGTGAAAGTGCGGATTATCGCCCGGATCGAGGCCTTTCGTCGTTTATGATTGCGGGCCGGATCCCGCAAGGGCGAATATCCACCTTTCTCCGTAACACTCTTCACAGGGCATCATGGAAGTTCTGGTCATCGGCGCCGGCCTGGCAGGCATCACGAGTGCCTGGTATCTGGCCCAGGCGGGTTGTAATGTCACTGTAGTGGAACGCCAGCCCGGCCCCGGCTTGGAGACGAGCTTCGCCAATGGCGGCCAGATCTCCATCAGCCACCCCGAACCCTGGGCCAATCCGTCAGCGCCCGCGACCATCCTTCGCTGGCTCGGCCGCAAGGATGCGCCCCTTCTGTTCCGCCTGCGCGCCGATACCGATCAGTGGCGCTGGGCAGCCGCCTTCCTGCGCGAGTGCCTGCCAGGTCGAAGTGTTCGCAACACCGCAGCCATCGCCAGCCTTGCCCTATACAGCCACCAGGAACTGCAGGCGCTGAGGGCTGTGACCGGCATCGAATATGAGTCCAGCGAAGCCGGCATCCTCCACCTCTTCCAGAGCGAGCGGGAGTTCAGGGCAGCTTCGATACGCCAGAAAGAGCTGGAGGCGCTGGGCATACGCGCAAGAACCCTCACGCCGGACGAAGCGGTTACTCTCGAACCCGCGCTTGCCTCTCTACGGCCGCGCCTCACTGGCGCCATGCACGGCATGGACGACGAAAGCGGCAATGCCCATATGTTTTGCACCGCATTGGCGGCCAAGGCGCAGGAGGCAGGGGTCCGGTTCGTGTTCAACGCCCGGCTTTACGACTACGACATGATTCGCGGCCGCATTCGAGGTATTCGTCTGCTCGATTCGGATTTCAGGGCAGGGGTACTCCAAGCCGATGCCGTCGTCGTGGCGGCTGGCAGTTACAGCCCGGCTTTGGTCAAGCGCTTCGGAGAGCGGCTACCCATTTATCCCGTCAAGGGCTATTCGATTACCGCCCCCATCGTGGATCCGGAACGAGCACCAAGACATAGCCTCACCGATGAGTCACGCCGTGTCGTGTGTTCGCGGCTCGGCGACATGCTAAGGGTGGCGGGTACCGCCGAACTGAACGGCTTCGACCTCAGCCCCAATCCAACGCGCAGCGCCAGCATAGTGAAATGGCTGGACGAACACTTGCCCGGGGTGGCAGATCTGGAGCGAGCCGAGCACTGGTGCGGCCTTCGGCCTGCCACGCCAAGCAACGTCCCTCTGATCGGCAGGACGCGGATAGACAATCTTTACCTGAACACCGGTCACGGCACCCTGGGCTGGACGCTGGCCTGTGGGTCAGGTCGCGCCCTGGCCGACATCGTGACCGGACAAAAGCCGGCGCCGGCCTTCCCCTTCCGCACCTGACGCGATCGGGCCCGAAATCAGCCCTCCGCCGACTCCTCGAACAGGATGCGATAGACAAACGCCGACAGAACCACCTGTTCGGCGTGGGGCAGATCCTCGAACTGGACACCATGCTGAACCTGCGGCGCCACACCTTCCGGTGTAGCCGTTGCGTGAACAGAGCGCAACACAGCCGGAATGGTCAGAAATTGCTCCACATCACTCACGACAACCCGGAACTTGATGGCCAAGCGGTCATCCTTGACCCCCATCGGTGACTTGCCTATCAGCATCGCACCACCGGTGCTTAGGTCCAAAATCGTCGCCGCATGCGAGCGCCCTTCCGCGCCGGCGACAGCCGCGATGAGATTGACCCGCGCCCGTGCCCCACGACGGACCACCAGGCCCCTGACGTTGTTCGGGTAAGTCAGGTGCAAATGGGGAAAAGGCACGTTGGCCACTTTGAATATGGTCGCCCCGAAGGCGAAGACGCTCTTTCCCGAGAACATGCGTACGACAAAGCTCTGCCCCTCCCGCATGAGAAGGACCTTGCCATCCTGCGTCGGGGTGGTGACGATGACGCTCTTGCCCTTGAGATAGCCAATCAGCTTGACGTAATAGCGCGACTGACCGCTGTCGCTTTGGGTCTGCAACTGCAGGGTGTCGCCGATATCCAGCTTGATCTCGTCAAAACTGCACATATCGTCTGCCGGACGCTCGCCTGACTCCTGGTTGGGCCGCGTCTCGCTGACCTGAAGTTTGCGGAAAAGGCCGCGCTCCATCAGGGCCTTTTTCTGGGACTCCGTCTCAACGACGACTCCGCGAGCCAGCAGAAGCTGACGGCGATCATCGTAAAGGGGCCAGGGCACCGGGCGGCCAACCTCAACCTCACCGCTATTGACTCGGACAAAGGACATCGCACAACCACCCGCGGGATTCAAGTGCAAGTCATATCGTCACACAAGACGGGGACTTTAGCCCTTGCGCAGACTACTTTGCGGCAGTACCCAGCTTGCAGAGGTCAGGCCAACGCAAGCGGGCCGAAATACAGGCTGGAAGATTCAGGACGGAAGCGAAGAAACTGGCAGACGTCATTAAAACCCGGTCCACATGGAGCCGGGAAAATACCCTGAGTCTGACGCAGACTTCAGCTGACCGGGGCGCTGGCCGGCTGGCCGTCAGCTTTTTGGGCGGGAGGGGTACAGCAAGCCGCCGAGCCATCTTCACAATCCTCCTGAGGTGGCTTGCGAATCTCGCCCGTCTGGGTATCGAATCCAATCGAGTCGATGTAGGCCGCAAGAGCGGAATCCATGGTGGCGACATGATTGTCGAACCAGATCGGCAACTCCTGCAGCAACTGGCGCCCAAGGGCAGCATCGCCCCGCTCCATGCGCTTGCGCACGTCACGACACACGGCAAGGACGCGATCATGCTCGGCCTTGTGGCAGCCGGGAAAACCGATCAACTCCATCCAGCGATTTTCCTGATCGAAATGCTCAACCGTGTGCGCAATGAACGCGTCCATCTCAATCAGCTGAGCCTCACCGGAAGCCGCCACAAGACGATTGTAGGCATCGACGAACTCGAGATGCGTGTCGTCCATCGGCCCCAGACCAAGAGCCAGTTTGTCTGTCCATTCCATGACGGCCATGCGCTGAAACCTCGAGAATTGAAAATTGCAGGCTACTTTATCCTTGAGGAGGAACAGCCTCCCTGAGCCAGATCAAGCGCCGGGGGCCTTCCTGCAAGGAAGTTATTTGACCAGCTTCAGATGGCTGCGCAGGCCAGTCTTGGCTGAGTCGGGGGACGCATCCGGAGCGGGCGAGTCCTCGGCGACATCGGCGGAGTCAGAAGCAAGTTCTGGGAGCTCCTCGGCCTCGTGCTCGGAGGCCAGCTCAAACGCCATTCCATGCCCGTTTTCCCGGGCATATATAGCCGACACGTTGTCAACGGGTACCGAGATATTCTGCGCAACGCCACCAAAGCGGGCCTGAAAGGCAATCAACTCATTACCCATCACCAGACTTTGGGTCGCATCCGGCCCGATGTTGAGAACAATCTGACCATCCTGGACGAAGCTGCGCGGCACCATGGTACGACCATCGACAGCCACGGCAAGATAAGGCGTCAACCCCTGATCGACACACCACTCGTGAATGGCACGAATCAGATAGGGCTTGGTGGAAACTTCACTCATGACCGGGACCTTCAATCCAATGAGGCCAAAATCGGGGCCACAGGAAAGGGAAACTAAAAAAATCAGGGCCGCGACGATGCACGGCCCTGGATGACACTCAGCGACGCATGACCTTTTCCGATGGAGTCATCGCATCAATGAAACCCTGACGGCTGAAAATACGCTCGGCGTACTTCATCAGCGGGGCTGCCGAACGCGGCAGCTCGATACCGTAGTGATCGAGGCGCCACAGCAAAGGGGCGATTGCCACATCCAGCATGGAGAACTCTTCGCCGAGCAGGAACTTCTGCTTGGTGAAGATCGGAGCCAGCTGAGTGAGTTGATCACGAACATGGGCTCGCTCCTTCTCCGCGCCCTTGGGGTTCTTCTCCAGGGCTTCGATATGCGAGAACAGCTCCAGTTCAAAAGTGTGCAGCAACTGACGGGCCCGGGCCCGCATTATGGGATCGGGCGGCATCAGCTGGGGATGCGGGAAACGCTCGTCGATGTACTCGTTGATGATGTTGGACTCGTAGAGCACGAGGTCACGATCAACCAGCACCGGAACCCGGTTGTACGGGTTGATGACGGCGATGTCTTCCGGCTTGTTGAAGAGATCGACATCAATCACCTGGAAATCCATGCCCTTTTCAAAGAGCACGATACGGCACCGGTGACTAAAAGGATCTGTCGTTCCGGAATACAAATTCATCATCGTTGTGTTACCCCACGGATACTCGGAATCACGCACCACGCGACGGGCGCGTGGTGCGTCTTGCTCAGTGACGGCAAGTGACTGCATCGGCGAAACCTGCTGCCGATTAGTGGATGTCCTTCCAATAATTCTTCTTCAGAAGATAGGAAAGGACGAAGAGCAAGCCCAAAAATGCAATTACGGCAGTACCGATGTTCTTGCGCTTCTCGGCCATCGGCTCACCCATCCAAACCAGGTAGGAGACGAGGTCAGCGCTTGCCTTGTCGTACTCTTCCTTGGACATCTTGCCCGGCTTGGCCAATTCAAGGGAAACCTCCTTGATCTTGCCGCCATGACCGTCATCCTTCTCGGTCACCTTGGCAATCTGCTCGCCTTGCAGTTCATAAAGGACATGGGGCATGCCCACGTTCTCGAAAACCACGTTGTTCCAGCCGGTCGGCCGCTCGCTGTCGCGATAGAAGCTGCGCAGGTAGGTGTACAGCCAGTCCGCACCACTACCGAACTCGGACGCACGGGAGCGAGAGATCACGGTGAGGTCCGGAGGTGCAGCACCGAACCAGGCCTTGGCTTCATCACGCTGCATGGCGATGCGCATCGGCTCGCCAACCTTGTCGGCGGTGAACATCAGGTTGTCCTTGATGGCCTGCTCGGACAAACCCAGTTCCTGGAGCCGGTTGTAGCGCATGTAGCTGGCGCCGTGACAGTTCAGGCAGTAATTGACGAAGAGCTTTGCACCATTCTGCAGTGCAGCCGGATCGGTGGACACCGGAGCCTTGTCCAGGTGCAGTTCGGCACCGCTTGCAAAGGCAAGCAGCGGTGCGAACAGGAGAGACGTCAAAAGTTTTTTCATGGCTTTCATTCTCATTAACCGGTCACCCGATCAGGCTCGGGCTTGCACTTGTCCATCTTGGAGTACCACGGCATCAGCAGGAAGAAGCCGAAGTAGATCACCGAGCAGATCTGGGACACCAGGGTACGACCCGGGGTGGGAGGCAGAACACCGAGGTAGCCGAGGATGAAGAAGGAGACGATGAAGACGGCCAGGATGGCCTTGAACAGACCGCCCTTGTAGCGGATCGACTTCACCGGGCTACGATCCAGCCACGGCAGGAAGGCGATGATCACCACGGCAGCGCCCATGGCCACGACGCCCCAGAACTTCGCATCGATGCCGAACAGCGGATAGGTCACCGCACGCAGGATCGAGTAGAAGGGGGTGAAGTACCAGACCGGGGCAATGTGCGGCGGGGTCTTCAGGGGGTCGGCCGGAATGAAGTTGTTGAATTCCAGGAAGTAGCCGCCGCCTTCAGGTGCGAAGAACACGATGAAGGAGAAGCAGATCAGGAAGCCCACCACACCCACGATATCCTTGACAGTGTAGTAGGGGTGGAAGGGGATGCCGTCCAGCGGGTGGCCATCTGCGCCCTTCTTCTTCTTGATTTCAACGCCATCCGGGTTGTTGGAGCCGACTTCGTGCAGCGCAACGATGTGGGCAGCCACCAGGCCGATAAGGATCAGCGGCACGGCAATAACGTGGAAGGAGAAGAAGCGGTTCAGGGTCGCATCGGACACCACGAAATCGCCACGAATCACGACGGAAAGGTCGGGACCGATGACGGGAATCGCGGAGAACAGGTTCACGATCACCTGGGCACCCCAGAAGGACATCTGACCCCAGGGCAGCAGATAACCCATGAAGGCTTCAGCCATCAGCGCCAGGAAGATCAGGGTGCCGAAGATCCAGATCAGCTCACGGGGCTTGCGGTAGGAACCGTAGAGCAGACCACGGAACATGTGCAGATACACCACGATAAAGAACGCCGAAGCGCCCGTGGAGTGCATGTAGCGGATCAACCAGCCGCCCGGCACGTCGCGCATGATGTACTCGACGGAAGCAAAGGCCACCGGTACGCCAGACGCATTCAGGGATGCGTCGGGCTTGTAGTGCATGACCAGGAAGATACCAGTGACGATCTGGATCACCAGGACCAGCAGGGCCAGGGAACCGAAGAAGTACCAGAAGTTGAAATTCTTGGGGGCGTAGTACTCGGTGAGGTGCCCCTTGATGGAGGACGTCAGCGGAAAACGCTCGTCAACCCAGTCGATTACCGCTTGAGCTTTGGTGGTCATCGTTTATGCCTTTCCGTCTTCGCCGATAACGATCTTGGTATCGGCCACATACTTGTGCGGCGGAATCTCGAGGTTATCCGGCGCAGGCTTGCTCTTGTACACACGGCCGGCCATGTCAAAGGTGGAACCGTGACAGGGGCACAGGAAACCACCGGCCCAGTCAGGCGCCACGCCACTTTCGGCGCCGGTCTTAAACTTGTCGGACGGGGAACAGCCAAGGTGAGTACAGATACCTACCGCCACCAGGATTTCCGGCTTGATGGAGCGGGTTTCGTTCTTGGCGTACTCCGGCTGCATCGGCTTGTCCGAGGCCGGATCGCTGACTTCACCCTCGGTTTTCTTCAGGGAGTCCAGCATTTCCTTGGTGCGGTTGATGATCCACACCGGCTTGCCACGCCACTCGACGGTCATCATCTGACCCGGGCCCAGCTTGCTGATATCCACTTCAACCGGCGCACCGGCTGCCTTTGCACGCTCCGACGGCGTCAGGCTTGCGACGAACGGCACGGCCGCGGCGACTGCGCCTACGCCCCCTGCCGCCGACGTCACCAGCAACAGCTGGCGCCGACCCGCATCTACTTTCTGATCCACGCTCATGGCCCACTAACCTCAATAAAAGAGACTTCGAAGATCGCAATACGGAAAACCTGCGGAGTATAGCGAAAACCCGTACCCAAAAAAAGGGCTAGTGAGCTAAACCCGCGCCAGCATTGGGAATTATCGTGATTCCCCGCTTGCCGAACAGCACTAAAAGCGGCGTCGAGGCCTTAGGGAAGCCCACGTATTTTGCGGTGCAACAGGCAGGTGACATGGCTGCAGGGGCATAATCCGCAGCAGGTTCCTGCTTTCACCCGTCGCCGATGCTCTCCCCCTTCACGCTACTGCTCGTCTCCGTACTTCTCCTCATCACTGCACCGTTCTGCCACGCCGAGCCCTGGCCGCCGGCCTTTGATGCCAGTCTGACCCGAGCTGGCATCCCTCGCAGCGCAACCAGCGTACTGGTTCAGGATGTGGACGGGGCGCCGGCACTGATGAAGCACCGGATTACCACGCCCATGAACCCCGCCTCCGTCATGAAGCTGGTAACCACCTTTGCCGCCCTCGACCAACTCGGCCCGACCTTCACATGGAAGACCCGCATCATGGCAGCCAGCCCCATCCGGGACGGTGCTCTGAGGGGCGACCTGTCGATCATCGGCGGAGGGGATCCGCGCCTTTCCAGGGAACGGCTGTGGCTCATGCTTCGCGAGCTGCGCTCACGGGGCATCCGGCGCATCGAGGGTGACGTGCTGACCGACCGCAGTTACTTCAACCTGCCGCCCCACGACCCTGCAACCTTCGACCAGCGCCCCCTGCGCCCCTACAACGCTGGCGCCAGTGCCCTGAGCGTGGATTACGGATCAATCCAGCTGCGATTGCAGCCGACTCCGGCGGGCGCCGAAGTGACTCTGGACCCTCAACCCGCCGGGCTGCTTGTCGAAAACAGGATCCGCCGAAATGCCGGCAGCGCCTGCGGTGACCCCGTCACCCAGCTCGTGGCGACCCCGCGGGAAGGCGCCGGCAACACCACGGTCCTGACCCTGGACGGCAACCTGCCCCAGACTTGCACGGCGAGCTTTGACTGGAACCTGTCCCCCCTACCACCCGAGCGCCTTTTCGAAGGTATCTTCCGGACTCTTTGGCAAGAGCTGGGGGGAGAAATCACCGGGCGCTTTCGCGAGGGTGCGCCGCCCCAGGGAGCCCAGTTGCTGGTCGAATCCAGCTCGCCCGCATTGCCGGAAGTCATGCGCGACATGAACAAATGGTCGAACAACATCATTGCCCGCCACGTACTGGCCACCCTCGGTGCGCAAGCAGAGCCGGGACGGGACTCTGCGATCGCCGGGGCCCGGGTGGTTGAGCGCAGTCTGAAGGCGTCCGGAATATCCACGGACGGGCTGGTCATCGAGAATGGGGCTGGCCTGTCCCGCAACGAGCGCGTCAGTGCCCAAAGCCTGGGAGAACTGCTGCAGGCGGCCTGGCGCAGCAGGACGATGCCCGAATTGGTGTCATCTCTGCCCATCGCAGGACGTGATGGCACGGCCCGTCGCCGCGTAGCCAACAGCCCGGCGGCAGGCGCCGCCCATATCAAGACCGGGACCCTCGACGGCGTCCGTAGCCTGGCGGGCTACGTACTGGGCGCCAGCGGCCGTCGCTATGCGGTGGTGCTGATGATCAACCACCCCAACGCCGGCGCGGCCCGTGATGTCCAGGATGCCTTGCTGGAATGGACGGCCAGCCAGTAAAGCCGCTCAGCCCTCGTGGGCGTGGCGCTTGAGGGCATCAAAGGGGATCACCTCAAGGGCCGCCATGTGGGTCGCCGCGAGCACCACCGGCGGCGCCACACCGGCTTCCCAGGCCTCGCGCCAGCGCAGGGCACACAAACACCAGCGATCGCCGGGCTTGAGTCCGGCAAAACGATACTCGGGCCGCGGCGTGGCGAGATCATTGCCACGCAGGGCGCTGAACTTCAGAAACTCGGCGCTCACCTTGACGCATACATGGTGGCGGCCGAGGTCATCCGGGTCGGATTCACAGCAGCCCGTCCGCATCCAGCCGGTCAGGGGGTCGTAGCTGCAGGCCAGCAAGGGGCCTCCCAGCACGTTGAGGGCGTCGCTCACGGGCAGGTCTTCGGTGCTCAATCGGGATACCCCTGGGGATTGGTGCTTTGCCAACGCCATGAATCAGCGCACATTTCGTCGATCCCCCGCGTCGCACGCCAGCCCAGCTCCTGCTCAGCCAGGGTCGGCTCGGCATAGCACTGGGCGACATCGCCGGGGCGGCGGGCCACGATCTCGTAGGGCACCGGACGGCCGCTGGCCTCTTCGAAGGCCTTGACCACCTCGATGACGCTGTAGCCGCGCCCCGTACCCAGGTTGACCGTCAGCACGCCGGGGCGTTCAGCCAGCCGCCGCACCGCCGCCACATGCCCCACCGCCAGATCCACCACATGAATATAGTCGCGGACACCGGTGCCATCAGGCGTGGCGTAGTCGCCACCAAAGACACGCAGCCGGGGCAGGCGCCCCACCGCCACCTGGCTGACGAAGGGCATCAGGTTGTTGGGCAACCCGTTGGGATCCTCACCGATACGCCCGCTGGCGTGGGCGCCCACCGGATTGAAGTAGCGCAGCAGGGCCACCCGCCACTCCGGGTCCGCCGCCGCCAGATCGGACAGCACGAACTCCATCATCCACTTGGTGCGCCCGTAGGGGTTGGTCGGGCCGGTGGGAAAATCCTCGCGGATCGGCACGCTGGCCGGGTCGCCATACACGGTGGCCGACGAGCTGAACACCAGGGACTTGACCCCCGCCTCGCCCATGACCTCGGTCAGCGCCACCGTGCCGGCAATGTTGTTGTCGTAATACATCAAGGGCTTGGCAACGGATTCGCCCACCGCCTTGAGCGCAGCAAAGTGGATCACCGCATCGATGGCGTGCGCCTTGAACAAGTCGCGCAGAGCCCCCTTGTCGCGAACGTCGGCACTGTAGAAGGCGAGCAGCTTGCGGCCAGCAATGTCTTCGACCCGCCGGAGAGCCTCGGGCTTGCTATTGCAGAAATTATCGATGACGACCACGTCATAGCCTGCGCCAAGAAGTTCGACGCAGGTATGCGAGCCGATATAGCCGGCGCCGCCGGTCACGAGGATGGTAGGCATGCACTGTTCCAGTGGAAGGTTGATGCCCCGATGATAACGCGGCTTGAGGACCTGCCCGAGTAGCAGTATGTCGGCGTATGAGATACGCGCATCAAATTGCCCCGTCGGCCCGAAGTGCAGCGATGCGCTCCGGCTTATACCCGAGGCCGGCGAGGAGTTCATCCGTATGTTCGCCCAGTCCCGGCCCCAGCCACTCGGTTGAACCCGGGGTTTCAGTGAGTTTGGGCACCACACCGGGGATCCGCATCGGCGTGCCATCGGGCAGAGTCGCCTGCTCCAGCATGCCCCGCGCCGCAAACTGGGCGTCACGGAACATATCGGCCACAGAGTAAACTGAACTGGCCGGCACCTCGGCCGCCTCCAGGGCAGCCAGCACGCAGTCTCCATCCCTGGCCGCCACCCAGGCATCGATCACCCCGTAAAGTTCGATCGCCCGCAGATCCCGCCCCGCGTTGCTGGCCAGGCCCGGATCGTCAGCGAGATCAGGCCGGCCCACAGCCAACATCAGACGCTTGAAGATCGCATCGCCATTGCCGCCGATGATGATGTGGCGCCCATCTCGGGTGGTATGGGTATTGGACGGTGTGATGCCGGGCATGATGTTCCCCGTCCGCTCGCGCACGAAACCAGCCACATCGAACTCCGGCACCATGCTCTCCATCATCGCAAACACTGCTTCATAGAGGGCCACATCCACCACTTGGCCCACGCCGCCATTCACCTCCCGGTGCCGCAGGGCCATCAGGCCGCCAATCGCAGCCCACAGCGCAGCAATCGAATCACCGATGGAGATCCCCGTGCGCACCGGCGGCCGGTCCGGAAAGCCGGTGATGTAGCGCAACCCTCCCATGGATTCGCCAATCGCCCCGAAGCCCGGCCTGTCCTTGTAGGGGCCGGTCTGGCCAAAACCAGACAGGCGGACCATCACCAGCCCCGGATTCGCTGCCGACAGCACATCCCAGCCCAGCCCCAACTTCTCGAGCACGCCGGGGCGAAAGTTCTCCACCACGATGTCAGCCTCGGCCGCCAACTGACGAACAATGGCCAGCCCCTCCGGGTGCTTAAGATTGGCTGTCAGGGATTTCTTGTTGCGCGCCTGAACCGACCACCACAGGGACGTCCCCTGATGCAACTTGCGCCACTGGCGCAGCGGATCACCGCCATCGGGCGACTCCACCTTGACGACATCCGCCCCGAACTCCCCAAGGATGCGCGTACAAAAGGGCCCGGCGATCAAGGTACCGAGTTCGAGCACCTTCACGCCCTGCATGGGTTTCATATGATCTTTCTCCCTTTTTGGATTGCCGGCAAAATATGCATGCGGGCCGTGTTAAATCTTGTCATCAACCCGACCTGAACCCTAAAGTATGCGGCCCGGCTGTCGATATTCAACTCTAATGCGCAGCGCCGCTGCCAGTAAGGATTTCACCCCCCAGCTCATCGGGGTGCATTGATTCGCACGACCCACGCTCCCATTCCGATAATCACAAACGTGCCGCCCGGCGCGAGGTGTTGAAATGTCCACAAGAGTCGCCCAGAAGTCGCTTCGCCCCGTCTCCCACCGTCTCGCTCTTGAACCCCGCC
>Ga0073902_10001339_pt1 | contig 13404 bp, 10 predicted proteins | sample KloWWTmeKNB19Kit_FD_66667 | JGI IMG/M metagenome (GOLD analysis project Ga0073902, IMG submission 66667) | Active sludge microbial communities from Klosterneuburg, Austria, studying microevolution and ecology of nitrifiers - Klosterneuburg... | ecosystem: Engineered > WWTP > Aerobic digester >...
GGCCAGCTGCGTTCCAGCTATTGCTATGTCTCGCAGCCGGACCCGACGGACGAGCGGTTGTGGGTACGGGTCATCGAGCTGGCGAAAGAATACGGGCGGTACGGCTATCGAACGATCACGTGGTTGTTACAACGGGAGGGCTGGGACGTGGGGAAGGATCGCGTGTATACGATTTGGCGGCACGAAGGCTTGAAGGTGCCGGCGAAGCAGCCGAAACGCGCGCGACTCTGGCGGGCCGACGGCTCGTGCGTGCGTCTCCGGCCAACCCACCGCAATCAGGTCTGGTCGTATGACTTTGTGGCGGAGCGGACTCAGGATGGGCGTCCGTTTCGCATCTTGAAGGTGCTCGATGAGTACACGCGGGAATGTCTCGCGTCGCTGGCGGCGCGCCGGCTCGGCTCCCAGGACGTGGTCCTCCTGTTGGCCGAGCTGTTTCTGCACCACGGCGTGCCGCAGCACATTCGGTCCGACAACTATGGGCCGGAGTTCATTGCCAGGAAATTGCGCCGGTGGCTGAAGACTCTGCAGGTGGAGCCGCTCTACATTGAGCCCGGCTCCCCCTGGGAAAACGGTTATATCGAATCGTTCAATGGCAAAATGCGCGCGCAGTTCTTGAACGGCGAGCTGTTCTACACGCTGAAGGAAGCGTAAATTCTGACAGAACAGTGGCGGATCCACGACAATACGGTCCGCCCACACAGTAGTCTCGGGGGGCAGCCACCGGTCCCCGAGACGGTCCAGCTGGCAAGCTGAAGACTAACAAATGAGGTGGTACAAAAACTCCCGGCTGGTCAGGACTTCCTGAGCAGGATGAGGCTCACGCTCGAAAGGGATCATAACTCCGGCATGCGTTATTTCTAGCCTTCTACCCTACTTAGTCATGTCTTAGGCCGCACGAATAAAACGTTCTTTCAGAATGCGATAGGCAAATATCGGGAGGGCTGTTTGGCGACGAAGCCGACCAGGGTTGCTGGTGAGACGATAAAACCATTCTAGGTGCAGGCTGCGGAAAAACTTTGGCGCACGTCTCACACGACCCGCAATAACATCAAACGTGCCACCGACACCTTGACAGACCTTCACCTTCAATTGTGGGAGATAGCGAGACATCCACAGTTCTTGGTGCGGGCTACCTAAGGCAACAAAGAGAAGGTCGGGCTGGCACTCGTTGATGCGCGCGACGAGTGAGGGCATCTCTTCTTTTTTCACATAACCATGTTGGGAGCCAACTATGCGAATCCCCGGATATCGGTCACGTAAGACTGCGACAGCTTGCTGGTTGACTGCCGTGCTCGCCCCAAAGAGGAAAACCGTATAACCTTTCGAGGCAGCCCGCTCGCAAAGTTGGGGCATCAGCTCGGAACCAGGGACTCGCTCGGCGTGGCCCAAACCCAAGAGTCGGGCTGCAAGGACGACACCGATGCCGTCAGGGATAAGCAGATCGGCAGACCGGAGCTGGTCAAGGAGTTCGCGATCCTGCTGGGCACGAATAATCTTCTCAGGATTTACTGCCAAGACAGTGCAAGGTTGGCGTCCATGAATCATGGATTCAGCCCAATCGACGGCTTCGTCCATGGTGACGCAGTCAACTGGAATGCCGAGAATCTCAATGCGCTTGGGTTTCATGTACGAATTCCAGAAAGAACGACAGTGTAGTTAATAAATTGTCAGGTGGACCGACACCATCAAGCTGTATCTGTGTGACAAATTCATGGGGAAGGGTTCCGCTGAAGGTCGTACAGAGGGTTGAAATCGGCTCCTTCATTCCATACTGTCTGGATCGCCAGCCGCTGATCGGATTAGTCTCGCCTCGATGCAGCGTGGTCTTACCCCCCTCAATGAGTAAATGCAAGAGGCCATCGTCACACTTGAGGATGTATCCATTGGGCGTGGTCTTTGGTTCAACAGCAAGATGCCAGTTCAGTTCAAGGTCATGGCTGCCCGAGCCGGACAGGTAGTCCCAGATGAGCCAACGACCGGCCGGCTCGTAGATCACTGCTCGCCAATGAGTTACGCCAAGGCGGCTCTTATAGCCATCATGATTTGCGATAACTGTTATTACCCCCTCCGGAGTAACATGCTGATGCGAGAGGCTCGAGTGGAACGGCTGCGACCAGAGGAAGGCAGTTTCCTGAACGGCCTGGTCGAGTCGATCTACGATAACGGTGTTGTGCGCTTGAGTTCCACGAAAGTAACCTCGCCATCTTGGGTCGCCGGAATAGGTGTAGGTTCCCGGATCAATAAAAATGTCTTGCTCACCGAAATACAAAATGATGGAGAGAGCGTCCGCATGGCCGTGACCAAAGCATGGCGGCATGCCCAAGGTCCCATGGTCGAGAACCAAGCGAAAAGGCGATGACGAGCGACCGCGAAGTATCGTGTACCCGGAGTCAGGGAATGTGATCTTAGCCACACTTCGATCCGCAACTCCATCCCAACTGATTCGCAGATGGCGTGACAGTGCATATCCCCCATCCTTGTCGCTGATCGAAGGCAGGTTGTTCGGGCTGTCGCCGAAGGCGATCAGAAACGCTCTCCCCTTTCGCACTGCGTTAGCAATTGTGGCTGGTACGGACTCGGCATGATGTTCAAGTAATGCCTGTACGAGTCCCAGTAGATCGATAATGAAAAGCTGATACCCGAGTGCCTGTTCAATCCCGCCACCATCAGGCAATATCTGTCTCGCCGACTCCTGTGCAAGAATGCGCATGCCGATAGATTTCCACTCCGATGCGCCTGAAAACTCGGGAAAGAGCGTTCCAGCGTAGACCAACCCACACCCCTCCGCGATGGTGTGATTACCCGCAGAGGAATAAAGGGATAACCGCTTTGCGATTAAGGGCGCATGGGAGGCTACTAGCTGCAACAGATTCGTTTGAGTGCGTTCTTGCGTTCGGAGTCTCATGCGAACCAAGTCTACCGCATGGCATGCAGCAATCAACCGTAGGGCGCATTCCATAGCTGAGACATAGTGGATTCCTGTGAGCGGCGGGTTTGCTGCAATCCAGGAAGCGAGGATGTTCTCCAATAACCCGATCGCCTGCTCCGCGTGGGCTGCATCCTGGCGCACGAGCAGCGCAAGGCTAACCAGTTGCTGCAATCGGGACGGTTCCCATGCTACGCGAATATCACCAAACGGGTTTCCGGCATGGTAAGGAATTGACCCAAAAAATATGCTTGGCCAAGCCTTACCGGTATCCGGTGCGCGGCTCCACAGGTGAGAATCAGGTTCCCATTTCCAGGGAAAGCCGAGGGCTGACCATTGCCCTTGAAGAAGTTGGTGAATCCTGTCATCAGTCGGATCAAAATTCCAACTTAAGGCGGGGAGCTGATCGCTTGTTTCCGTGCAAAATTGGAAATCATTCGGTCGTTCCACTTCCTTGGGTCGTGTCTCACCAAATCTGTGCTCACGGCGCAATCTAGCTAGTACAACATGCTCCCCGATGCGGTGAAACACCTCTCTGGGATGCATGACGCTTGCACGCTTGATATACCAACTTAGACTACGCATCGAGCCTTACTTGCAACCTTGCGTGGTCGATCAACTGGGGGTGACAGAATTGGTTTCCAGGATTGGGGTGGCACCTAATTCAACATACAGCGTTTCAATCTTGGGAACTACCCTATTAAGTGCAAACTGATCTCGCACCTTCCGTACAGCGGCTTCACCCATCTGCTGCCTGAGTTGCGAACCTAGGAGCAACTTCTCTATGGCTGCACACAAGGCGTCAACATTACCCGGAGATATCAGTGAACCTTCCACGCCGTCTTCCACGGCATCGGGAATTCCACCAACAGTGGTTGCGACAACCGGGAGTCCCGCAGCCATAGCCTCTAGTAAGCCCATTGGTAAGCCTTCATTGTATGAAGGCAAAACAAAGAGAGTCGCTCGTGCTAGTAAATCCTCCTTTTGACTCCCTTGGACCCAACCGAGTAACGTTATCCTATCTTGAATTCCTAGCTGCCTGGCATGCTCTGCTACGTTTTCGAGGCGACCGTCACCGCCGGCAAGTAGTCTTATTTGCGGAAAGCTCGGCGAAAGTTTCGCAATCGCTTCGAGGAGTTGGTAGATACCTTTTCGTTTCTCTAAACGCCCAAGAAATAATAGCGTAGCTGGCTCCCGTGGCGACCGCAGTGTATTAAGCTTCTGAAACGATACAGGATTCGGAATGCAGACAACGTTTCTGCTACTGGTGATTTTAGTAAGATTCGCCTGCCATGAGCGCGATAACCCAATAATCACAGCACAGTGATCCAAAACGAATCGGACAAACCACTTGCGCACCGCGCCGCATTCCTCGTGGTAATACAGCATGAACTCTGCCCCGTGAAGATGAAAAATCACGGGTCTACGCGCAGTCACTGCGAGCATAATGAACATCGATTTGCGCAGGAAGCTTGATCGAGAGGCCACATGTGCGTGTAATAGCCCCACCTGGCCTCTAGCCAATAGGCCCATGAATTTTGCATAACTTTTTATGACAATTAGAAACTTGTGTAGGTTGCCCTTATCGTCGTGGGTAGGGAGATATACAATTCCCCACCGCTCAAACATTCCTGCGACCCGGTAGGCGCTAACAACGGAAGCGATGCCACCCTTGGAATCATATGATGTCCCAATCATCACAATTTTCATGGTATCTTAAGCATGTGTTTCAGTATCACTTTGCAGTGTTTCTGGACGATCAAAGCCCCTTACTGATAATGGCGTCCTTTACGGTAATTGGAGATCCAGCTTTTAATCTACGAATCGCCTCTTCCATTGCGCGTTGTCGCGAGTTAGCCGATTGATCGTTTCCGTAACAGACTACGCAATCGATAGACCGACACCACGGGGACAATGCCTCTGAGGCTATCGAGACTTGGTCTCAACATGATGATGGTTTGAGGTGGGTTAATATCGTTGGGTCGATCGAAGCGCCCAGATATCTCCGGATATCAAGATGCTGAATCATCATCCGGTGTTTGCCTCGTTCGGTTCGCTCAATTCGAGGCACTGTCCGCACGGTCAGGGTGCATCCACCTTGGGTTTTTTGTTCGACCGCCCGAACAATCGCTCGCTGAGTTGCCGGACTGAGCGGGGTGGTAACAACCACATTCAGCACGACCTTGCCGGGCTCATGTTGCTCGTATTGAATCTCGTGCACGTCGACGAGCAGATCAAAATGGGCTGCGCCTAAGGTTGTGATGGAGACCAGTCGGTGGTCGTGGCAGACAACGAACTCTTGGAGCCGCCCCTCGATACGTTCGCAGACTGGATACAAGGGAAACTTCGGATGGTGTCGATCGCTCAGGGCGGCAAAGTCTCCGGTGCGGTAGCGGATAAACGGCATGACATGGTTGTCAAAACTGGTGCCGACGATCTCTCCGATCACTCCGGGCTGGGTGATTGGCTGGTTGTGTGGGCCCAGGAGTTCAACGTGCCCGTACTGAGGCCAGAACAAATAGCGCCCATCATCTGATCGCCCAGCTGCCATCAACACGCGTTCTGAATGTCCGTAGTGAGGAACAATGGGACAGGAAAATACGGCTTGGATTGCCGCAAGTTGATAGTCATAGATCGTCTCAGATGTGAGAAGGATTGCGCGGACGCTGTTCGTAATATCAAGTGCGGGATGATCATGCAGCCACTTTGCGAGCGCATAGACCGCTGATGGAAAGGCGTGGATGAACGTGGGTTTCCACGTCCGTAGAGGGTGCGTGTACCCATCCATATATTCAGGCTCAAGATGATCACAACTCAAAATGAGCTGCCGTCTGATTGGGTCATACATCCACAGTCGACCGTTCGGTTTGCCAGCCGTGGGTACAGTTCTCCCGCGCAGGACCAGCGTGATGTCCTGTTGGCTGACGCCCAAGGACTTCATCCATATGTCCACGTAGGCCGATTCTTTCGGTCGCGTGACATGCTTCTGCAAGTAAAAGCGCATCGGTTGCGCGGTAGAGCCCCCTGTAAACATCGGCATCCGATGATGGGCTGCGAATGATGATGAAACAAACCGGTCAGGCTGATTCTTGATCATCTCTTTTGTGATGGGACGGATCTGGTGGAGTAACTCAAGGGGGCATGTCGATGTGGCCAGCAATGATCTGTATTCCTCATAGGCGGGCACTGTTTGAATGGCCCTGGTGAGCGTGTCTGACAGCTTCTGCTCGATCAACGCACGAAGAGTCTGTTCATCTGTGCAGACTGCTTCGCTGTAGAATCGAGCATAAGCCGACCCGTATTTCAGACGGGAAGGAATCATAGCGTACACCGATCCCAGAGTGGACTTCACCCATTGCGGAGCGCTCGTGTAGGACTTGAGGAATGGATAAAGTAGATCTTCGAGTGGCATCTTCAATGGATCCTTATATTAGTAGGGGGCTCGAGTAGCGCATTACCTGTTCGATCCGAAGGCTTGAACGGACCCGCACGCAAGGCCGCAATCTGTTCGTCTGTCAAGAATCGATACTCGTAGAGGGCGGTGACCGAACTTTCCGGCCAAAGCTCACGACTTTGCGCAAGGAGCTGCAGGACTTGAGTTGAGGATCTTGCGGTCGTAAGCGCTGGGTTGGAAGGGTTAACTTCGTAGTTCCCAATGAGGATTGCCACCTTGGTCCGATCTGTAATTGTCCGCCGTAACTGAGTGAGAAATGAAGTGTTTAATGGATTGCCATAGTCCATATGGTAGATAAGGTCGATCCATCCGTTTTGTGCCCAAACCAGCCCATTAGCACCCTGCTCCATCCACTGTTGATCGCCAGCCAATGAGTCAATGGTGATGAACAGGCCTGGCCGAATACGCCTCCCCTCTTGGGCAACGAGCTCGATCAGACTTCCGACAGCATGATTATTCCAAATAATCAGCGATTCCCTAGCTGCTTGATCGAAGGATCGGGAAGCGATGTCTCTCAGCAAATTGCGGTGGCGTGTTAGTTCGTAATTCCGTTCACAAGACGAGCCGGTGCAGTGCCCTTTCGTCCTGACATAGTCTAGATTAAGTCCGTCGATATCATATTTCTGGACGACTTCGAGGATGATCCCAACCATCCAGTCTTGAAATCCTGCATGATGCCAATTGAACGACTTTTCGGGCGTGCCAGGCTCCGCAAATTCCGAAAAGAAATCTTTTTGGCGAAGTCCTACCGTAAACCAAGGATGAACATTGATTCCCAGGGCATGGGCCTTCTTGATGAGGTATCCAAGAGGGTCTGGGTTTTGGTTGACGGTCTGCTCCCATCGAGGCTCTCGTGGGGCGCGCTTCGATGGCCATGTTACACCTCGACCGTGCCAGACACATGGGATGATAGTGTCAAAGCCAGCTTCTTGGGCATGCTGGAGCAAGCGGTCGGCTCCCTCTTGAGTCAGCCATGAAAAATCTTCATCGAAGAGTACACGGCCTGGCTTTGGAGATACTTCTGCCGAAGAAGCGAGGGGGAAGGCCATTTGAATGCCAATAAGAATAAGCCAGGCAAGAAGTGGGAACACTGATCCCAGCCATTGCCCATGTTGGAAGGCGGGGTTTTGTAGGCGCATATTAGAACCCAAGAATACGTGGTTCATGCGTGCTCCGGTTTTCTATCACTCCTTGCGGAGGAACTGTGCTGCCTTGCTTGGAGATGTTCAGCCGAGCCTCATTGAGCCCCAGGAGAATAAAGAAAAGGTATGGCATGAGCCCGTGCATCATCCCATTGGTAAGGCCGTTGGCAAAGAGAAGGAACATCATCGTGAGGTTTCCTGCACACCAGGGATCAGTTACAGCAATTGTTTGACTGGACATAAAGTGAAGGAGAAGGATGCCGGCACACAGCAAATATCCAGCCACTCCACCGTACTCTAACCATTCCAGATGGAAATTATGAACCGTAGAGCCCAACTCGTCGGGTGGCCGTAATCCTGTCCCAAAGATGGGTGCTGCTTCAAAGTGGCGGAGGCTTTCTCGAAATGTGAGTAAGCGGCCGTGAAGGCCCTCCTTCCAGTACTCGATATTTGTTAGTCGTTCAATGCCATTTTCCTGGCCAGGCTTCCACCCTTTAGCTTTCATCAGCTCTAAGTTGGACGACAAGAACAGAGTTCCTCCAAGACTTGCTCCTAGAAATATCACAATCAAGAGGAACCCCCTTCCGGCTCGAACGATTCGCCAGATCCCTGGAGCAAAGACAAGGAGCACAAGATAGGAACGCGCCATCGAGGCTACGAGTCCACCCATGCTTGCCAATATACCGAGCCTGCGGATAAGGCGCGGAGCAGTTGTAGAGATAAAGAGAACAACTAGGGCGACCATACTCATGGTACTGACCGCAATCGCATCCCGAGACAAGACGCGCACGCGCATGGTCATTCCGGATTCAATGAAAGCCGCCAACGCCACCAAGGAGAACAGCGAAAATCCAATTGTCAGAGCTGTGATTGTATGTCGGTATTCCTTTTCCGTCTCGACGAGAGCCTTAATTACATAATACGATGCTACAGGAACAAAGATGGCATGGACGGCAAGGTATCCTGCACCCAGAGGATTGCTGGCAAAGAGTGTGGACGTAAGGTATGAGCTGCAGAGCAAGATGATTCCATAGTCTATCAGACGAAGACCAAACGGATATTTCCCAATGAGTTTACGATAGAGCGCCATGGGGATTAGGAGCAGAATGCTCGTCATGTAAAGTGTTAGCGTCACAAGACCGACTTCGAATGTTGCGGCTCCTACTGAAAATGGGAGCCATGCCAGGGCGGCGCAAAGCAATATCTTAGTCCATTTCATGAGGTACGCTGTCTTGGTGTCGCCAATGATGCCACGAGCGAAATGGTTTCTCTCTCATAATGAAACAACATGAATGCTTGCGAGGCGAGTGCGAATAGTGCGAGGGCAATATTGGGCTGAGCAGCGATGCCCATCGGTACAATGAGCCAGAGCGCGAGTCCTAAAGGAACGAAGAGTAGTGCCTGTCTGGAGAGTAAAGACACGCTCTGGTGAACGGTTACACCAGCGACTTGAAGAAGATACAGAATTCCAATCCCATACAAACCTGCACTGACCGTAGTAATGCCGATTAATACAATTGTCGGATCCTGAAACCAAGATGCTAATCCAATAATGGTTATGGTTCGAAGTGCGAGATTTATGGTGTCAAACCACAAGCGAGCCGTCTGGGCTTCGAATACATCGAAAAGCACGCTCAAAGGGCGGTGCAAAAACATAAAGAGGAAACCGATTGCGAGGACTTCTGCATAGGCGCCGGCCTGTTCCCAGGAGGCCCCGAATACCAGACGAAAGGAGGGTTTTCCTAGAAACCATAACGCCAGTGTCACGGGTATAATCACGCACAACATAGTCCGAAAAAGCCTAAGCGTATCATTTGCCAGCTTCGCAGAATTTCCGCGATTGAGTATAGCTCTTTGAAAAAAGGTACTAGCCAGTGCATCCCCGGCAATGAGTAAGGGGACATTCGCAACTTGAAAAGCAAGTGCATAGTACCCAGTAGTCACTGGCGAATAGTAGATGGCGAGCAACAATGCGGGCGCTTGACGTGCAGCACTATCGCACAGAGTGGCGCACGAAGAAACCAGCGCAAAATGGCGGTAACGACTCATGATGCGAAATAGTTGTAGCAGTGAGAGCGATGCCCACATTCCTCTTTCATAAGAACGGCGAGCAGCTCGTAGTAAAACATACGTTGACGTCACCGATCCAAGAAGACGTCCCCAGGCGAGGCCGAGATGTTGTGTGATTGACGAGAGTGCGCAGAGACAGCTAACTGCCCGATCTGAAAATGACTCTGCAACACGGGCAGCCGCGGTAGAACGATAGTCATTATGAGTCATGAGCCAGGACGTTAGTAATTGAGACACCCCAATTGCAGCGAAGTTGAGCGGCAATATCCATAGCAAGGCATGAATTCCGCTACCACTCCACTTATCTGGCAAGACATCCCAATAGAGAATCGGTGAGATGAGTAGGAATAGAAATGTAGTTCCAAAACCCAACACGCCCAGGGCGATCATGAATACCGCCATTGAATCCTCAGACTTCGTTGCGATAGCAATCGCTGTATGAAACCGCAGGCTTGAGATAGGAATCAGAGTACTCAGGACTGCGAGGTAAATTGAGAATGCGCCATAGTCCAGCGGACTGTACAGTCGGGTAAGCAGCGGAACAATTAAAAGACTCAGTACTTGAGCAGCCACATTTGCAAGGCCGAGATGGAATACATTTCGGATGAACATAGTCTAGATCTCGCGCTGTGGAATCAAGGGCTAAGAATTGCTGTGGCGCTGGAGGATTGTGAAGTACTTCTGCTCAAGCATTTCAGCAAGCAAAGGATAATCGCGCCTCGAAGCAATATAGGGGCGACCGCGCTCAGCCATCAATTTGGCTTCTTCAGGATGACTCAAGAGATGAAGGACCCCCTCAGCAAACGCCTGTTCGGTTGACGCTACGCACAGTCCTGCTCCACTTTGCGTCAGAATTTCACGTTGCTCTGGATGGTCATTTGCAACGACCGCTTTATTGAGTGCTAGATATTCGACTAGTTTCGTTGGACTCCCCACGTCAAAAACTGGTGAAGGTGGAATGTAGGACAAGCATACATCGGCCTTCAGGACATGTGCCCAGGCCTCCTGACGCGGGAGTAGACCGGTGATGGTGAGGAGACTCTGAAGTCCGAGTGCGTGGGCCTCTTCCTTCAGAGCATGTTCATCTTCCTGACAATTTCCTCCTCCCACGAAAACTAGATGGGTCCTTGGCTCTGCGCGTTGAATGATAGTAAATGCGCGCAAAAGAAATCCCAACTTTCGGAGATGACTCAAGCTTCCCAGATAAACTAAATAGTATGGCTGATTTGGCTCTCGGGCATTAGTATTTTGAGTGGGTGTTAACTGAGGAATATCGACTAACGAAACTCCCATTGGCACAGGAGTAATCTTTTCGGGAGAAATGCCGTGTATTACAAGAGTGGTTTTCATGCGGGTGCTTTGAACAAACACATGTGATGCAGCCGGGAGCGCAATCTTGTAGAGAATTAGGTTGAATAACCAGTATCGTACCAGCTGGTAGTACCTCGTCGGTCCGTGGCTCTCATCGGCAAGATACTGGGCCTCTTCCGGGTAAGGAAATGAGAGCCAATAGAAAAAGGGAGTCTTGTACCACTTGGCGATCAATATCGTCGGGATGACAGCCAGAAACTTGTCTTTCAGCTGCACGAAATCAAAGGATCCGGTTCGGAGAATCTTAATGAGCTTCAGGTCGTTTAGGAGGTCACGCCACCGATTATACAGATTGGTTACAAAACTGGTACCACTTCGCCGCCCACCAAGGTATAGCGGACCACAGGGCCATAATAATTCCAGCCGCGGCTCAGCTGGATTTTTAGAGGTGAGTATCCAGGTAATCTGATGATCCAGGCGAATAAGCTCCCGACCAAACAAGGTCATCACATCTGGGCGAACTGGAGGAAAGGGGTCGGCTGCCAGAAAAACGAATCGCAATCTGTCTCGCCTCGTCTGCCCGATGGTCATTCTTGCTCCCTAGGAGCCCGTCCGATTAATGATCCGACGAGCGATTAAAGCCGGCTTTCTTAGAAGCTGCTCAGATGTTCTCATTGGGAAGGGGCGGGATGACATGCCCCGAGGAACTCGGCCGCGTTGAACCTCAAGGCGGAATCGTGCCGGGCTCACACCCTTACCTGGTGAGGGCCTTCGCCAGTTTCAGGAGGTTATGGGCGCTGCACACCAGACTCCACTCCTGTGTCACCTTCTCGATCCCCCGCAGCAGCACCTGCCGAAACCCACGCGCCTGTTTGATCTGGCCGAAGACGGGCTCCACGGTCTGCTTGCGCAGCCGATATCGACTGCGACGACCACCCCGTCTCAGCTTCACCTGCATGGCTCGTGTTCGAGCCCAGTCTTCGCCTGACGGTTTCCGCCGGCCGAGGCCTGCCCGTGTTGTTGCCGACCCGTCGTGACGTAACTATGGATATGACGCCGATTCAGCTCTCGGAAGTTGGCTTCAGAACTGTAGTCCAGCATCGGCCGATAACTCCCGTGCCTGCCGACCGGTATTCTGCTTGATCTGGGCCACCATCGGAGCGAGTTGCTGCCGGTCGTTGGCTGCCGCCGTTACTCGGGGCGCCACGATGATCTGGCTGGCCGCATCCGCCGCCGCCTGCGCGTTGTCTCCTTGCACGAAGCCCTCTGTCGTCTTCATGAATCGGCTCTCGGGATCGGTGAAATTGCGCTGGGCCCTGTCCCGAGGGACGCCTGGCGGGTGTATGGGCAGGCGGCCGCGCTGAGGCCGAGCCTCGGCATTGCCCGCACGACGCGTGTGCGTGGCCTGGGCGGTCGCAGGAGCCTCTGCCTCCAAGGCGATCTTCGCCTGCCGAATCTTCTCCAGCCGGTGCTGTTTCTCCGTGTTCCACGCTGGCAGTTCATCCCCACGACGGTCTCGGCCCCACTCCACATCTTCTCGGGCATCGAGGGCCTCCGCCTTCTCCAGCCACCCCTGCACCGTCGCAGCCAGGTCCGCTTCGGCCTGTTGCATGCGGCCATCACTCATCGCCTTGTGCTTCGAGGCGTTGGCCTTGAGTTTCGTTCCATTGAGCGCGACATGCCCCAACGTGACCAACCCCGCCTTCTGGCATAGCTTGAGCACTTGCGTGAACAGCTCGCCCAACGCCGTGAGATGGCGCTTCCGAAAATCGCTAACCGTGCGAAAGTCTGGTGCCTGGCGGGCGGTCACCGCCATGAAATCTACCCGCTCCTCCCACGCCTTCGCGATCCGCCGCGAGGCGTAGCGTCCTTGGCAGTAGGAATAGAGCACCAGGGCGGTCATCATGACGGGGTCGTACCGCGGAAACCCGCGATCTTCCGTGTAGGTCTTCAGGATTGCCGACAGGTCCAGCGAGTCTCGGACCATGTCCCGCACGAAGTGTGCCAGATGTCCCGTGGGTACCAGTTCCTGAATCGCTGGAGGCAGCAGCACCAGCTGATCGACGTCCCACGATTTGAATCTTTTCGCCATGCAGCAGAGAAACCACATCGCGTATTGCCTGTCCAGTCAAAAGTTAGGCGTTACTCGGACAGGCTCCTAGCTGTGAGAAAAAAAAGCAACAGTCTTGTGATTTAGGGAAGGTCTGATTAATCCAAAATTCCAGACAGCAATGAGTTAGATTCCCTCTGTTTTAGACACCGACTCATCAAAGTCAGGAATTAATCAGACCTTCCTTAGGCATGCTGTGTCTCCATCTGCCGCCAGAGCCTCCGATGTTTCAGCATCGCATTTGAGGATCGTCAGCAACTTGTGCAAGGCAGTTTGGCATCGAGATTGCCGAGGTACAGTTCTTTCTGAACCCCCAACTTGATTCGAGCCGCGGCCCGCGTGATTTTTCTGGTCACGAAGGTTTCGCCGCGTCGAGGGGATTCATGATTGA
>Ga0073902_10001344_pt1 | contig 13383 bp, 11 predicted proteins | sample KloWWTmeKNB19Kit_FD_66667 | JGI IMG/M metagenome (GOLD analysis project Ga0073902, IMG submission 66667) | Active sludge microbial communities from Klosterneuburg, Austria, studying microevolution and ecology of nitrifiers - Klosterneuburg... | ecosystem: Engineered > WWTP > Aerobic digester >...
ACACTGCTACTACAATCAATCCCCATTTCAATTTCTTATTCATCGTATATTTTTATTAAAATTTGATCTGAAAGTTTACAATTTTATTCCCTGGCCTTTATAAAACTCGAGCAATTTCATCTTGAATACATAATCATACTGTGAATACAATGCCTGTATCCTCGTCCGCTGCACATTATTCTGGCTAATAATGAGATCATACGTAGACAACAGGTTTAATTCATACCTTTTACTGGCAAAATCATAAGCTTTCTCTGCTGCCTGCACACTCTTTTTATCAGCGTTGAACTTCTGCAATGCAGCTGTTGCATCGGTATATGCTTTGTAGATATCCTGTTTTAACTGCATATCACCCTGTTCTTTCTGTAATTCAAACTGCTGCACCGTAAGTTTTGAACGATCCCATGCTGTCCGGGCAATCCTGCCATTGAAAATGGGGACATTAAGACCTATACCAATGCTTTGACCGAAATTACTATTAAATTGCCTGGTGATGCTTCCCGGTTTATAATAACCAACAACATTACTGCCATCTACATAATTAGGAATTTCAATAGGGTAAAAAGTGCCGCCACCGGCATTGGCTCTTGCGCCAGATGGGGAATAGCCATTTAACACCTGGTCGTAAATTGCTTTTTTGAATGAAATAGCATTGGTACTAAGACTTCCAAATGCACTAATCGTAGGATATAAACCAGCTTTTGCTGCCGCCACCGTTTTTTTGGCAGACTGAATTCTTAACTCGTTAACTTTTTGCTGTGGCAATGTACTTATTGCAATGCCATAGACTGCGTCAGGCTGTAAATCAGCCAGTGCTTCAAGCGGGATCAGACTAACCGGAGGTGTCACTATATCAAATGAAGCACCCGCATCAAGATTCAGCAATGCTTTCATTTGCAGTAAAAACTGTTGTACAGATGCTTCTGCTGTTACAAGACTTGAACTGTCTCTTGCCAATTGTGCTTCCAGCTCTGCTGCATTTAACTCGGGCAACACTCCCGCATCTACCCTCTTTCTTGTATTTTCTAATTGTGCTTTTGTTTGGTCCACCTGCACATTTGATAAGTTTGCCTGCTCTCTTGCCAGTAATATCTGTAAGTAAGCAACGGCTACATTTAAAGCAATATCGTTCTGAATTTTTTTTGTCTGCTCTTTATCAGCTTCCCATGAAAGACGGCTGGCTTCTATAGTGTTTTTCTGTGAAAACCAGTTGAAAAGACTGACACTGGATTGTAATTGCATACCCACATTCAGGAAATTATTGTCTTCCAGAACGCCGGTAGTTGGGTTATCTGACCGGCCAAGCCGGTAGCCAACGCTGCTTCCAAAATTTAAAGAAGGCAACTGCCCGCCCTTGTTTTGTTTGTAGCTTAATTCAGAAAACCGCGACTGCAAATCTGTTTGCCGTACTGAAATATTATTTTTCAACGCATGATCAACACATCTTCTGATGTCCCATTTATCCTGGCCAAATGAAGTAGAAAAGATCAACAATGCAAATGCCAGCTTGATGCTCCGTATCATAGACTGCAAAAATATATGAAAAGCCGCCGCAGTGTTATGATTTTTGACAAGCGGGGATTAAATTCCCGCAAGAGCTTGTTCAAGGTCTGCTATCAGGTATTTCGATTCCTCTAATCCCACATACATACGGATATACCGATGTTCCCGGTTGGATCCGTCAAAATCGCCCGGCTGAATACCGGCACACTTAGGAATGACCAGGCTTTCATGCCCGCCCCAGCTAACGGCCATCATAATATGTTGCAAAGACTCGCAGAACCTTACAATGGACTCTCTTTTATCTGTTTTTAATGCAAAAGTGAATAAGCCACAGGCTCCATTCATTTGCTTTTTAGCCAATTCGTATTGTGGAAAGGTCTCATCAAACGGGAAAAGTATAAATTCCACTTTGTGATGCTGCTTGATGTATTGCACCACTTCTGCCGTTGATTTTGTAATTCTGTCAATTCTTGCAGGTAATGTGCGGAGCCCCCGGATCATCAGCCATGCATTGAAAGGCTGAATACCGCTGCCGATATTCAGGTATTCGCTGTCAAATATCTTTTTCATCATTGCGTGACTGCCACAGAGTACACCACCAAGTGTATCACTATGCCCGCCTATATATTTGGTAGCGGTTTGCATCGCAATATCAATTCCCATTTCGACAGGTTTTTGATACAGCGGCGTACAATAACTATTATCTATTAGTGTAATAATTCCCCTTGACTTTGCCAGTGCTGCTACTTCTTTGATTGGCTGAATGGCGAAATCCCAGCTATTAGGAGATTCCAGGTAATAAAATGTGGTATTGGGCTGAGTCGCTTTTTCCCAGTTTTCAATTTTTCCTCCATTGATATAAGTAGCAGTAACTCCGAAGCGGGGTAATATCACATCAAACATTCTTTGCACCCATGTATAAGGAGCTTTGACAGATACAATATGATCACCGTATTTTAAATTAGCAAAAATACCTGCGAAAATAGCGGCTGCCCCATTATTAAATACCAGGCAATCTTCTGCACCATCTAATGCAGCCAGTTTCTTCCTGAGAATATCGACCGTTGGATTTAACCCACGACTGTAAAGGTAACCGCCCATCTCATTTTCAAACGCTTTACTCAAATCAGCCACTTTATTAAAAGCAAAATTGCTTGTCTGCATGATTGGTGGTGCCACAGCATTGAAATAGTACTCCCGGTCTTCACCCAGCTCATTGATAATTTGTGAAATATCCATTTATTGAGTTTTGTCCTTTTGTAATTGCTTCACAATAAAAAACAATAGTATAAATGCAGCTAAAACACTTATACCTGTCAATGCCAGTTCAGGTTCTTTTACGGCGATCATCGTTCCTACAAATGTATAGGCAAGTATAAACAGTACCGGAAGAAGTGGATATAATTTCATAGCATAGATGCCTGTTCCATCGAGATGCCGGGTTTTTCTCCGCAAAATAAAAATTGTTGCTGCTGAGGTAGCCATACCAATCGAGTCCAAAAAGATAGTGAAACTTAAAATCTTCTCGAATTTGTCTGCAAAGAATAAAACGACAATACAAATTGCCGCAAACACCGTCAGGCTGACCGTAAGCACATCCCTTTTCTCATCTTTTTTCTGAAATATCTTTGGCAAAATACCATCAGTACTCATGGCATACATTACCCGCGGATTACTAAGCAGTAATACATTTACATAAGCCAGTACTGCGAGGAATAATAAAATAGAAGATCCGTACTTACCTGCCTCTCCAAACAATTTCTCAGCCACCACCGAAGCTATGCCACTTGTCTCCTTTAAATTATTGAAACCAATTACTTTCACATAAGCGTAACTGACCAGCAGGTACAAACAAATAATCACGACGATTCCGATAAAAATACCCTTTGGGATATTTTTTTGAGGATTTTCAACTTCCTCACCAAAATTGATAGTTTGCTGGTACCCCCCATATGTAAATGAGGTAGCTTTTAAAGCCACACCAAATGAAAGCAATAATGCGGCGGCTGAAGTTTTTGATTCATCAATAATAACGGGGGCCGTACTATGAATAGCCGGAAAGAATAATGCTGCGATTAATACAAGCAACATACCGATCTTAATAAGCATCAGCACATTCTGTGTTTGCGAACTCATCCTTAATCCCATCAGGTTAACGCCATAAAAAAGTATGATCGCTGCCATTGCCACAAATGGCTTCCATTTTTCCACACTGCCAGCCTCTATCAAAAGCGGAGTAATGTATTCACTGCCTATTAATGCCACCCCTGATAAAGAAGCGGCATTGGAAATAAGTATAATCGCATTAATTCCAAATGCCAGTGAAGGGTGATACGCATAAGAAAATATCTTATAGTAACCACCGGTAACCGGATACCGGCTTCCTATTTCAGCATATGTTAAGGCTCCGCAAATAGCTACCAGCCCTGCAACTATCCAGGCTGCAAAAAAAATAGTTGGAGTTGTGGCAGCCTCTGCCGCATCTTTAGATGTACGGAAAATTCCAGTGCCGATAACGAGGCCGATCACTATCATTGTCAGTGAAAACAGTCCGAGTTTATTCTTAGCAGTCATGGATTGAAGATACAAAGAAAACAATCTAACTTTATCCTCTTACAATTCAGTAACCTTGAGGAGATTTTTCATTTTTTTAGTATTCATCTATTCTTTATTGCCCGCTTTCGGCCAGGAAGAAACAACAGACAGCTCAACTCTTTTAGAGGAAGTAACGATCAGGGCTTTTGAACAAAACCGGCATGCATCGCTTACTACAGCAACCGTAAAGATCATTGATCGAAATGCTACTGAAATGAATAATAAATCATCTTTCGTTAATGCATTCAATACTATTGCCGGAGTACGAATGGAAGAAAGGTCCCCGGGCAGCTATCGTATCAATATCCGGGGCAGTTCGCTTCGTTCGCCTTTTGGCGTAAGAAATGTAAAAGTTTACTGGAATGATATTCCCCTTACAGACCCCGGTGGTAATACCTATTTCAACCAACTGGCACAAAACAATTTTTCTATCATAGAAATTTTTAAGGGGCCTGCCGGTAGTATGTACGGCGCCGGCACAGGTGGATTGATTTTGATAAACAATCTCGACAGGTGGCAACCGGGTGCCAGCCTGGAATATATAACCGGCAGCTATAAACTCCAGAATGTTTTTGCCTCTGCCCGTTTCGGACAAAAAGAAAATAAAAACCAATTCACTTTTGCTCATAACCAGTCCGATGGTTACCGGGTACAATCGAAAATGAGACGGGACAATTTCTCGTGGATATCACAACTGAAATTATCGGCTAAACAACAACTAACAGCATCCGTCCTTTTTTCGGATATGTATTATCAAACACCCGGGGCATTGACATTGGCAGAGTATAATACTGATCCTGCATCGGCAAGGCCGGCAGCAGGTGGATTTCCTTCCGCAGTAAATGTGAATGCAGCAATCTGGCAGAAAAACATTACAGCAGGGTTTACCAATCACTACCAGTTTAATACCCATTTCACCAATACAACCACCTTTTATGGCACTTTTAACCAGGTGAAGAACTCTGCAATACGGAATTTTGAGAGGCGAAATGAACCTCATATTGGCGGCCGCTCTGTTTTTAATTATACCATAAAAAATGAAGAAACTACCTGGCAATTGACAGCCGGTACTGAATACCAGTCAGGGTTTTTCAATACACAGGTTGCTAAAAACAGGAATGGCAATCCTGATACATTGCAAACAAATGATGATATCAGGTACACAACATACACCCTCTTTCTGCAGGCTGATGTCCTTATTAATAATACCTGGTCAATAAATGGCGGTCTAAGCACTAATAAAACAAAAGTAAATTTCATCCGGCTAAGTACATATCCCGTCACAGAACAAAAGAAAAGTTATCAGAATGAAATAGCCCCACGAATTTCCCTGAAAAAAGATTTCCGGCGGGAGTTGACATTGAAAGGGACTATATCTAAAGGCTTCTCACCTCCTACGATCTCCGAGTTACTTCCCTCTACAGGAGTGATCAGTACGAACCTGGAAGCAGAAAATGGCTGGAATTATGAAATAACTGTTTCTAAGCCCTTCCTCCGCAAAAAACTTCAACTGCAACTGACCGGTTTTTATTTTCGCCTGAACAATGCCCTTGTACAGAGAAGAGATATCTCCGGCGCAGATTATTTTATCAATGCCGGAGACATAAAACAAAAAGGTCTTGAAGTGCATAGCAGTTACCTGCTCCTGGCAAAAAATAAAAGCCTGGTGGATTACCTGAACCTGAGGGCAGATTATACATACAGTCATTTCCGTTATGGCAGTTTTATCCAGGGCATTGATGACTACTCAGGCAAAATCGTTCCTTCTGTTCCGGCCAATACACTCTCATTTACTGGTGATCTGCAATTGAAAAACGGCATCTATACAAATATCACTTTTTATGCAGCATCTGGAATATTCTTAAATGATGCCAATTCAGCTACAGCAGAACCTTACCAACTGATGGGTGCCAGGATAGGCTGGAGCAAACGGTTACAGAACAAATACAAGCTGAATCTTTATGCCGGAGCAGATAATTTACTGGATGAAATTTATAGCCTTGGGAATGACATTAATGCAGCAGCTAACCGTTTTTACAATGCAGCCCCCCGCCGTAATTATTATGCCGGGGTATCTTTTCAATGGATCAAAGCTTTGAAAAAAAAATAATGCGGTTCATATGAAATTTCAGCAATAGTAAATCCAGGTTAAATAAGTAATAAACAGAGCTGCACATTCAGCCTTTACCCCATAAGAAATCATAGAAAATCAATCTTCCAAACTCACTGATGCTTGGTAATAGATATGGACAAGTAAGGATGTTGATAACTCTTTTCAGTACAAAACTTCTTCCTCCTACTTTTGTATCGATTTGGTTCCCGACCTAACAATCGGGATTAAAAGGGAAACCCAGTGTACTTGCCTGCCGAAGGCAAAGAGTCCGGTGCTATCCCCGTAGCTGTAAGCTCCTTTATTGATTGTTTAATCTTCAAGCCACTGTCCGGTTGGCGGACGGGAAGGCATTAAACAACGGAGTAAGCCAGAAGACCTGCCACGTCGAGCAAACAACATTCAGCTTTCGGGTGAAAGGCATGAGATGTAAAAGTCGCAGGACGTTTATATTTCTATCACTTTTTTATTTCCGGAAGCAGTCACACAAAATTTCATTTTATATGAAAAGACATTTTTTTGTGCTGGCTGCTGTTATTTTCAGCAATCAGCTAAAAGCACAACAGGACACAACATTGCTAAACGAAGTGGTAATTACCACCAACAAGTATCCAAAAAAACAAAGTGAAACAGGGAAGGTTGTCACCACTATTACCCGGGAACAATTAGAAAGGAGTGGCGGCAAAACACTTCCTGAAATTTTGAATAGTGCAACAGGAACTGTTATTATTGGCGCCAATAATGCCCTGGGCACCAATCAAACGGTCAGTATCCGCGGTGCTTCGGCCGGAAACGTATTGATATTGCTGGATGGCATTCCGGTAAATGATCCTTCAGTAATAACAAATTATTTTGATTTAAACTTTCTAACCACTGACCAGGTAGAAAGAATTGAAATACTAAAAGGTGGTCAATCTACTTTGTATGGATCAGATGCTGTGGCCGGTGTAATTAATATCATTTCAAAAAAGGCAGCTGCAAAAAAGCTAAACGTACATGGCGCTTTTTCCGGCGGAAGTTATAACACCTTACGGCAAAATATTGGAATTAATGGCCGGGGAAATAAAGCAGATTATTCGCTGAATTATACACATCTCTGCAACGATGGGTTTTCTGCAGCCTTCGACTCGAGCGGATCTGCGGGCTTTGACAGGGATGGTTTCAATCAACATGCCATTAATGGGCGAACAGTTTTTACAATCAGTAATACCATTAAAATCTCTTTATCAGGCACCTATAGCAATTATAAAACAGATATTGATGCTTCTGCATATACAGATGACAGGGATTTCACTTCAGAAAGTAACAACATACAATTTGGTGGTGGCTTGCAGCATCATTTTAGTAACGGAAGTATACATCTTAATTACAACTACAATAGGATTGAAAGAAGTTATTTTGACGATTCATCACATAAAAGCAATTTGTTCGCCTTCTATTCAAAAAGCAACTATATCGGACGGACACATTATGCAGAATTCTATGGCAATTGGAGATTGAGTCAATGGGAATTACTTGCCGGAGCAGATTTTCGCTCCGCTAATACAGACCAATGGTATTGGTCTACGGGAATATTTGGGCCATTTAATCAACCGGTTTTAAATGCCCGGATTAAACAGATCAGCCCCTACGCATCGGTTGTTTATAAAAGAAACGGGTTAAATGTTGAATTAGGCGGACGCTTCAATGAGCATTCAGCGTATGGAAGTAATTTCACTTTTACGTTTAATCCTTCCTTCCTGGTCAAGAAAAAAGTAAAAGTTTTTGCCAATCTTTACTCTGCTTTTAAAGCACCTACATTATACCAATTATTTGATGCCTATGCTGGTAACGCAGCCCTTTTACCAGAAAAAGCAATCATTGGAGAAGCTGGAGCTGAATTGTTAGCTGGCAAACCGATTTCGGCAAGGATCGTAGGTTTTTACCGGAAAACAACCGATGCCATTGTATATACTTTCAATCCTTCCAGTTTTCAAAGTAAATACCTTAACGTAAGTAAACAAATCAACAATGGTATCGAAGCAGAACTGAGCTACGCTAAAAATATCTTTACTATTACTGCCAACTATACCTATACTAATGGCAAAACAACTTCGCCATATGACGGTACCGGCAGCCCGCTGGGTAAAGATACCACCTACTATAATTTGTACCGTATTCCCAAACATACCATTAACCTTACTGCGGGTATCCAACTTACCAAAGAGCTTTTTATAAGCACTCATATTCGCAGTCTCAGCAAAAGGGAAGAATTCATTTATGGTTCATCTCCTGAAACCATTGCTGGATATGCGATAGCGGACATGTATGGTGAATACAAATTTGGAAAAGCTATAAGAGTATTTTTAGATCTGAAGAATATCACTAATAAAGTTTACTTTGATATCCCGGGCTACAATACAAGGAAATTTAATTTCATCACAGGCCTGAGTTTTCAGCTGTAAACCAGTTTCTATGTGCCAGCATGAAAAAAAGCGTTGTCCAAGATGCATAACTGCATTCGAATGCAAACCGGGAAACATATTGCAATGCCAGTGTTATGGTATTACAATAACCCATGAACAAAGGGCATATATCGAACAGCGTTATGCTGGTTGCCTTTGCAGGAACTGCCTGGAATACCTGTCAGATGAGCTGAATTTATTTAAAGAGAAATATATCTTCAGATAACTACATTTGCAAAAACCAACGGTCATGCAATTCAATTTACAGGAGTTCCTGACGCTGACTTTCACATTGTTTGCTGTCATTGATATTGTAGGTTCAGTACCTATGCTTATATCAATAAAGCAAAAAATGGGTGGTATTAATGCATGGAGGGTAACGCTGATTTCCGGGGCATTAATGGTATTGTTCTTCTTTATTGGAAAACCGTTCCTGAATATACTGGGTGTGGACATACGGTCATTTGCAGTGGCCGGTTCTATTGTGATCTTTATTTTAGGGCTGGAGATGATCCTGGGTATAGAGTTCTTTAAATCAGAACAAGGAGCTCCTTCAGGAACAGTTGTTCCTATTGCATTTCCCCTGATTGCGGGTAGTGGAACACTTACGACCATCATGTCATTAAAAGCCACTTTTGAGAGAAGTGATAGAAATGAGTTTATGATCCTGGTAGCAATATTGGTGAACCTTATTGTCATTTACCTGGTGATCCGTTCTTTAACCCTGATTGAAAGAGTTTTAGGAAAAGCCGGATTAATGGCTGTTCGAAAATTTTTTGGTGTAATTTTGCTGGCTATTGCCGTGAAAGTGTTTGCCACCAATGCTCCCGGATTGATAAAATAGTTTGAGCTCCCGGGTTTGAAGTTTGATGTCCACAATCTCAAACTTTAAACATCAAACCTCAAACAGTTACTGGCCTCGTAGTACAATGGATAGTATAAGAGTTTCCGAAGCTCCAGATACAGGTTCGATTCCTGTCGAGGCTACTACAAAGCATCCTGCATAGGATGCTTTTCCTTTTATCGAAGATTATTTTTAACTTACTCTCCTAACAAAAATCTACCGGCATGGCAACTACATCACATAAACCTTCTACTTTTCTGCTATTCCCCTGGGGACTACTTTCTATCGTATTGGTACTTGGACTCAATCTGACACTGGACAATGAATGGTTCAGTAAGAACTGGAGCTGGATTGCTTTAGTGCTGATTATACCTGCCGCAATACTCGAAAATTTTAAAGTAGGTTACTCGACAATGAGAATCATGTTCATGAAAGTAGTCTATTCGTTAATTTCTTTTCTATTAGTGGGTATGGCTTTTGGCTCAGCTCTTTCCGGGTGGCATATTGAAAAATTCCAAAAGATACCGGGTGTAAAAACGATTACACTTCCCTGGTATGTAATGCTGGCATTAGCGGTCTTACTGCTGATACAGGTAGCACAACTATTCAGTATGCTGAAAGCAGTAAAAAGAGAATTTATGCAGATGGATCCTGATAATTGATTATAACTGCTTTAAGGCTGCTTTAAAGAACGGCCAGGTGGGTAAAGTAGCAATAATTTTCAATTCTTCTTTTAAAGAACTTTCATTATCCAGGAACCTCAGCACCTGCTGAGGTTTATTTTTTTTGAACAACTGTGTAAATATTTGTTTACCGGGGAGTGTATCATTATACAGAATATCAAGGAGGGTATTGTCGTAAAACCTGAATCTCTTTGGAGTTGCCGGAATAAGAGCCAATGACCGGCCGCTAAGAAGGCATTCAACTATCTGCTGTGATTGCTTCTGAATAAACTGGAATGTGTAACCACTGGAAGCTTTTGTTTGGCCGCCGGCGGTACCTATTTGCCAACCATGTCCGTCAAAACTGTGTTTTTCGTTAGTCATTGGTATGACTCCAAACTCTTCTTCCTTAATTGTGTAATTGCTGATCTCCAGAAAGGAGTGTATGTATTCTTTCAAACCATCATCGTATTGATGAGGTTCCAGCAAATTTTTTGTAAACAAAGTGTATTCGACCAATGCAGTAGTAGCAGAAAAGGGAAGCACATAGGCAAAAGTAGTTCCATGTTGCTGGGACACCCTGAAATCCATCATTGTCGCTTGTTCCGGGTGAAAGAAGGGCCTGTCAGTCTCTATCACCCACCCTTTGAAATGCTGTAAAAGCCTGATTATATTTTCATTTTTCTTTGCAGGCTCGTAAATAGAATTAAAAACGGTGGGTCTGCCTACGGAATATGGCAGACCATCAAGAATGAAAGTAGCTTCTTCCTCCTGCATAAACCATTCTCCAATGGCCGCATACCTGATTTCAATATTCTCCTGCTTTTTTATTGCTGCAAAACAATACCCGTAGAAATCGATTCCTCTTATCATCTTATACTGGTAAGGAGCAATATCCATCGGGGATGAAAAATTATCACCAAAAAATGAAATGGTGTCCCATTTTCTGTAAACAATTTCATCGAAAAAACCATTTTCCCTTTCCCAAAAGCACCAGGTGCGGTCATTCATTGTTTTGGGCTCTTTATCCAGTAAGAGAATTTTCTTGTCAGTGAATTTTCCAGAACGGATCATCCGCATTAATAAACTAAGACTGGCACACCCAGCACCACAGAAAATAAAGTCGTATGAATTAGATTTAAGCAGATCAACTAATTGAAAAATAAAGATAGGAGTTGCTCATGTAATTACTCTGCTTCCGGGGCATATTCCACTTTCTTACTACCGGCCATTAATTTATCGTCACGACGGACTTTATCCCAGTATTTTTTATTTACAAAGAGGAATCCGAAACTTTCACCATCATGTTTATCAATATGCTTATGATGCATTTTATGCGCCCATCTGATGGCCCTGACATAGGTGCTTTTACTTTTGGTGAACCATTTAAAGCGCTGATGTATGATCACATCATGTACCATGAAATAAGCAAACCCATAAGCCATAATACCAAAACCTATAGCCTGCTGCCACCATACATCATCATAAGTACCAAAATAAATCAGGAGTATACTGGGAACTGCAAAAATTATAGAGAAAGCATCATTTTTCTCAAAGATACCGGGTTGTACTTTGTGATGATCTTTATGCAAATACCATAAGAATCCATGCATTACAAACTTATGTGTGCACCAGGTAACTCCTTCCATTACAATAAAGGTTCCAAGTAATACGAGAATGTATAATAGTATATCCATGTGATTACAAAATTAATTTTTTTACGTCGTTTGGTTATTAAAATGCTTTTTCCACCAATTTTCAATTTTGGGAAAGGCCAGGTGAAACCAGGCCGTATATTTTTGAGGATGCGATTGTAGTGAAAGACCTATTGCCTGGACGGTTTTATAACAATAATCCATCACTTCTTCCTTATTAAAATTAATTGCGCCGCTGTATTCGCCCACAAAAACATGGTCAAACTCATACTCCGTGAGCCCGTTATCAAAATCTGCTTTGTAAACAAAATCAAATACTTTTTCCACTGGTGTGTCAAACCCCATTTCCTCCAGTAGCCTTCTATGTGCCGCTGCAATAGTATCCTCTCCTTCAGCAGGATGACTACAACAGGCATTGGTCCACAATCCACCGCTATGGTACTTATTAACTGCCCGTTGCTGTAATAACATCTCCCCTTTCTTATTGAATATAAAAACGCTGAATGCCCTGTGGAGTAACCCTTTCTGGTGGGCTTCTAATTTTTCACAACTACCGGTGGGATTATCCTGCTGGTCTACCAATATAACCTGTGTAAGATCCATATCAAATCAGCCTCAATTGGTTTTTTACCCCTGCCCTTAAAACTATCATGGCTTTCAGGTAATTAGGAATTCGTATTCTGGTATCTAAAACCCGTTCAGGTTCCAATTTTTTTATTTTCTTAAATAAAGACAAATAATATTTATAGGCAACATAGACCCCGAACCTTGCTTTCAGCGGTAACATTTTTATCCCCTCATAAGCAGCTTCAAAATCATTCTGAATATCCTGTTCTATAGCTTTTTTTTCACTTTCTGAAAAATTAGCAAAGTCGCAACCGGGAAAATAAATCCTTGACAACCCGTTATAATCCGCTTTTATATCCCTTAAAAAATTTACTTTTTGAAATGCAGCTCCCAGTGCTTTTGCAGAAAATTCTAATTTATTATACAGGCTCTTCTCTCCTTCACAAAAAACATACAAACACATCAGGCCAACCACCTCTGCAGAACCATATATGTATTCTTTGTATCCTTCGCAATCATATACCTGCTTACTCAGGTCCATTTCCATACTATGAAAAAATGCATCGACCAGTTTCAGGTCAATATTATATTCATTTACCGTACGCTGAAAACTATTGAGTGCAGGATTCAAACTGATTCCCCTTTGGATAGCATCATAAGTTTCCTTTTTAAACTGCTCCAGGAGAGCTGCTTTGTCATAGTCATGAAATGTATCCACAATTTCATCTGCGAAGCGTACAAATCCATAAATATTAAAGATAGGTGTACGCAAATCCTTATGCAGTATCCTTATAGCCGAAGAAAAGGAAGTACTGTAATTCTCCGTTATAATGCGGCTGCAATTTTCACTCGTGGTATGAAACAGTTGAACCATGATTCAATGTAAGTAATTATTTGAAAGCTTTGATAACTTGTTTAGCCACTACCTCACCACTTATCAACGAAGGAGGAACACCTGGTCCCGGAACAGTTAATTGCCCGGTATAAAATAAATTTTTCACTT
>Ga0073902_10001345_pt1 | contig 13381 bp, 4 predicted proteins | sample KloWWTmeKNB19Kit_FD_66667 | JGI IMG/M metagenome (GOLD analysis project Ga0073902, IMG submission 66667) | Active sludge microbial communities from Klosterneuburg, Austria, studying microevolution and ecology of nitrifiers - Klosterneuburg... | ecosystem: Engineered > WWTP > Aerobic digester >...
TTGATTCAATTGGAATATGAAAAGGGTAAGCCGCGAAATCCATTTATCAATTCCGGAGCATTGGTCATCGCAGATATATTGGTGAGTCATTTAAAAAAGCCGAAGGAAGAATTTATTGAATTTGTAAGGTTATTAGCTGACAATCCTTCGATAGATTATGATGTTAAGGTGGCGAGTTCAGAGAGATCTACAGGATACAGAAATGCTGCTTTGGCAAATATGTTGAAGTCTTATGGCAATTTGGAGAATGATGTAGAGACAGTTCTGGATTTTTATTTTCATCAATGTTCTATTGCAATGTCTTGCAAGGAATTGGCACATGCATTCTTCTATTTTGCAAACAGTGGTTACACCCAGGGGACAAATCACAAGATATTGTCTGAAAGCAAGGTGAAGCGTTTAAATGCCCTGATGCAGACCTGCGGCTTCTATGATGAATCAGGAGAGTTTGCATACAAGGTAGGTTTGCCGGGGAAGAGTGGAATCGGGGGAGGAATAATCGCTATTCATCCTCATGAATATACTGTGGCAGTATGGAGCCCCAGGTTAAATAGCAAAGGCAATTCCGTGAGAGGAATGAAGGCTTTGGAGTTGTTAACGACTGAAACAGAGATGTCGATATTTTAAGAAAGTTTTTTATTCATATATTTTTTTACATAAAGGCTAGCATAGAGAAATTCCGTTGAAATTTTTCAAAATCAAAAACTATGCTTAATTTTAAAACTAATTTTTCCAAGAATGAAAATTGACAAAAGTGCTCAAAATAAATGTGTTAATTGCAGTGCCAGATTATATGGCACTTATTGCCACAGTTGCGGAGAAAAAGTTTTATCTGAGAAAGATAGATCAGTTACGCACTTCTTTGAAGAAGCTTTTCATTTTTTAACTCATTTTGAAGGAAAATTCCTGACCACTTTAAAAGCTATTTTTATTTCTCCCGGTAAATTATCTCAGGATTATTGCAATGGTCTGAGGAAACCATATTTCAAGCCATTGTCGTTTTTTATGTTGATCGTTATTTTATATCTCATCTTTCCATTACTTGATGGACTCAATATGCAATTGAAGTTCTATTTAAATACTTTTCTCACAGGTACCTATTTTCAGAAAATGGTTGATTCTAAGATGGCTAGTAGGGGAATTGACTTTGTTGCTTTGTCTGAAATATTTCACAATAAATCTGAGAAGGTCTCCAAAATTTTACTTATAATAATTATTCCTGCAACTGCTTTTTTTTTAAAAATTGTTTTTCCAAAGAATCGTAAATTCTTCTCTGATTATTTGATTATCAGTACTGAGTTTTGTAGTTTTTATATTTTATTCACCTTTTTTATAATGGTAATATTCTTTGCCCTGCTTCAAGCATTTTCTGTACCATCATATTCGGTCGAGCTCATAGGCATGGTCATTAATATTGTTGTAGTGTATACATATTCTATGGTTGCATTTAAAAGGTTTTTTCAGCAAAAGAATCGACTAGTAATGTTGAAAAGCCTTTTATTCCTACCACTCTTTTTCTTTTTCTTTTTTATTATTTATAAGGATATATTATTCGTAATTACAATGGCATTTATTAAATAATCAGTAGTCAGTAGTCAGAAATTAGCAATTAGAATCAAACTTCGATAGCTATGTCCATTAGATCGGACTTTTTAGCTAAATTGAGAAGATTCAAATTATACATAATCTATTTATGATTAAAACTGAAACTTGAGTTGCGTATTGTATTATTTCTTTGATATTATTTTTTCTAATGATGTATAACAGATTTTCCTAATTTATTAGGGCTAGAGTGGCTCTGAATTATGCGGCAGAATACTACTCAAGTGATTTGTTTAAATTGTGTCCCAATATCTTTCATATGAATTCTACCTAAAAATAAAAAAACCCGTTTAGAACTTCCAAACGGGGTTATTATTTGATAAAAATATCTTACCTGATCTTAACAAATTTACTGACGATCCATTTCTCCTGATCCTGTGGTTTCCATCTGATTTGATAGATCCCTGTAGATAGGTTCTCTGTCTTGATATAAATGTTTGTAGTAGATTGTTGCTGCATTTGCAACTTGCCATTCATATCATAGATCATGTAATCGATAGCTGATCGGCTTGCAGTCTCAAAATAAAGTAAGTTATTTGTAGGATTCGGATAAACGGTTCCCGCATTATCTGTTCTTATAGATAGTTCGTCATTTCCATCTGTGATGCTGCCACCCTTGTTGGTGAATAATACCCTTAGAATTATTTTGATCACGCTTGGACATCCATTCTCATTCGTAATTGTCACTGTGTATACTCCGGCCATATTCCTGTTGACCTTTCTGATAACTGGATTTTGTTCAGTAGATATAAAACCTTGTGGACCACTCCAAAGATACGCAAGGCCGTTACTTGCAAAGAATTGTACGGAACTAAATTCATTTACAGGGTTTGGTGTAGCATAAGCACTTGCTTTTGGGACAGGCAGAACTTCTACCTTGACCTCAGCATATCCATAGCATCCACCTTCATTAGTTATGTAGACATAGTAAATACCTTCCTGAGCCTCAATGATATTGTCAATCCTCGGATCAGACTCCGTAGAATTAAATCCTGCCGGACCATTCCATAGATATGACGTACCTCCTTCAGCATGAAGTTGCAAACTTTGACCTTCACATACCGGATTCGGTGTAGCAGTTGCGATAGCATTGATATATGATGATACCTTTATTTCTACAGAAGCGGTACTACTGCATCCGGTATTACCCGTTAATGTCACGGTGAATAAGCCTGACATGTACAATGGAATGTTATCGATCACCGGATTCTGCATATTGCTCAACCATCCCGCAGGACCTGACCACGAGAATGCTCCTGATCCACTTCCAGTCAACTGAACCGAAGAGCCTTCGCAGGTCTGTGTGAATGCAGGATTGGCAGACAACTGTGGCGGCGTATTGATGGTAATATTTAATGATGAAGTTGCTGTGCACCCATTTGGACTATTTACTGTAAGTATATATAAGCCACTATTGAGTGTTGTCACATCTTCGATCACCGGGTTCTGCAGAGTACTTGTGAATCCATTTGGTCCACTCCATGCATAAGAACCTGCTCCGCTGCCGTACAACTGAAGATCAGATCCGGTACATGCTGTAGAAACATCAAAGCTTGCTTCAGCTAAAGGAGGATAGAATACTTCAAGTTCATCATCAAGAATGACAAAACATCCGAAACTATTAGTGATCGTCACATAATATTTACCAGCTTGTAGATGATTTATTATTAAGATGGTAGGGTTTTGCTGATTACTTGTAAATCCATTTGGTCCGGACCAGTTATATGTCGTTCCTCCGGTAGATGACAACTGCACGGTAGAGCCAACACACGCTGGATTAGGGGCGATAGAGATAGTTCCGATAGGTGTAGGATTTACGATCACTGTCGCACTAATGGATGTTGCTGCACATCCATATGGATTTGATGTGAAAGTAAATGTCACAGTAACCGGAACTAAGGTAGTATTGGTGAGTATCCCATTAACATTTCCAGAACCTGAGGCTGCAATGCCCGTTACTGAGATCGTATTGTCACGAGTCCAGTTGTACACAGATCCTTGTATGCCGCCACCTGGAACGATCGTCGTTATAAGAGATCCTGAACAGATGGTTTGAGTAGTTGGAGTTACGGTAAGTATTAAAGTTGGGTTGACAATAACTGTTGCTGTTATCGATGTACCAACACATCCATTTGCTGTTGGAGTGATTGTAAAAGTCACCGTGACAGGAGAAAGTGTAGTATTTGTCAATAAACCGGAAATGTTGCCGCTTCCTGATACAGCAATGCCTGTCACAGTTGCAGTATTATTACGGGTCCAATTGTATGTAGTTCCACTAACCGCTCCTGTTATAACAATGGTCGTGATCGCACTACCTGAACAAATAGTTTGAGCAGCAGGTGCCGCCACTGCGGTAGGGGTCGGATTGACTAAGACACTTACAGAAGACGTATCACTACAACCATTTAAATTAGTTACTGTAACGGTATATGCACCTGATCCTGCTGGTGTGATCCCAATTATGGTAGGATTCTTGACATTTGATGTATAACCGTTGGGTCCTGACCATGCAAAGTCAAAGTTATTATTTCCATTGACACCAAGCTGTAAGTTACCACCTTGACATATAGGGTTTGGAGTCGCTGTAGCAGTTGGATTGGGAAGAGGATTGACCAATAAATAAATCGTGTCTTTTAAGATACATTCAAAAGAACTGAACACAGCAATCTCATAGTAACCTTCTCTTGCATTGTTTGCTGTATAATTGAAGGATCCGGGAGTCGTGCCGCTTGAGATCACATTGCCATTCGATAATCTTGTAAAAGTATAATCCACCGCAGTAGGAGATGTAATTACCAAGTCTAGTATATCCTGATTACAAGCTGTAATGGTATCACTTTCTGAATATGCGATGCCGTCTGAAGTGAAGGTATATGTAGGAGTCGGATTGACCAATACATTCACGGATGAAGTATCACTGCAGCCATTTAAGTTGGTAACTGTGACAGTATAAATGCCTGATGCAGATGGTAGAATACCGGATATTACAGGATTTTTCTCATTCGATGTATAACCGTTAGGTCCTGACCATGCAAAATCAAAGTTATTATTTCCATTTACTCCGAGCTGTAAATCACTTCCCTGGCAAATTGGGTTTGGAGTTGCAGTTGCTGTTGGATTTGGCGTTGGATTCACCAATAAATAAATGGTATCTTTTACAATACAGCCAAATGAACTTTCAATTCCAATTTCGTAATAACCCTCTCTTGCATTTGTCGCTGTATAATCGAAAGAAGCCGGTGTCGACCCGCTTTCGATGACATTTCCATTAGATAATCTTGTAAAGGTATAATCTGTAGCATCGGGAGAAGTAATTTCAATCTCCAGCACTTGTTGATTGCAAGCAGTGATGGTGTCGCCTTCTGAATATGAGATTCCATCTGAAGTGAAAGTATATGAAGGTGTCGGATTGACTGTGATCGTAAAAGTGATAGGTTGAGTAGAACAGAGTTCTTCTTCTGAAATATTGTAAGATATACTTATAAAACCATCTCCATTATTTGTCCCGTCAGTTACAATTCCTGAGGTCACTCCTCCAATGTATGAGGAGCCTCCTGCGCCTCCGCCTCCACCGCCTTTATTATTACCGATACATCCAACAGTTCCGGCTGATCCGCCGCCACCGCCGCCACCCTGATTGAAGCCACCTCCACCACCGCCGCCAGCCGGTAAACTTGGTGCTCCAAAACAGCAGCATTCCTGTCCATCCCCTCCATTTGGAACGTTACCTGGTTGGCCCAGAAAACCTCCACATCCAATTCCCGCGTTTCCGCCGTTACCTAAGGTTCCTCCTGCGCCGCCTCCGCCATCAGAACTATTTGTCCCGTTCATCCCGGCTAAGCCTCCCCCTTCACCGCCATTACCACCATTGTAAGTTGCTTCACATCCAACACCGCCTCCGCCGCCTCCGCCGCCAGCCACTAGCACTCTATCTGAAAGGTCGATACCTCCTATTCTTACATCTGAAGCACCACCTCCACCACCGCCGATAGCTGAACCACCGGCTCCCCCACCGTTAAATCCGCCAGAAGATCCATTTCCTGACCCACCAACATAAATATTGATTATTTGTCCAGGTGCAACAGCTAAATTACCTGAAGCTTTTCCTCCAGATGCGCCTAAACCTGCTCCTGCTCCACTTTGTGCATTTGAGCCCTTTGCTCCATTTGCTTCGATATAAATGGAAGTAACACCAGCAGGAACTTCAAAGGTTTGTATTTCACCTGTGCTCAAGAAATTTTCTGTAATTGTCTCTCCCTCACCACCACCTTCTGACATAGATGTAACAGTGATAGTGGAAACTACAGGTGCGTTTGTATTATTGAAGGCGTTGAAAGAAGGAATGTTTCCATCTCCACTTGCTCCAAGGCCTATGGAGGTATTGTCATTAGTCCAACTATAAGTTGCCTCTGGATCTGTACCTGATAAAGTAATATCACTTACGGCTGATCCATTACACACGACAATATTACTAACCTGATCTGTTTCAAATTGTGGATTGACTGTAATTGATGCAGTATTTGTATATGAACAAATACCATCTGTGGTTGTGATCGTGAAAACTACTATTTGGTCTGTTAGGGTTGTATTTACAGGTGTACCTGTAATATCGCCGCTACCATTTGATGCTATGCCGGTAACATTTGTCGTATTATCTCTCGTCCAGGTAGATGCATAACCTGATCCATCGGCAGTGGTAATTATTGCAGATATTTCATTATTCGAACATACTGATTGTATAATTGGACTTACCGTAACATCCACCTCGGGATTCACAGTTATTGAATATGTTCTTGGTTCAACTCCACAGCCTTCTGTTAAACAACCGGAAAGGGTAGCAACTTCCTCAGCAGTTAAAGCTCTTGAGTAAAGTCTATAATCATCTAATTGTCCACCTAAAGGAGCGCCTACACTAGAGGGGTATCCCATTAACTTAAATTGACTAGTCCCATTGATTATAGGTAAACCTTGGTTTACTGTGGTAACTAGCACTCCATCAAGATAACCTTTTATATTGGCGGCAGTAGCATCATACACAAAGGTGGTGGTATGTGGTGCTACAGTCGCTCCACCGTTAACATAAACATCAGCAATACCTGTGCCTCTCAACATCCAATTATTAGGTCCGGCTACACCATTCGTGAAACATCTGAAAGATCCGATATTATCGTCACTGAATATATAAAATAATGTTGCTGAAGGTATTATTTTCGAAGACTTAAATGAAATGGTAAAATCTCCCGGTAAATTAGTCGCCCAGCCAGTATTTAAATAGTCAGTACTCGATGGGTTTCCACTACCGGTCAAAGCATTTTCACATAGATCACTTTCTGTAATTGAAAGTGAACCCATAATCGTAGCAGTAGCTGCACCAGAAGGTGGATTTGATGCATAATTGGTTACTGATGGTCCACTCTCATTAAATTTGTAGTATAAAATTTCAGGAACAAGGGAGTTGCCACCTGCTGAACCTGACGGTGTCACTGTAATGTTTGCTGTTATAGGAGTTGATTGGGAATTAGTTGCTGTAAATTGTGGTATATTCCCGATCCCAGAAGCACCTAGTCCGATAGCAGGGTTGTCATTGGACCAAGTGTATGTAGCTTCCGGATTGCTTCCTGTAATCACTAAAGAATCAACAAAATTGCCTACGCAATACACCTGATCGATAATTGTATCGACCGTTGATATCGAACTTACCTCTACACTGGCGATCACCGGAATGCCATTGCATTGGCCTCCAGTTGCAGATATCGTAAAATTAACTGTTGTTGTTCCTGGGATAGTATTCATTAAAGTTCCTGAAATGTTCCCAGTTCCTGAAGCAGCTATACCTGTCACTTCAGCTACGTTATCTCTGGTCCAGTTAAATCCACCTGCAGGCACTAAATCTATTATAATGTCTTCAATGCTTTCACCTGAGCAAATAGATTGCATTAACGGGGTCGCATTTAATGACTGAGAAGGATTGATTATAATTGTGACTACCACAGGATCACCTGCACACACTTCATCTATCACCGGAGTTACCGTAATATTGGCAGTAATAGGAGTTGTACCCATATTTAATGCTGTGAATGAAGCTATATCACCTGTGCCATTTGCTGCCAAACCAATAGATGGTTGATCATTTGTCCAATTGAAAGTCGTATTTGGTTGATCACTTATAAATGTAATAGCAGTTGAAGAGCCTCCGTTACAAACTTGCTGTGTCAGAATGGATGGTGTGACTATCGGTATTGTATCACAATCAAACCCAAAATTGGCATTTATAGAAAATGGTTTTGCTAAATTCGAACCAAATATTTCAATATTTGACCATCCCCCATTTGGATTTGTTGGCCAGTTGACCCAAGAAGTTCCAGGTGTAAATATGTTATTTGTCTGAGCTAATGCAAGGGTAGAATCGATTTCTACTGCAGTAACAACGATCGTGTCATTTGCAGATACAGCCAGTCCGCCATTTGGCAATGAAAAAGTATATACATTTGCAGCTATATTTGTTATCAGGCTGTCCGACGACTGGTACAACAACGTAGAAGGTTTACCATTTGCATAGTCAAAAACAGCCATTCCAAGTTTGCTTCCTTGGGAGCTTGACGCCACAGAAATTGATGCGGAGGTTAAAATTCCATTATTTGCTATTGCAAACTGATTACCCATATAACCACCATTGCCGGCACCGATTCCTATAAAGCCTGTGACAGGCTCTATGGATCTTGAAAATGTGGAATCTGATATTGTGATTGAATCTGTTTGAGTGTTATTTAAGGGCATTTCATCGACTTCAGTCATAGTCGCTGAATATTCAATACGGAATTTACCTGTTATAGATGGGAGATAAGAACCTATAGTAGTAAAATTTGCAGAAGCATCCGGGGCAAGAGTGGCAAGTGGACTGCTGGATGTAGCATACAATTGCATATCTGATTCATCATAAACCTTTGCATTAAGGATGACGTTTGATAAAGAACTTGAACCATCATTCCGGATCGTCCCCTTAAAGGAAATAGGGCTTACCTGATTCAACGGTATATTTGAATAATTACTTGGTATGACATACGCCGTCAAATTAGCATCAAAATTGGTTACAGCTTCGACGACGACATCATCAATAAGCAACAAGAACTTATCAATACTATTATTTCTAAAACCGATATATACACTTTGTCCTGCATAAGCACTAAGAGATAATTGTCTATCTGTCCATGTAGAATTTTCAGCAGGAATGCTTAGTGCTAAGGTAGAATTTGTTATTTGATTGCCAATTGCTCCAGTCCCTCCTGTGGGTGGACCTCCGGCTTGAGTCATAACTCTTACTTCATAGCCGTCTTGGTATTGTGGATCATAAGCTATAGCTTTCCATTTCAGGAGGCAATTTGGAGGTAGAGGGCCAATTAATGGGGTCCACATCCAATCATCCGCTTGACCTGCAGGAACGTACCATGATGTTGAAAATGCTGTAGAATCTAAGACATTAGTTACGAAATCTTCTCTTCTTTCCCAGGCTTCGTTGACGTATGCCACACCACCGTCAGGAGTTCTGTTATCTACATTGCGCAGAAACCATCCGTCCGGAAACTTATAAGTGCCGGCTCCACCAGAGGTAGGTCCGCCTACTCCGTCAAAATCTTCCTGAAATATTATTTGTGAATATGACGCTACTGAGCATAGCATTAACGTTAGAATAAGGTAGTATTTTTTCATTGCAAAAGGTGTTAGTACTTAATAAATATAAAAGTCTAAGATAAAAAAAATCTAAAGAATGTACGTTATTTTAATGAGCAATTCAATTTATTTTATTAAAGTAAGTTCCGATAGTCAATTCGCTTCTTTTAAAGAAAAATTTAATTCTTAATACAAGCTTGATGGAATATTTTAGTCCCGCATACACAGGATTTAGCAACAGTAGTTTTTGCCTTAAAAATCAAATTTAAGGAAAAATAATAATTAATTAGTTAAATACAATCTACTTCCAAAAGACTCAGCAGTAAGACATTTGTCAATGCTTCTGAATTACCGACACTTGAGTTATTGATATTTTAAATTCCAAAATATTTCATTAAATTGGCTTTGAACTAATTCATTTTTCAATGCATATATCTATAAAACGAACCACAATCGTTGAGTAATTCATCGTAATAATTAGGATAATTTTTAATCAATTCTGTTTTATATTTAGACACAAATACCGGTCTTTCCTTTTCATAATCATACCATGGAGTCATATAGTCTCTAAATTCATCACATTTTAAAACCATGCGCAGACAAAGGGCACTGAATTTTTTATTCTTCGATGCATCTGCAGCCTTTTTGTAATAATATATTGCTTTTGCTCCACCATAATAATTAGCCTCATCCACTCTCTGACTATAATTTTTATTATCCGGTTCCTCATTTGTTGACCAACCATAGCGCATCATCATCCATGAATTACCGTGATGTGTCATATTGTAAAATATATTGCCAAGTGTGAAATAATTCATCGCAGCATTTTTACCACTTGCTGCATTGTTCTGCAATTCAATTATTTTATTTAGTAATTCAACTTTAGTAAACCGAATCGTGTCTGCTGCAGTAGTTGAATGACCACTATAAAAATCAGCATGCATAGGATTTGCATCCAGATAAGTATCATATTCGATCACACCTGTATGCCAGTATTCTGCAGGTATCTGATTCAATGTTTTAGCTGCTTCTGTATATTTCTCTTCCCTCATCTGCATGGTGCCGTATAGGTCCATTAGTTTGTATTTATCGAAAACTGCTTTTGAGATAAGGTAAGATTCGAAATTGGTTTTATTGGGTTTTTCTATAAGATCGAGGATGTATTTCAATTCCTGTGGTCCAGCCATTTCGTCCAGATAAAAGAAGTAATCATCATAATGCATCCAAAATGAAATGAATTTTTTTTGCATCCTCAACAATTCTGCACAATGGGATAGCAGTAGTGCGGATTTAGCTATTTCTTTATTTTCTTCAAATTTATAGGCAACCATAGCGATCAGTTGATCTGTAGAGGAGTATTTTCTTTCCAAGCCATCGTTCTCTTCAACGTATTTCTTGCTTTTCGCATCCATATTCAGAAGATCTACTAAGTCCTGATATATCTTTTCTTCTACTCCCGCATTATTTTTTTGATCAAGATCAAAACATAATATCCTTGTCGTTTTAATTTGTATTAATTGATCCGGATTGGGGTTTTGGGTAAGTGCGGTCTCGAGTTTGCTTAAGGCTTTTTTGTTTTCTTTTATTAAAAAATATAAATGACCAAGTGCAAGGTTCCAATAGGCTTTATCTTTTACCTTGGCTTCATCGTTTATTTTCTCAGCCAAACTTATTACTTCATTAGTATATTTCTTATCATCTTCTAGATTCTGTTTTATGTAGGTCCCGGTATTATAATCATATGCGTCCAGAGCAGCATTGGTCAATCTATTTGTATACAGCCAATGTTCTATTTTGTTAATTTCTCTGGAGAAAAGAAAAGCAAGATCTTTATCATTTGGATCAAGGGCATAAATAGCACTTAATGCAGTCAAAGACCTGCCCGGATCATGCACGGCTGCCTGCGTCCAGATTGCGGCCTGATCCTTTGGACCCTTAGTCAGTGAGATTAATTCAGTAGGATTAGTTTTGTTGTATAAAAGATATGTACGATACCTTTTTGCTATTGAATTTTTGAAAACACGAGCATAGGCAAGGTCTTTCTTTTGAACATTTACAAGGCATTTTTCGGCATAATGCAACATTGCCCAATAGTTTATGACTGATTGTTGGGTATTGTTTTCTATATATTTTACATAAGTACTTTGGCATGTTTTTAGATCCTCATTGTATCTAGAAAGGACGATGACTTGATAGGCATATCTTGTCTTTAGAAATGCATCGGAAGTTTTAGTTAATTCTACCTGAGCTTCTTTAATTAGTTTGGTTCGCATGATTTTTTTCGCAGCTTCTTCCCGATCATATTTCGCTTGATCAATGTCAGTATTCCATTGATATTGATCCACCATGTCATTTCTTAAAAAATATTCACACCTTTTGGCGAATATCATGTACTGATATGCTTCATTATTTGCCTTTTTAATTTTTGGCCCGGAGGAATAATATTCCAGGAACTCTTTTGAATTTAATACTCCGGTCTTTTCATCGATTGCTCCGCCAGCCCAATAGCCATAAAGCATTTCATTAATGTCTATTTTACTGACCACTTTACCTAAATAAGTATACCATTCTTCTAGATTTTCATCTATTCCGGCGCTGTTCAGGGGATTATTATCTCCGTTTAGAAAATTCAAAGTATAATAAAATGGCTTATTATGTTCAACTTTTGCCGTGTTTTCGTTAAACAGATGAAATCTGTAGGATTCAAGTTCATAATCATCAAAACAGGATGTATTAAATCCCCACAAAATTATTATGGCAATTAATTTACTGGAAAGTATCCAGAATTTTTTTGAATTGATGTACGTCATATGAATGTAATTGGACAGAATCAAGATGATAAAATGTAATGTTAATTGAATTTTGATCTTTTGGAACAATAGAAACGCATATTTCTGCAGCTCTTTTTAATTCCTTAAAGGTAATCTCTTCTAATCTTAAGATGTCACCTTTTCTGATAAATTTATCCTGGAGTAATGTATCTTTTTCAAAGCGGTAACTTTGGTTACCGGAGATTAACTTTGCGCCCATATTAATAAGGTCAGCATCATTTAGTCCCGGTAGTAAAGCAGACAGAGAACCATTTTGAAATAATACGCCCCAACTGAATAATGGCAGGGCAATATTGATGTGCAATGGATATTCTATGGCTCCTTTTATATATTTTTCGCCTTCTGTATTATCAAGTATAGAATTATAGGTTTTCATGTCCTGCACTCTTGACATATTGTAATACATCAAGGTGACTTCATCTACTGGTGGGATACCTGTTTTCTGAGCGTATTTAAATTGGTGAAGTCGCAGTGTACATGAAAGTTTTGCATCACCGATCATCGATTTGATGAGTTTTAAGAAATTAAAATAAGCATCTTTCGTACCCGCTGTCCAATCGCAGTCGATCTGTATCTCTTGGGATGAGGTCAGACCATTTTTGTTTTCAATATCTCTAATTCTGTTGACAAATTTTCTAGCAAGAGAGTCTAATCCACCTTCCTTTAACTTTGAAAATACATCATTCTCTATATATACCACAGGTATAATGGCTAAATTGGCATCAATTTTATCCTCAAAAGTAACGCTGGAAACAGGCAAAATATCTGTGCCATTAATTAGTTTGATATCAAAGAAACGCACATATATCTTGCGTATTTTATTTTCCGCAAGTCTCTCTTTTTCGAAAGTTGTTAAATGAAAATTTTGCTTCCAATGATAAATAGATGGAATTACTTCACGTTGTTTATTTTCACAGGAATTAAATAATCCGAGGATAATTATTGGTAAAATGAAAAACAGATATTTTTTCAAAGTTTAATCGTGCATTGGTATTAAACAGTGAAAGTAAGCATCAAAACTCAATAATAATTAATAATTAACAACTAAGAATTATCAATGCATCGCCTCACTCAAATCCACCTTTTCCGCATTTTTCTTTTGCTTTACAAATAGAATAAATGGAATGCAGATTAAAAATATGATGCCCAGGTAAAGAAAAACATCCATGTACGACAAAACGGCAGCTTGTTTACTAACGCCATAATCTAATGCTTTATAAGCTGCTTTCAGCGCCACATCAGGCGTCATTCCTTTTCCCATAAATGATTGTTGAAGGCCA
>Ga0073902_10001348_pt1 | contig 13354 bp, 17 predicted proteins | sample KloWWTmeKNB19Kit_FD_66667 | JGI IMG/M metagenome (GOLD analysis project Ga0073902, IMG submission 66667) | Active sludge microbial communities from Klosterneuburg, Austria, studying microevolution and ecology of nitrifiers - Klosterneuburg... | ecosystem: Engineered > WWTP > Aerobic digester >...
AAGGCATCTTTGGTGCCCGCCGATGCATCGAAGGTGCAGGACGTTAAATTCATGGCTGCGCTGGAGGCCATGAAGGCGCTGCAGGGTGGCGGCGAGTCGGTGGCAACAACAGTCGCTACATCGACCGTGAATCCGGCAAGCTTGTCGGAACGCTCCACCAGCGAACGCCTGCAACTGCGCGAGCAGGATACCGGCGGGCATTACGCCCCCCAATTCAGTGCCATGGGGGCTACCAGCTACGCGAGCTCATCAGCCCAGGAGGCGGGGGCGGTGTCCTCCGAGATGTATGTCGCGCAACAGGTTTCCTACTGGATTTCCCAGGACGTGCAAAACGCGGAGCTGACGCTCGATGGCCTGGGAAACAGCCCCGTGGAAGTCAGTATCAGCATGAGTGGCAACGAAGCCCACATCATGTTCCGCTCGGATGAGGCGCAGACGCTGAGTGTCCTGGATGGCGCAACGGCCCATCTCAAGGAGATGTTGCAGGAGCAGGGGCTGGTGCTTTCCGGGGTGTCGGTTGGCACATCGGGCAGCAGCGATGCCGGCGATGGGGAGAGACGCCAGCGCCAGGGTGCCCGCCAGCAGTCGGCGACGGTACCCGTAGTGGCTGCCGAGGCGCAGCGTATGCCGGCAGGTGCCGCAGGACGGACGCTGGACCTGTTTGTCTAGGGTGCGAGAAATGTGTCAATATCAGCGTGAGACCGCAAATTCCCCGCAGTTTCTGCCCTTTGCCGTCGCCAGAACCCGCCAATAATCAAGCTAGCTTGAAGTTAAGGAACCACCGTGTCAGACAAACCAGCCGCCGAAGAAGGGGATAAGCCCAAAGCCAAGAGCAAGAAGATGCTCATCATCATCGTGGGTGCGGTGCTGGTTCTCGCATTGGGCGGTGGCGGGGCCTTCTTCTATATCAGCAAGCAGCGCGCCGCCGCGGAAGAGGGCGAGGATGGCGCACCAGCCAAGACGGCTGCCAAGGATGCGCACAAGGCACCCCCTGCGTACCTGCCCCTGGATAACATGGTGGTCAACCTTGCAGACCCCGGTGGCGAGCGCGTCGCCCAGGTTGGAATCACCCTGGAACTGCTGGACGCCAAGTCGGCAGAAACCGTCAAAGCCTATCTACCGACCATCCGCAGCGGGGTCCTGATGCTGATTTCGCAACGGACGGCCGAGGAGTTGCTCAAGCCCGAAGGCAAGGAAAAGCTGGCCAAGGACATTCTGCGTGAATCCAGCCTGCCTTTCGGAGGCGGGGATGAGGAGCACGAAGACGAGAGCGCCGCTCCCAAGAAGACGGCGAAAAAGAAGAAGATTGTGCACCCGGAGTACCCCGTGGTCGGTGTGCTGTTTTCCAGCTTTATTGTTCAGTAAGCTGTTGTGAGAATTGTCCAATGAGCGAGTCGTTTCTTTCCCAGGAAGAAATTGACGCCCTTCTCGAAGGGGTCACGGGCGAGAGCCAGAAGTCCGTCGAAGAGGTGGCGGAACATGGCGAAGTTCGTTCGTACAACATTTCCAGCCAGGAGCGGATCGTCCGTGGGCGCATGCCCACGATGGAAATCGTCAACGAGCGGTTTGCGCGCAACCTGCGGGTAGGCCTGTTCAACTTCATCCGGCGCAGTCCGGAGATTTCGGTCGGACCGGTTTCCGTGCAGCGCTACAGCGCCTTCCTGCGTGAGCTGGCAGTGCCGACCAATTTCAATATCGTAGCCATCCGGCCCCTGCGCGGCAGCGGGTTGATTGTGTGCGAGCCGGCACTGGTGTTCGGTGTGATTGACACGCTGTACGGCGGTATTGGCAAGTTCCAGACCCGTATTGAGGGACGTGATTTTTCTGCTACCGAGCAGCGCGTGATCAACCGCATGGTGGATGTGATCACCGAGGAATACAAGAAGGCCTGGAAGGGTATCTATCCGCTGGAGCTGGAATACCAGCGTTCGGAAATGCAGCCGCAATTTGCGAACATTGCCACGCCGAGCGAGATTGTCATTTCAACGTCCTTCCAGCTGGAAATCGGGGATATTGCAGGATCTATCCATTTCTGTTTTCCGTACTCCACGCTGGAGCCTATCCGCGATGTGCTCTACTCGTCCACGCAGGGCGATTCCATGGAAGTGGACCGGCGCTGGGTGAATGTGCTGACCCGTGAAATTCAGGCGGCCGAAGTGACCCTGGTGGCGGAGCTGGCCCGTGCCAATGCCACCGTGGAGCAGCTGATGGCGATGAAAAAGGGTGATTTTATTGAGCTGGAGCGTGCGCCCAAGATCCAGGCGGCCATCGATGGGGTTCCCATCTTTGAGTGCCACTATGGAACGCACAATTCCAAATACGCCATACGCATAGACAAGGCCTTGCGTGGCAATGACCGAAACTGGTTGGGAGAAAAGAATGGCATCTGAAGATAAACCTGACGAAGCCGCTGCAGACGACGGTATGGCGGACTGGGCGGAAGCCCTGCTGGAGCAAAAGGCGAACGATAGCGCGACAGAAGCGCCCGGGGGCGTCCTGTCGGGAGAGGCTCCCAAGCCCTTTTCTTCAGGCAGCTCATCCGATGGTCCTATGAGCGACATCAACATGGTGCTGGACATTCCAGTCCAGTTGTCGGTGGAGTTGGGCAGGACCAAGGTGCCCATCAAGCACATCTTGCAGCTGGGACAGGGTTCGGTGGTGGAGCTGGATGCGCTGGCTGGCGAGCCCATGGATGTGCTGGTCAATGGCTACCTGATCGCGCAAGGCGAAGTGGTGGTGGTGAACGACAAGTTTGGTATCCGTCTGACCGACGTGGTGACGCCGTCCGAGCGCTTGCGCAGGGTCAGCAAGAATGGGTAACTGGCGATGACGCAGTCCCTGGTATCGATTGCCATCTTCCTGGGGTTGCTGGCCTGCCTGCCGATGGCGGTCAAATGGCTAAAGACGCGGTCTGGTTATACGCCACTGCCGGTGGGTGACCAGGCGGTCGTGGTCTCCGCCGTAGCCGTGGGGCCGCACCAACGAGTGGTCACGGTGGAGGTTGGGCCGCAGGATGCGCGTGTGCGGCTGACGCTGGGCGTGACGACCCAGTCCATTACCTGCTTGCATACGGCGCCTCTGGTGCAGTCCACTGTGGTGCCGGCATGACGGCTGGCGATTGCGGACAACAAATGAATCGGAGCGTTATGGCGGGTCGCGTCCTTGCGGGGCTTTTTTTCCTGTTGCTGGGGGATGCGGTGCTGGCGCAAACGCCCGGACAGTTGCCGTTGCTGGTCGGTACTGGCGGGTCTGGAACGAGTTTTTCCGTGCCCATTCAGACCCTGCTGTTCTTCACCACGCTGTCGTTCCTGCCCGCCATTCTTTTGATGATGACGGGTTTTACCCGCATCGTCATCGTGCTGTCCCTGTTGCGGCAGGCGCTGGGTACACAATCCTCGCCTCCGAACCAGGTCATTGTGGGCCTGTCGCTGTTTCTGACGCTTTTCGTCATGGGGCCTACGCTCGACAAGATATACGCTGAAGCGTACGTTCCTTATACCGCCAGCAAGATCTCTTTTGAGACCGCTCTCGAAAAGGCGGAAGGTCCCATACGCGGATTCATGGTCAAGCAGACGCGTCAGTCGGACTTCGCCCTGTTTGCAAAGCTGGCCAAGCTCCCAGCCGATGTGACGGCTGAAACCGCACCGCTGCGTGTTCTGGTGCCGTCCTTTGTCATCAGCGAGCTCAAGTCGGCGTTTCAGATCGGCTTCATGATTTTCATCCCCTTCCTTGTGATCGATATCGTGGTTGCCAGTGTGTTGATGTCGCTGGGGATGATGATGCTGTCGCCGGTGCTGGTGGCGTTGCCGTTCAAGCTCATGCTGTTTGTGCTGGCCGATGGCTGGAATCTGCTGATTGGCTCGCTGGCGGCCAGTTTTGTCACTTAGAAGGGCTTCATTGCATGAACTCACAGATGGTGCTGACCATGGGCCAGGAGGCTCTGCTGATGCTATTGATGGTGTCGTCTCCTGTGCTGGGTGTCGCCCTGGTGGTGGGGCTGCTGGTCAGCCTGTTTCAGGCGGTGACCCAGATCCATGAGGCGACACTGGCTTTTGTGCCCAAGCTGATCGCAGTCATTGCGGTTTTTGCGATTGCCGGGCCATGGATGTTGACCATGCTGGTGGAATACATTCGCCGCACTATTGAAGCCATTCCTGCTTCGGTCGTGTGATTCGCCGGGCCAGGATGTGGTGACTTTCACAGAGGCGCAGTTGGTGGCATGGGTTTCTCCCATCCTCTGGCCTTTTTTGCGTGTGCTGGCAGTTTTTACATCGGCACCAGTGTTCTCTTCACGGGCTTTTCCGGTGCGCGCGCGTATCGCGCTGGCTTTTCTGGTGGCCTATGCATCGCAAAGTACCTTGCCTGCGGCGCCACTGATTGGATTCAATGATCCTGGCGCACTGGGTGTGGTGGTGCAGCAAGTGGGCATTGGTCTGGCGATTGGCTTCGCTGTACGCGTGGTGTTTGCCGCGGTCGAACTGGCGGGCGAAGTCGTGGGCTTTCAGATGGGACTGAATTTCGCCGCCTTTTTTGACCCCTCGCTGAATTCCCAGTCCAGTGCCGTGGCCCGCTTCTTCGGTCAAATGGCTTCGCTGCTGTTTGTGGTGATGAATGGGCACCTGATGGTGTTGATGGCGGTCAACAAGAGTTTTGAGGCTTTTCCCATCGATCAGAATTTTCTGGAGGCGTTGGGGAAGATGAAGTTGTACCAACTGGGCTCAGACCTCTTTGCCAGTGCACTCTGGATTGCCTTGCCGATGGTGGGCATGCTGATGTTCATCAACCTTGCGCTGGGGGTGATTTCCCGGGTGGCTCCGCAAATGAACATTTTTGCCGTGGGGTTCCCTATTACCCTGGTGGTCGGTCTAATCGGAATTGCCTACACGTTGCCCATGCTGGACCAGCCATTTCTGGCTTTGATGGGGCGTGTCATCGATATATTTGGGTGATCTGGCGGCAATTACACCAGTTCATTTCTGATGGCGTACACCGTCAGTTCGGCATTGTTGGACAGTTTGAGTTTTTCCAGCAACCGGGATCGGTACACGCTCACTGTCTTGGGGCTCAGCATCAACTCTTCGGCAATGTCGGAGAGCTTCTTGCCGGATGCAATTTTCAGCAGCGTCTGCATTTCCCGCTCGGACAGTGTGGAGTGCAGCGCTTCCGTACCCGGTGTAGCAAGGCTGTCCACCAGCAATTCGGACACTGCGGGTGTCACGAATTTACGGCCTTGGGCGATAGCCCGTACCGCGTTGATGAGGTCCGCAGGATCGCCAGCCTTGTTGAGGTAGCCATGCGCGCCAGCGCGCAGGCACCGGATGGCGTACTGGTCTTCGGCAAACATGGAAACGATCAGCACCCGAACGGGAGAATCGGATTCGCGCAGGCTGGCAAGTACTTCCATGCCGCCGCGCCCCGGCAGATTCAGGTCGAGGACCAGTACATCGCAGGGTGTACTGCGCAGCACTTCCCGAACTTCCGTGTAGCTTGCGGATTCTCCCGTGATCTGGATGTCGACCGCTTCGGACAGCGTGTCGCGGATCCCCCTTCGGACCATCGCGTGGTCATCGCACAGTACGACGCGTATCACTGGAACAGTTCCTCTTCATGTTGCCGTGTGTTGCCGGCCAGGGGCACAGACAGGATGATGGATGTGCCTTTGCCGGGGGTTGAGCTGATGTCGAGCCAGCCGCCGACGCTTTTTGCGCGTTCCTGCAGTCCCCGAAGACCAAAGGCCTTGGGCTTTTCACGGTCGGGACTCGAAATGCCTTTGCCGTTGTCCGAAATATCAATGGTCAAAACCCCTTCGGCATCGGATAGTTCGATCCTGACGGCAGTGCAGTCGGCATGTTTGGAGATGTTGGTCAGGGCCTCTTGCGTAGTGCGGTAGGCAGCCAGTTCCACAGCTCTTTCCAGTTTGAGGGCTTCATGGTTGATCGCCATGGTTGAGTGGATGCCCGTACGTTTTTCGAAGTTTCTCACCAGCCACTGGAGTGCCGGGTACAGCCCCTGATCAAGTATGGCGGGACGCAAGTTCATCATGATGCGCTGGCTTGCGCCCAGTGCGTGCTGGAGCATTTCCTGGGCAGTGTCGATGTGCCCTCGCGCCTCGCCGGCTGTGGTGTGTCGGGACAGCCATGCCAAGTCCAGTTTGACCGCTGCCAGGGCTCCGCCAATGTCATCATGGATTTCACGTGCAATGTCGGCGCGCTCGTTTTCGATGGTTGACTGCAGATGCTCTGCGAATTGGGCCAGGCGCTTTTCTGAGAGCTTCAGCTCCCGATTGGCCTTTTCCTCTGCTACTTTGACTTGACTCACCTCCAGTGCGCGCAATATTACCCGCCAGAGTTTGCTCAATTCGTCTTTGTGCAGATAGTCGCTGACGCCTGTTTGAATGGCGTTGACCGCTGCTGCCTCACCGATGGCCCCGGAAAGCAGGATGAACGGTAGGTGAGGGTTGTGGCTGGAAATGGCGTTCCACGCATCGAGCGCGGTGAAACCGGGCAGCCGGAAATCAGCCAGGACGACGTCAAATGTGCGTTGTGATGTGACTGACACGAATTCAGGCAATGTTTCAACGCGCTCTATGACAAATGGCGTTCCACCTTTGGCGAGTTCACGGCATACCAATTCGTGGTCCAGACGCGAATCTTCCAAATGCAGAATTCGCAGCGGCAATTCTTTGAATCCTGGGGATGCGTTCGAAGCTATCATCGCGAGAATTATGGACCGTGCTGAATCTGGATTCCAATATGCTTGGCGGAAGTTGGCCAATTCAACGGGTGTTTTTTCGACAAGGCTGAAGTTTCCTGCTAATCTTGTGGCGAGCGCACTTTGCACCGGATGAAATGTTTGGGATATATGTGAATTTCTGGGACGCATGACAATGGAATCATCTTTGACAACGCCATCTGCACCTTCGGTGCAGATGCCAGTCATGCTCGTTGCTGAGGTTCAGGACTCCTTGTTGGTCGTTGTGCATGACCTGACCCGTCTGGATGGATTGCTTGCGCATGCCATGGAAAACCTCATGGAGCGATTTACATCTGCGAGTGCCAGTCTCGCCGATCCCGAGCTTGTCAGTTCTGCCGAGTTGGATAGTGTGCGTAGCACGTTGCGCGCAGCGGTGACTGAGTTGCAGTTCCAGGATATGGCGTCACAACTCATTACGCACACTTCCAAGATACTGCAGGGATGCGCATACAGGCTGGCGTCTGAATCTATGGGGTCTGAAGATGGTGAGGCGGTTCCTTTTGTCGAAGAGGTCCCTGAGCGCCCCAATCCAGTCACCCAGGATGAGATGGATGCCGGCTCAATTGAGCTTTTTTGATGATTTTCGCAACCTCAATTTGAATGAGATGGAGTTCTAAATGTCTGTAATTCTCGCTGTTGATGACTCGCCATCAATGCGCAAAATGGTCTCTTTCACGTTGACTGGGGCTGGATATCAGGTGGTGGAAGCGGTAGATGGGCAGGACGCTTACGAGAAGGCTATGTCGCAGTCGTTTGATCTGGTTTTGACGGACCAGAATATGCCCCGTCTTGATGGCCTGGGGCTGACGCGTAAGTTGCGCGATCATCCTCAGTTTAAGAGCACACCTATTTTGATGCTCACGACGGAATCCAGTGACTTGATGAAGCAGGCCGGACGTGCCGCAGGGGCAACGGGTTGGTTGGTCAAGCCATTTGACCCGGCTCGGCTGTTGGACGTCATCAAGAAAGTCATTCGATAAAGCGCCGGCGTGGCGCAACAGAAAAAAGTTTAGGAGGCCTGCATGGCTGAGACGCATCACGAAAGTGGTCCTGGTGGTGATATTGATCTGAGTCAGTTCTACCAAATTTTCTTTGAAGAAGCGGGTGAGAATCTTGATTTGATGGAGCAAATGCTCCTGAATCTGCAGCTGGAAACCGCTGATGATGAAGAGTTGAACGGAATATTTCGTTGTGCGCACTCTGTCAAAGGTGGCGCGGCAACTTTTGGCTTTACGGATGTGGCAGAACTGACACACAAGATGGAGTCGCTGCTGGATCGTCTGCGCCGGCACGAACTCCAGCCAAACGCCGCGATGGTGGATGTGCTGCTGGAATCCGCCGATGCCTCGCGCAGCCTTCTTGCACGCCATCAGGGAGGGGACGAGGGGGAGGTGCCCTCTACGGCTGATCTGGTGAGGCGTATAACGGAGTTGGAATCCGGTGGGTCGGGCGTTGCTCCGATTGCCGCCGCCCCAGTTGCCCAGCCTCCAGTCACGGCACCGGCCCCGATCGCCGTGCAGGTGGCACCAACCATCGCAGACGGTGTACGGCGCCTTGAAATACGGGTTGGCCCGCTGGAGCGTCCAGAGCAGGCAGATGCGATTCAGGAGCTTTTTCGGGACATTCCCGGTCTGGGCGATATCAAATCCCTGTCGTCTGACCGCAAAGACACTCGGGTGTTCGCTGTGGAAACCACATCCACCGACGAGGATTTGCTGGATCTGTTTGCGTTCCATGTGTCCAAGGAGCATATTGCGATCAAGGAGTCCGATCCACCCTCAGTAAAGGAGCAGGGATACGGATTTTTTGACGGAGCGGCGGGTTCACCAGTGGCCGCTACCAGCTATGCGGATGACCCTCCTCCCGGGGCCCCCCTCGCTCCCCTGCCCGGATATGGTTTCTTTGATGGTTCGCCAGGAGCTCCAGGGAGTTCGGGAGGTGGCGCTGCGGCACCCAGCGAAGTGCGCCCAGCCGCGAAAGTTCCGGTAAAAGCATCACCTGCCGGTGCGGCTGCACAGCCAGAAGCAGCCACGATTCGGGTTGCTATCAGCAAGGTGGATCAACTCATCAATCTCGTCGGAGAGTTGGTTATCACCCAGGCTATGCTGGCCCAAAACAGCCGGGCGCTTGATCCAGCCGTCTATCAACAGTTGTTGACCGGACTGGCGGATCTGGATCGGAACACGCGAGACTTGCAAGAGTCCGTCATGTCGATCCGGATGATCCCTATGTCCATCGTTTTCAGTAGGTTCCCGCGGATGCTGCGGGATCTGGCAGGAAAGCTTGGAAAGAAAGTCGACTTCGTGACGCAAGGGGAAGCTACTGAGCTGGATAAAGGGTTGGTGGAAAAAATTACGGATCCGTTGACGCACCTTGTCCGTAATAGTTGTGACCATGGCGTGGAGATGCCTGCAGAGCGGCTGGCAGCCGGCAAATCCGAGACCGGGACGATTACCCTTTCTGCTTCACACCAGGGCGGTTCGATCGTGATCGAGGTTCGCGATGACGGACGGGGCCTCTCACGCGAAAAAATCCTGAACAAGGCGCGAGAGCGGGGGCTGGATGTGTCTGATCAGATGTCTGATGCCGATGTATGGCAACTGATATTTGCTCCCGGGTTCTCTACAGCTGCAGTGGTGACAGACGTGTCCGGGCGTGGCGTCGGAATGGATGTCGTCAAGCGGAATATCGCCGCCCTGAATGGTACGGTTGAAATCGATTCGGCCGAGGGCTATGGGATGAAGGTGTCTGTGAGATTGCCTTTGACACTTGCCATCATGGATGGAATGTCCGTCGGAGTAGGCGACGAGGTTTATATCCTTCCCCTGTCCTCAGTGGTCGAGTCATTTCAGGTCAAGGCCGATGCTGTGAGCACGGTGGGGCAGGGGTCTCAACTGGTGAAGGTGCGTGACGAGTACATGCCGGTAATCGAACTTGAGAAAGTCTTTCAAGTGCCGCGTTACGACACCGAGAAGTCCAGCGACATCATGGTGGTGGTGGAGGCCGATGGTAGTCGGGTGGTCTTACTTGTAGATGAGTTGTTGGGACAACAGCAGGTGGTGGTGAAAAACCTGGAGTCCAACTACAAGAAAGTTCCAAACGTATCTGGTGCGACGATTCTTGGGGATGGAAAAGTTGCACTCATCCTTGATACCGGCGCATTGGTTCGCCGTTCCAGACATTAAAGGAGTGCACGATGGGTGCTATGGAAAAGATTGACGATCAGATTTCTTCTGGCGCCCGGGAGTATCTAACCTTCCGGCTCGACCAGGAGGAGTATGGAATTGACATTCTGAAGGTACAGGAGATTCGGGGCTATGAGCCACCGACACGGGTGGCCAATGCGCCGGATTTTCTGAAGGGCGTTGTGAATCTACGTGGAACAATTGTTCCAATTGTGGACATGCGGTTGAAATTCAACTGTGAAAAAGCAGAGTACAACGCGTTTACGGTGGTCATTATTCTCAATTTGCGTAGCCGCATCGTTGGAATTGTCGTTGACTCTGTCAGCGACGTGATGGAGTTGCCACCTGAAAGTATCAAGCCTGCACCGGACATTGATAGTGTGATTGACAGTGGATCTGTGGTCGGCTTGGGATCCCTTGGGGACCGTATGCTGATTTTGGTCGACATTGAGCGTTTGATGTCCGCGCCAGATATGGGGCTAGTGAGTGATTCAGACTAAATTTCCTCGTGCTTGCGGATTGTGCACAGTGCGTTCTCTACGGCAGGGTGAATGGCTAACAGGTGCACTTCGATCGTGCGATGCGAATGGATATGGCGGCTGATGCTGGCGCCATGCAAGGGCGGGAGTTCGCATGGACGGATGCGGATTTTGATCGCGTCCAGGCACTGATATATAAAAGAGCTGGAATTAGTTTGCATGATGGTAAGCATGCAATGGTCTATAGCCGTTTGTCGAGAAGGTTGAGGGAAACCGGGCATGGCAGTTTTGATCAATATCTCGGATGGCTCGAATCCTCGGAAGGGCCAGAGTGGCAGGAGTTCATCAACGCGCTCACGACCAACCTGACTTCTTTCTTCCGTGAGCAGCATCACTTTGAGATCTTTTCAGACTATCTGCGTTCGCGACCATCAGGTGCACCGTGTAATGTCTGGTGTAGCGCCGCTTCGACTGGAGAAGAGCCCTATTCGATCGTCATGACGGCTTTCGAAGCATTGGGTCAGCGCTCCAATTTCAAGCTTGTTGCCAGTGATATCGATTCCAAAGTGCTTGCCACCGCGGCGCAGGGGGTCTACAAAATGGATGCGCTCAGGGGGCTTGATGCAGCAAGAGTGCGCAACTTCTTTATGCGAGGAAAAGGCGCCAATGAGGGAATGGTGAGGGTGAAGCCCGAGTTGCGGCAATGCATTGAGTTCATGATGGTGAATTTGATTCGTGATGATTGGCCGTTCAAGGAGCACTTCGATGTCGTCTTCTGTCGGAATGTCATGATCTATTTTGACGCGCATACGCAGAGACAAGTGCTTGAGCGTATTCACCGGGTGATGAAACCTGGTTCTTTGCTGTTCGTAGGTCATGCGGAAAACTTTAGCGACTCCAGGGACCTATTTGTGCTGAAAGGCAAGACTGCGTATGAGCGTCGCTAAATCATGAGCCATTCCGCGTCATCCATCACGCCTTCTGTAGGACGGACGGTGGTTGTTTCTCCTCCGGGCAAAGCCCTTCCCAGTGGGCGGGTGTCTCGCATTGATCACCTCAAAGCACAGCCACGCAAGCCTGGTGAGGCATCTTTTTTCTATGCAGACCATCATTTTCAGTATGACGCGGTGAAAGTGCTCCCGGGAGAGTATTTCGTGTCCAATGAGGATCTCGTTGTCATGACCGTCCTGGGGTCCTGTATCGCCGCTTGTATTTGGGATGGCCGGGCTCGCATTGGTGGAATGAACCATTTCATGCTTCCGGATGGCGATGCGGCTGATGGTTCCGGTCGATATGGATCTTATGCCATGGAGTTGTTGATCAACGAGATGCTTAAATTAGGCGCTCGCAGAGAAACCATGCAGGCAAAGGTTTTTGGTGGTGCGCAAGTCATGGCGGGTTTTACAACCATGAATGTGGGCGAACGCAATACACAGTTTGTTCTGGACTACTTGGCGACCGAGCGAATTCCGGTGATTTCCCAAGACGTTCTGGATATCCATCCCCGCAAGGTTTGCTTTTTCCCTATTACCGGCAAAGCGTTGGTGAAGCGTTTGGCCCATTCACATCCGGAGACTTTGGCTGTGGAGGAGCGCCGAGGCAACGTAGCCTCGGTGGTTAAGACCACTTCGGGCGGCTCTGTGGATTTGTTTTAAGGTTTGTGTGTGAAAAAGATTCGTGTCGTTGTTGTAGACGATTCAGCGTTGGTTCGCAGTCTGTTGGCGGAGATTATCAACAGGCAGCCCGATATGGAGTGCGTTGGGACGGCCAATGACCCACTCGTTGCGCGCGAGATGATTCGTACTCTCGATCCAGATGTGATCACCTTGGACATTGAAATGCCAAAGATGGATGGCATAGAGTTCTTGGGCAGATTGATGCGCTTGCGCCCCATGCCAGTCGTCATGATCTCCACTCTGACAGAGCGAGGCGCCGAGGTCACCATGCGTGCACTGGAGCTCGGTGCGGTTGACTTTGTGTCCAAACCGCGAATCGGCTTGGCGGATGGGATAAAGGATCTGGCTAGCCAGATTGTTGAAAAAGTGAGGGTGGCGTCGACGGCGCACATCAAGCGCTCCGTCGCTACCGGAGCTAGGCCTTCAGGTGGTTTGGTGGTATCAAAGCCCGAGAACCAGGCAATTGGTCGCATTTCCACAGAAAAGTTGATCTGCATCGGTGCCTCAACGGGGGGGACCGAGGCCATCAAAGAAATACTTACGCGTATGCCGGCCGATTCTCCAGGCATCGTTATTACGCAACATATGCCGGCTGGATTCACGACCAGCTTTGCCGCGCGGCTCAATGGTTTGTGCCAGATTACGGTACAAGAGGCGTCCAATGGTGAGAGAGTTTTGCCGGGCCACGCCTATATAGCGCCTGGCGGCAAACAGTTTCGTATAGACAGAAGCGGAGCAAACTACATCTGCGTTGTAGAAGACGGTGAATTGGTAAACCGCCATAAGCCCTCAGTGGAAGTGCTTTTCAAGTCTGCTGCGAGAGTCGTCGGCCGGAACGCTTTTGGCATCATGTTGACGGGCATGGGTAATGACGGAGCTCAGGCTATGCGGGAGATGCGTGATGCTGGTAGCTACAACTATGTACAGGACGAAGCCACTTGCATAGTGTTTGGAATGCCGCGGGAGGCGATAGCGCATGGGGCCGCAGATGAAGTACTTCCGCTTGATGGGATCGCTTCGGCACTCCTCAATCGGCTGAGTGGCTCGGCTGACCGCTATCGGGTGTAACTAGTCCATTGCACCTTGTTGTTGAAGTTTTTGGCACAGGGGTTGCAAGTCGGTAAAAACCCGTGCTAGAATGCAAGGCTTCGCTGATCACAGCAAGCAAACGAAGCAAATTAAAAAATGCTTCAGATCATTAAAAATTTACAGCCGATAAGCGTGGGCGTTTGAAGGCGATTGCCAAGTTCTTCGGAACTAA